>Ga0209316_100424_pt1 | contig 13253 bp, 10 predicted proteins | sample 3C3metaG_FD_184150 | JGI IMG/M metagenome (GOLD analysis project Ga0209316, IMG submission 184150) | Freshwater bacterial and archeal communities from Indian Creek, Illinois, USA - 3C3 metaG (SPAdes) (version 3) | ecosystem: Environmental > Aquatic > Freshwater > Unclassified | place: USA: Indian... | reverse complement strand
TCACGCACGCCTTCATCAATCATAATGGGGAGGGGTGAATGCTCGCGCACCTTCCGGAGCCCCTCATAATCCCAGTGCTTGACCGGTTGCTCAATGAGCTCTAGGTCATAGGGTTCTATAGCACGGATGACCTTTAGTGCCACGTCCCAACTGCCCCAGCCCTGATTGGCGTCAACCTTCAAAGTTGCCCCCTCACCCAAAAACTCCCGCGCTATGGCCACACGCCGCGTGTCTAATGCCGGGGAGCCGCCTAACTTAAGCTTAAAATGTTCGTACCCTTCACTAACATAGGGTGCCAAGCTCTCGGAGAGTTGCTCTGGCAGAGAGATGCCGATGACCGCTGGCGCCTTGACATGGTTAGTGTCTCCTCCCAATAGCCGATAGAGCGGTTGCCCTGCCATCTGCCCAAGTAGGTCGAACATGGCGATATCGATGGCGGCCTTAGCGGCATAGGCGCCATTTATGGCTACCTCGACCCGCGCATGCCAAGCTTCAATATTACCTAGTTTCTCCCCTAAAAGGTCCGGCAAGAGCACCCGCGCGAGCGTCGCAAAGACGCCATCAATAGTCTCTCCCGTTACTCCCTCGTCTGGCACGCTTTCACCCCATCCTACGAGTCCTTCATCCGTCGTCAGCTTGACGATAATTGAAGGCATCATTGTCCACGTGTTGTAGGCAATAACAAAGGGTGTGCGTAGAGGCAAGTTAATCCGTCTAATTTCCGCACTGACAATCTTCATGCCCTTACCCTCCTCTCCATATAGAGCCTGTCCTTGCCAGGACCATAGCAATCTATTTCAAGCTTGGTCTCGACGAAACCTAATTTTGCATAGAGCTCGCGTGCGGGATTGCTTGGCTCTACCGTCAGAATAAGGGTCATCATTCCCAGGGAGTGCATCGCCTGAACAAGCCTTTCTGCTAAGGCCTTGCCGATGCCCTCCCCCTGCCGAGCGGGCATAACCGCCACGGTGAGAATCCAGCCGATAGTTTCGTCATGCCCATCGCGCGCTCCCAGACTGTAGCCGACTAAACTCTCGCCTACCGTCGCCACAAAACAGGTGAGTGGATACAACTGGGGCACCATTTTGAGGAAGTAGGGGCTGTACCCATCTCCGCCGAAAGCATCAAGTTCGACCTGCAGCAGTGCGTAAAAATCGCTCGCTCCGACAGGCCTGATTTCATACCCCATTTGCTTGTCCTCCAGCCATCCACCGTCTTGGTTAAACCATGCCACAACCTTCTGTCTATGTCAATTGCAGCATGGCACGACCTTGGTGCGCATTCTTCTAAAGGTGTTGACAGAAGGAGCAAAGGATTAAAGCGGGCCATAGCGAAAACCCTAATCATTACAGTCATACAAACAGTATAGTGGAGGGGGTATTAATATCGCTACCAAGAAAAATGTACTGGGATTAGTTTATCATCCTGATTTTCTCCTACACACCAAGGCCCACCACCTAGAGGGTCGTGGGCGCTTGGACCATATTCTTGCCGTTTTACAGGCGTCAGGCCATTTAGCACAACTACCCCTTTTAAGGCCTCAACCCGCCGCTTTAGACGAAATCGCTACTGTCCACACACGCGATTACATTCACTCAGTCTTACAGGCGTGTCAAAAGGGAACTTCTTATCTTGACGCCGACACCTACTTAGTTCCCGAGTCTTACGATGTTGGGCTCTTGGCAGCTGGGGGTGCTCTCACCGGTCTACGGGCCATCCTCGATGGCTCTCTCGAAAAAGCATTCGCCCTCTGTCGCCCACCCGGCCACCACGCCGAACGCGACGCAGCAATGGGTTTTTGCCTTTTTAATAACGTCGCCATTGCCGCCCGCGTCGCACAAACCAAGTACGGCCTTAGGCGCATCGCCATCATCGACTGGGATGCCCATCACGGCAACGGCACGCAAAACGCCTTCTATGGCGACCCCGGCGTCCTCTTCATTTCTCTCCACCATAGCCCTGCCTACCCGGGCACTGGTCACCTAGACGAAGCAGGTAACGGTTCAGGAGAGGGGTACAATATCAACATCCCCTTGCCCAGCGGCTGCCATGACTCAGACTACGCCCTTTTTTTTAATCGCATCATTATCCCCGTGCTCGATGCCTACCAGCCCGAGTTAATCATCATCTCAGCTGGCCAAGATGCCTACTATGGCGACCCCATAGGCGGCATGAGGTTAACCTGGCAGGGTTACGACTACATGACTAGGGCATTGGCAGAGGCTGCTAAACGCCATGCGCAGGGCCGCATGCTACTGTGTCTTGAAGGAGGCTACCATCTTAGTGGGGCGGCACAGGCAGTGCGTTACATTCTAGAGGCCTTGCAAGACAATCCCGCTATGCCCCCTAGCGAGCTACCGCCCGCACCACTCCATCGAGAGTCCCTGGCGATTTTAGGGCAAGTTATCGCTATGCAGTGCGAATACTGGCCGCTAAGTGACAATCCCGCAAGGTAGGTGTCAACTGCCTGCATGACATTAGTTGCGCGCGTTGAGGTGGTCGGCTAAGGATATGAACAAGCCTTTCTCAGGTTGCGCAAAGTAGGGTTGCCCCGTAAAAGTAGTGTATTCTAGCCGTTTCAGATAGACCGCAAGCAACCAAATAGCAAGAAGCAGGGCCATTAAGGCCGAGAGAAAAAGGCCAAGCCCCAAGTAGGCCGAGCCAAGAGGCATGAATGTGGCCGTCAAGACAGCGTTGGCCACGAAAAACACGGCCGAAACAAGCAAGGCCTCTAAACGCGCCTCAAAGTACAAGAGCATAAGGAGCACCACGAGCATGATGGCACTGCACAAGGCCGCCAGAGCGGTGATACGGAATACATCCACCAACAACACCGAGAATCCGAGCGACACAAAAAGTGGGTTCGCTAGCACGATGATCGTAAACGTAGTAAGCACTTGCCGCTCAAGCAAGTAGACAATGTGCCGGTAGATTATCTGCACCATGGACTTGCGTGCCGCGACTATTTCCGCAAAAGTACTCTTGCTCCGCACGGCCTGAAAGTACTTTTTGAAGCTGTCATAGAACTCTGTCTCGACATAGACCAAGAAGAGGACTGAAGTCGGGATGATGGTTAGAAAAGCAAGGAATTTGGCGTGATCATAGAGGAGTGCGAATCGATAGGTGTCATAAATAATCCTCCCGTGCTCGGAATTCCAGACCAATATGGTGTCAATCCAGATGGCCGCGGTATACAAGAGCCCCGTGAAAAAAAGACTGCCCACTTTGTTCAGATATCGGACAAAATCAAACTCGAGCTGGTTGCTAAAAGCGAAAACCGCAAAAAATGTGCGTATCAATAGCAAAAAAGTGACGAACAAACCGGCTACGTAGGCCAAAAGCAAGTTGCTAGCGTAGAGATGTTGCGGGAAGTCGATCGGCTGTGCCAAGAGAACCATACTTAAGGCCACAGATACCAGTCCTCCCCAGACAAAGGCCCGCGCGATGGCTTGGTAATCTTTCGCGGCGCTCATGTAGACCATAAGAATCCACACTAGGGATAAAATCAAAAACAGCGAAGCTGACATAAACACATAGTAGATAGGCAGGGGGGTGCCAAAGTAAAAAGCGACCACCAGCACCAATGCCAAGGTGAAAACAATCTTCACCAAGCCCATAAACGAAGATTGAATGTAGTCATACTCCTTTTGAAACAACCGATCGGAAATATAACGCGAAATTACAAATTGCCAAGGTGCGGTGAGCAATTGACTAAAGATAAAACCATAGACTATGGTGCTCATAAACAGATACCTGTCAGCCGGCGCAATGATAAAATGCTCAGCGACCAGCAAGAGAAGGTTCACTACAAGCACGGCAGACAGCCAGGGGCCAGCTGCCACCATAGACGAAAATGCGTAGGCCCTAAATCTGTCGGTAAAAGTGTCTTTATAGAACAATTTCTTAAGAGTAAAACCAATGCCCGCCATATTATGCCCTCCTACGACCAAATTCACTAAGACGCGCCCAGCGCGGTAGGCAACTCATATTTTCTATTTTCCCAGCCTGTCGTATGCCTGCCGGTAGCTTTCAATAAATTGTCCTTGATTGTAGTATTTCTCCACTCTCAGCCGCGCATTCTTGCCCATCTCTGACCTCATGGCCTGATCTTGCAGCAGGACCGTAATCGCCTGTGCCGTCTCCTCGGGCGACACTGGGGGGACAATAATGCCAGCTGGACCTATGCTGTCATCACCTTGCCCGAGCAGTAGCTCGCTACACGAGCCGACATCGGTGGCCACGAAGGGGAGCCCTGCCGCCATGCCTTCGAGCATAACGAGCGGCTGACCCTCCGAAAGGGAGGTCAACACCAGTAGGTCTAAGAGCGGCAAGTAGGTCTGTATGTCTACTTGCCCGGTGAACTCTACTTTGCCATTAAGGAGCAGCAAATCTACTAATTGCTTGCATTCTAGGTAGTATTCCAAATCCTCATCCCCGCTGCCAATTATAAAAAGTTTCGTATCCGGCAACTCACTATTGACGATTTTAAAGGCTCTGATTAGCGTCTTGACATCCTTAATATGCACAACACGCAGTATGGCTCCTATGTTAGTCCTGTTGTCCCAATTCGTGCGCTCAGCATAGGACTCTACTTGGACGCCATTAGGAATAACCACCGTCTTAGCAGACGGCGAGCCTAGTTCAATCTGAATGTCGCGATTGCGATTGAACAGGGAAGCGACCATGTCAGCGCTTTTATACACCCCGGTGGACATGGCATAGAAGTAGCGAATCCATATAGTCTTGAAGTCATCCGCCACCCAGCTGGCATTGATGATTTCTTCCTCCCGTTCTCGTGCGTAGATACCATGCTCAGTCAGAATAAGGGGTTTGCCATACCTAAACTTGTACACCAGGCCCATCAAACCCGCATAGCCGGTGGAGAGAGAATGGTAGACATCGGCTCGCGGTCCCTCTTGTTGAATCAAAGTAAGTAGGGGCACATACATCGATATCAAAGACCAAAAATGCCGGTTGAAATCTTTCGCGGCATAGTCTTGCTGGTATCTATCTAGCAGATATTCCCAAAAATACTCGCTTTTTAGAAACTCAACAGAGGTTCCTATTTTGTTCACATTTGACAGGGTTGTAATGGCCAGCTCCCAATCAGTTAGGATGTCAAAAGCTAAAAAATTTTCGACGGCTTTTTGTTCGTCTTGGGTAAGGCGAACGCTACGCCCGCGTTTATGGGGCGAGAGAAGCATGTAGTCTTCGAGAAAAAGAGTATGCACTTCGACGACATTTTTTGGCATCCGATACTTTACCGAAGGCAATGTCGCCCGCCCAGGCATAATGGAAACAATTTTAAAGCGTTTGTCAGGCAGATGCTCCATCAACTGCTGCGTCCAACTAGACAGTCCCCCCGTAGTGTAGGGATAGGACCCCTCCAAAATCAATGCTACTTCCATGCCCGTACCTCCTTAGACCCAGTAATCCACAACATGCTTGTGCGTTTCCGGTACGGCCCAGCCAGACTCCCGTATCTTCAAGGCTAGGGCAGCCACCTTTTGATAATGTCCTTGTGAGAATTCCAGCCGCATCTCGAGCAAGATGGGAAATGCCCGTCCTGGGAAACTCTCGGCGAGGTCAAGCAAGACTTGCCTTGCCTCAGTATACATCGATTGCTCAATCAGGGCCTGCAGCAATCTCACCTCAAGCCCATAATTCTTTGGGAATAGCTCCTTTCCTTGCCAAAGTAAAGATAGATACTCTTTGCTGAATTCTTGCCTGATGCTAGTTGCCATAAAACCAGAGTTAATATAGCGTTCGTACAAATCGCACAGCGACAAGAGCAAAGCAGGCTCGCGGCGCACCTTGTCTTTAAGCAACTGTATCTCCTTTTCGAATCGATCACTATGTGCCGCCAACATAGCAGCTGCGTAATGGCGGACCTCGGGGTCATCATCAAGGAGTGCCCTGCGCAAAACTCCTGCCAGTTTAGGGATTTCTTGTGCTTCTACCTCAATCATAAACTCTTTTTTATAAGTGGGTGTGGCAAAGCGCATCACATCCCCACCCGCCATAATGTTCACTTCCGTGTCAACTTCAGCCGCACTCCGCGGATGGAAAGCATGGGCAATCTGCAGACCCTCGATGTATTTCTCATAATCACGCAATTGTTCCCCAGCCTCAGCCCTACCCCTGGAAAACACAGACACCAGGTAAAGTAGCAGCGTCCCCACACCTGGCCACAACAAAGCGATGTAAAGAAAGGCCGACTTCGTGCCTAGCCCGGCCTTGGCCGCAAACCACCACATAGCGGCTACCAGCACCCCGTTAATGATCAATAAGTACATGAACGGCAAAACATTCCAGTAAATAGTGTAAAACAAGGCCCCTAGACTCGCCGCTGCACACAAGCCCGCCACAAAATAATAGATGACCTTCACGCTAAACACCTACCTCGTCAGAATTCGCACCTGTCCGGCCTGTCCTTCAATCAAGTAGATATTGTTATTGCGACAGAAAAGCTGAAATGTGCCGCCTTCCACTCGGACGATACTCCCTTCTCTTAACCTAAGAAAATGATACACGGGAGTTACGTCATGGCTATAGTGCAGGGTAATCTCATTAGGGAGTGTAGTAACAAAAACTTCTAAGTTCTCGGTCTTAACAAAGTAGGCATGGGCCTCCGAAAGAGTCATGGACCTTAAAAAGGGGAAATGTTGTCGTATTTCCGCAAAGAGAGCATGAATGTGGCGGTCCATCTCCTCCCAAGAGTAGCCACCTGACCTTGCTTCGTCTAGTACATCGTCCGGATGAACAAAGTGGTGCACTAGGCCGTAATGCGCCACCGCATTGTAGATGGCCCACCTAGTTCCGTCATTAGGGGTGTAACCAGCCGAAAAACGGGGGAAACTAACTACTTCCGGCACATACGGATCGCGCCCGAACTCTTGCAGCAGCAGACCCGGCTCTGGCTCACCGGTGTAGAGCCCAGCGAAAACCCTAATGTCCGGGAAGACATTTCGTATGGCTAGTCGCCCTTCTGGCGAAACAATGTTTGAAGGGGGAACATAGCTAAAGAGGCGAATATTGCCGAACAGACTCCTGATGGCTTCCGCCACGATCCGCAAACCCTCTTCCATCGTTTGTTGCGACTCCCAAGGGGTGTAACCATAGTCTGCAAACCGCATTTGCCCCTCTTTAGCCAAGGACTGATGGTTGTAACCATGCAGGCCAAGTTCTCCCCCTGCCTCAAGCAGGCGGCGCCCAAAGTAGGCCCATTGACGCAGCGTTGTTTCATAAGGGGGATCTAAGGGGCTAGTGGTGTCGGAGTTAAAAGTTAGCATGCCTAGCCCCGTCAGACGCAGATTAAAGCGGCGGGCAAAATTGTAAGTATCGGGCCACCACACTTGTCGGAAAAAATCTATGGTGGTCATAAAGTAGTCGCTGAATATTTGTGGATGTCGGCCGAGACTAATCGGGGCAGGAAAATCATCTATATTAAATATGACAGCATTAAATATAGTACTCACGAAAAAATCAGGCAGATAGGCGAGACACTGCAAAAGCAAACCGCGGTTCTTCTTGGCCTGAAACATAGTAGAGTTGACGTACAAGACTTCGCCCTCGCCATGGCTGCTTGTCCAAATCAGAGGACTGCCATCGTCCGCGGTCGCCAACAAGCGACTTTCATCTCGCAAATCTACATCAAGAACTGATTGTACAAAAGCAGGTAGCGACATAGCATCAATTCCGGGGAAGATATAAGCCTCAAGGTTTATACCGACCGCAGGTTCACGAGCAAACCCACGATTTTGCGCGATACCTACCACGGCGTCGAGAGCGGGCAAGTAACTACGCACTAGAAAGACTGTGTTGCCGCCCCTATGGGTGAAATTGTTAATACTGCGCACCAAGAGATCATTATTGTCGCCAATACGCAACTCAGTCGCTACAACCAGCAAGTCAGCTGTGTTCATGGCATCAATATGGGCACTGGCCTCTGCGGTTCGTACATTAACATAGCTGGTCGACAGTTTCGCCATGCGCAGGGTGTGATAAATGTTTTCTCGCAGCAAATTGTCTGCCGTGTCTTCATCCAAGTACAGAACAACTAGCCTTAAGTAATTTTCTGGCGTTAGCAACGCTACCGGGCTGGACAAGGTGGGTAGGATGTCCGCCTGCCCTTGTTCGAGGCGCGATAGCCATAGTAGGTCTGCTGTGCGCACAACTTGGACCGCCAGGGCAGCAATTATGACAATAGTTATGAGAAAAGCAATTTTTCTAATCATGGCAACTTTCGGCAAGCAGGGTTAAGGGATGTAGGGCTTTTGTTAGCCGCTCAACCACATTAGCCAGAACAGCACAGTTGGTAATCGGCAAGAGAATGTGCACCTCATTCTGGCTCATATCAAATCCCACTGCGTCAACCTGCCGGATTAGGCCACCCAACATTGTGCTTATATCTTCTAGCGGAAAATCGCCGCGCGGTATGCGAATAAGGCCGTAGGGAAGACCAAACTTCGTATAGCGACGTTTTTCTTCCTCCACGCGAGCGACAAAGTGGTCCCATGTCCTGATGATAGTCCCCGGAAGATAGGCGTCTCTTTCTACCAAGCCTTCAACCTCTAAGGCCCGGGTCAAGGCTTTAGATATCCATTCGACAATGACCTTGAAGAGATTAAAAGTATACTGGGTTACCATGCTCATGTCCGCATCTTCAATGTTAATTACCGCAATAACATCGCCTTCTTTAATAATAGGTGCCGAGAAAATGGGGTCAGTCGACGCACTGTCTCCACTAATTTTTACTATTTTTAGCTCTCGGATCACGCTCTGCAAGTAGGCGTGATCGTCAATGCGCAGTGAAGCCTTTAGCCCTTCGCTATCGCCCATATGAACCTTGAGACGCAGGAAGCCCTGATCGCGATCCACCATGTAGATGGACACTGCCTTCGCCCTGAGAAACCGCGCCATCACCGTCATCACTTCTGTGTATACTTCCTCGGAATGAACGGTATCAAGGGAGGTAGCTACTTCATAAAGAGACAAGATGCTATCTTCCGCCCCCACAATCTGCTTCTTGAGCTCACTGGCAATGAGGTGAGACTTTTTCTCGTTTTCGCTCAGTCCCGCCAATTCTTCCTTGGTCTGTGCCAATTCTTCACGAAGCTTGCCAAGGGCGATGTCCGACCTGTCTTTGGCGCTACCGAGAAGGACAGCAGTCAGGAAAAACATCAGAAGAAACTTATAGTGGCTCCATTCCAGAAAAAAGACAATGAGATCTCGACCTAGGAGATAGTAGGCATACATAAAAGTCGCGCTAGCGACCGCGGCACCAACAAGACCTAAGTAATTGCCGTAACGAAGTGCCATCAAGGCGACAAGGATCACTAGAGGGTGAATATTCATGGTGATAAAGGCCTCGCGCAATGGATTGAAATAGAAAAACACCAAGAATATAGCCGCACTCAGCACAATACTCTCGATTACACAGTACAACCAGCGGTGCTTGTGTTCTCTGCGGTAGGCCCTGCTAACCCACTCTGTGCTATCCATATCCAGTCGTCTCCCCTCATGCGCAGAGTTCAACGCCAAAATGCCCTGCTGATCTCTACACTTTTTTCTTTTATAATAACATACCAGCGCGCTGTTGCCACTACTTTCCACTCATAATGCGTGGTTTATGTTGAATAATTTCTTGCAAACTAGCATATTAATTCAATCACAAATTATGGTCATGAAAAGGGCCCTCCATCGTCGCGTCTCTAGGAAGAGTACGCGCGACAAAAGGCCCCTCGCAGTCAATATCGCCAAGCTCTTGCAGCGAACTACTCGCCCTTACAAAGCTGTGCGCGCTCACCCACATACTCTCCGCTTACTTTGTAAGCACAGAACTGCCCGCACATCGTACAGCATTCTTCCCCCTGCGGGTTTTTCTCTTGCCGCAGTTTCCTTGCCAATTCCGGGTCAATTGCCAGATTCAACTGTGCCTCCCAGTCGAGAGCCTTGCGGGCCTTGGCCATTTTTTCGTCCCACTCTTTCGCCCGAGGGACGCCCTTAGCGATGTCAGCGGCATGCGCGGCGATGCGCGCGGCCATGACGCCGGCATGCACATCTTCTAAATTCGGCAAGCCCAGATGTTCCGCTGGTGTAACGTAGCACAAGAAGTCCGCGCCATGTGAAGCCGCTAGAGCACCGCCGATAGCTGCGACAATGTGGTCGTAGCCAGGGGCAATATCCGTCACGAGGGGACCAAGAACATAGAAAGGAGCGTCATGACAAAGCATTTTTGCTAATTTGACATTGCTCTCCACTTGGTCTAGAGGAACGTGCCCGGGGCCCTCTACCATTACCTGCACGCCGGCACGACGCGCGCGCTTAACCAAGCTCCCTAGATTTAAAAGTTCGGCAACTTGGGGGGCGTCCGTGGCATCAGCTAGGCAGCCCGGACGCAGTCCATCCCCTAGGCTGAGCGTGACATCGTGCTGACGAGCTATGGCGAGCAATCGATCAAACTCCGTAAAGAGCGGGTTTTGCCGCCCGTTATGCAGCATCCAAGCTGCCAAGAAGGCCCCCCCACGCGAAACAATATCCATGAGTCGCCCCTCGGCTTTAAGAGTGGACACCACTTCCTGCGTAACCCCACAATGCACCGTAATAAAGTCGGCCCCATCTTGGCAGTGCTTTTCAATGCCCGCAAAGAAGTCTTCGCTGGTAATTTCGCCTAGGCCCTTTCCGGTCTTTTGCGCTTCAACCATGACTTGGTACAAGGGCACCGTGCCCACCATTACAGTGCTTGCGGCGATAATATCCCTGCGCACGGCATCAATATCGCCACCTGTGCTTAAGTCCATAATAGCGTGTGCACCGGCCGCAATAGCCGCCCCTAGTTTTGCTAGCTCCGGTGCTGCGTGCGGATAGGCCTCCGACGTGCCAATATTGGCGTTGACCTTGGTGCTCAAGCCCTTGCCCACTGCCATGGGAGTGAGATGAGAGTGCCGCTTGTTAGCCGGCAGGACCACCTCACCCGAAGCAATCCGCGCCCGCAATACTTCCGCCGAAATGCCCTCCCGCTCGGCGGCTTGCTCCATTTCTTTTGTCACCAGGCCCTGACGAGCCCATTCTAACTGAGTCACTTAACTTCCTCCTTCGCTGCCCACAGCTGTCTAAATTCTGCTGCGGCTGCTCTAATGTCCTTTGCTCCGAGAATGGCCCTGACAACACATAGCCCATCTACGCCTGTGGCTCGCACTTGCCGCGCGTTTTCGGCCGTGATACCGCCAATGGCCACCACCGGAATTGTTAACGCCTGTTTAATGGCCTGCAGCTCGGGAAGTGAAACCTGACGCACATTGTTTTTCGTGGTGGTGGGGAATATCGCCCCCACCCCTACGTAGTCTGCACCTTGCTCTTCAGCCTGTCGGGCCTCCCCTAGGGTGGCGGCCGATATTCCCAGCAGCTTACCGCTGCCCAGTATTTCCCTAGCTGCCTTGGCTGGCAAATCATCTTGCCCTAGGTGCACCCCATCCGCATCTACCGCTAAGGCCATATCTAGCCGGTCATTGATGATTAGCGGTACCTGATATGCCGACGCTAAGCCACGCAGAACCATCGCGAGCTCATAAAAACCCCGCCCGCAGAGATCTTTTTCGCGCAGCTGCACCATGGTGACGCCACCCTCTAGGGCCTCACGCACCCCCGACACAAAGTCCCGCCCTGCCAAAAGCCCGGCATCTGTCACTAGGTAGAGGGTGCAATCAAAAGGCTTATCCCTGGGCATAAATTTTGGCCCCGTTTTGTAGGTCGACATGGGTAAATTTACCTATATAGTCAATAATATTAGTTCTAAAGGACCCTAAATTGCCTAGTCCACTTGCGCGCGCCGCGTATTCACCCGCGAGACCCATACTGACCAAGCCCGCAGCTGTCGCTAGGAGGTAGTCGTCAGTTACCCCAACTGCAGCGCCCACCAGGGCCGAAACCATGCAGCCCGTGCCGGTTATCTTTGCCATTAAGGGGTGCCCATTGTCGCAGAGCAAGGTAGAACGCCCGTCTGTAATAATGTCCTGCGCTCCGGTGATAGCCACCACGCATTGCGCTGTTGTTGCCAAGGCCCTGCCAAGCGCGAGTGTGCCGCCCTGTACATCCCCCGCATCGACCCCTCGCGTTATCGCTTCTTCCCCGGCCAGAACAGCAATTTCAGAAGCATTGCCGCGAATGACGGCGAGCTTCACTTGCGACATAATTTCTCGCGCCGTCTTAGTACGTAAAAGCGTCGCACCAACTCCCACCGGGTCAAGCACGACAGGTATCCCCCGCGCATTGGCTGTCTTGCCTGCCAGTAGCATAGCCGCGATAGTACGTGAGTTTAAAGTGCCGATGTTAAGTACGAGGGCAGAGGCATGCCCCACCATCTCCTGTACTTCCTCCAGGTCATCAGCCATAACAGGTGCTCCACCGTAGGCGAGCACAATATTGGCGCAATCATTGACGGTGACGTAGTTAGTGATCTGATGCACCAAGGGCCTTTGCTTGCGCACTTGGGTGACGATTTCTGCCAGACGAGAAACTATGGTCATCATGTCATTCCTCCCCGACCTTGGTTGATATCTTAAGTCCGGCTCGTTCATAGAGCTCGTAAAAATGGTGTGTAGGCCCGACACCTTTCCCGAGAGGGAAGGCATGCGCGATGGCTAAGGAAACATAGGCCTTAGCTAGCCTAACAGCGGCTATGAGCGGCACTCCTTTGGCTAACTGGGCAGCGATTGCTGCCGAAAGTGTGCAACCTGTGCCATGGGTATGGACCGTAATAATGCGAGGGGAAGAAAAGTGGGTTATGGTCTCTCCATCAAAGAGCACATCGACCGCCTCCCCAGCTAGGTGACCCCCTTTTACCAGGGCCGCCCCTGCGCCTAGGGCAACTAGGTGTCGAGCCGCTTGCTCCATCTCTGGCAGGGAAGTAATACGGTGACCGACAATTTCTTCCGCTTCGGGAATGTTAGGCGTCACCAAGTCGGCCAGCGGTAGCAACAATGCAATGAGTGCGCCCTTGGCCTCACTCTCTAAGAGCTGATACCCACTCTTAGAGACCATCACTGGGTCTATTACTAAGTTCACCGGGCGATATCCGGGCAAAGCTTCCGCTAGAGCCATAATTGTCGCATGGCGAGAAACCATACCTACCTTGACAGCGTGCACTGCGATGTCGGAGTATATAGCGTCTAGTTGCGCCTTGATGATTTGGGGAGAGATATCTTGCACCGCGAAAACCCCACAAGTGTTTTGCGCTGTCACCGCAGTGAGCA
>Ga0209316_100423_pt1 | contig 13255 bp, 13 predicted proteins | sample 3C3metaG_FD_184150 | JGI IMG/M metagenome (GOLD analysis project Ga0209316, IMG submission 184150) | Freshwater bacterial and archeal communities from Indian Creek, Illinois, USA - 3C3 metaG (SPAdes) (version 3) | ecosystem: Environmental > Aquatic > Freshwater > Unclassified | place: USA: Indian... | reverse complement strand
GTGGTCTACTTCACTAATCCCGCTCCTAAGCAGCTTTTCCTCTTTCGCTCTTTTGTTTCTATAACAGAGATAGGCAACAGATAAAGCCGCAAACACCACAAACACCTGGTATGAAACTGGAAGAGACTCAAACCAGCCGATAACCAACAATAGTCCTACAATATTGTAGAAGCGGCGGTTCCAAATCAAGCGACCCACCCCACTCTAATGATTTTACTGGAACGCCTCCGATATCGTCTAGCCACATGATCACCTTTCGTTCTCTTGAATGTTAGTGGATACAGGACTAACCCGTGGTCAAGCCAACGCCGACACTCCTCGGGTTTTTGTATATGTACATTTGGCAACTTAAATGTCTGAATCGTGATTGCTACAAACTCAGTTTGAGAAATGTCGTGATCAGCAACGCGGCGGCCAAACTCAGTCAATCGGATTCGACCAGAACGATCCCCTGCTTCAAGCAGTCCCACTGCTCTCCAATATTGGCCAGAGTTTCGTATAAGGTTGCGTTCACCTGTTCTGCGGCTTAAGTCAACGCCTACGGAATCGCGCACGTCATTCGACAGCTGTTGTAGCTCATACGCAAATTCCGGTGAACTATATTTGAGCCCACGCTGTTCAAGTCTGCGCATACGAAAGAGTACCCCAAGCAGTACTACCGGATCATTTAGCCCTTCTGTACATTGCAAACTTGCCCATTTCCACTTGAAATCATTAAAAGGCCTTCTCGGGACAAAGTTTTGAGGAAGCACAATTACTCCTCCAATTATGCATTGAATTGTTTTGCTACTGCATAGGCCAATTTAGGAGGAACAGCGTTACCAATTTGCCTATAAACCGATGAACGGTTTCCGACGAAAATATAGTCGGTCGGAAAACTCTGCACTGTGGCAAGTTCCCGACACGACATTCTACGCTTGTTATTTGGATGATGAAGAACGACCACTCCGCCCTTATCGTCTCCGCGCGCAGTAACAGTCGGGGCCGGCTTATCGGGGTCTATTGTTCTATGCCCAAGATAGCCGTTAAAACGCAGCTTGTATTTTGAATAGGTGTGGTTTGGTACATCATTTGGTTCATCAGGGTCAGGGAGATCTGCAAGAGCATCTCCAACAGCCACCCATTTCTTACATCCGTCTAATCCGTTGGCGTTATGTGTGGGGTTTGGGTAATTGTAGTTGAATTCAACATCATCCCTCACTCCGACGATGAATACTCTCTGACGTAACTGGGCTACGCCAAAGTCAGCGGCATTCAACACTTTCACTTGTACTTTATAGCCGATTTCGCTGAAATCCTTTAATACCAGCGCAAACACTATACCTTTCCCGAGGCTAAGGATGCCCTTAACATTTTCAGCGACGAAGAATTTCGGTCTTTTTGCTTCGATAATCCTGACCAACTGCTGATAGAGCTTATTTCTCTCATCACCGATAGCTCGCTGGGTATTTGCTACAGAAAAGCCCTGGCACGGGAACCCGCCTATGATGATATCGCAGTCAGGCACATTGGCGGGATCGACGTTAAGAATATCATCGCGGACTATGTGTTCTCCGAGATTCATGCGGTAGGTGTCCACCGCGTCTCTATACAAATCATTCGCCCAGACAATGTCATGCCCTGCCATTTTGAAGCCTAAGTCAAGTCCGCCTGCCCCGCAAAAAAGAGATACTACTTTCATGCATACTCACTCCCCAGTCGCATCAGTTCTTCACCAAGCAAATACGCAAATTTTACGGGCACTGCGTTCCCTATTTGTCTGTAACACGAATTCATCTGTCCGAGAAACTCAAAAGTTTCTGGAAATGTTTGCACAGCTGCACTTTCCCGGATGGTCAGCCTTCGCTGCCCATTGTAGTGAGGAATAGCACAAACCCCGCCCTTACCGTTACCTCGAGCAAGTATAGTCGGGGAAGGTTTATCGGGGTCAGTCATCCTGTGGCCGGTAAAGTTACGGTAGTCCACCTTGTAGAATGAATATGTGTGGTTAAGCTGCAAATTCGGTTCATCCGGATCGGGGAAATGTTCAATCGCAGATTTAATTGACACCCAAGGCTGCGGATTGCCGCTTTTAGAATGTGTCTCCTTTGGGAACCGGAAAGATATCTTGTCTGAGATGTCTTTCCGTTGGCCGATTATTATCACCCGTTGACGTGTTTGCGGAACACCATAGTTCGCCATGTTGACTAGGGAGACCGTCGCTATATATCCGGCTTCCTCAAAGTCAGAAACAATCTTCTTTATTACAGTGCCACTGCCGAGACTCAAAATTCCTCTGACATTTTCGGCGATAAAGAATCTCGGCTGCCTATCTTTGATGACCGCATAGAAGAACCGATATAGTTGGTTACGGTCATCATCGACAGCACGGAGTAGATTCGCTTGGGAAAAGCCTTGGCAGGGAAAGCCTCCTACGACGACGTCCGATTTTGGTATGGTGTGAATATCTATATCTTTCATGTCAGCACAAATAATGTGCTGTCCGATGTTCCTTTTATAGGTGTTAACAGCGTCTCGGTCGATGTCATTAGCCCAAATGATGTCATTCCCGGCTTGTATCAAGCCTAAATCCAAACCTCCAGCGCCACTGAACAAAGATACTATTTTCATGCGAGACTCCCTCGTTTAACTATTTTTCGATTTCCATGAAATCGCTGATGCTACAGTCAAGTATGCAACAAATGTTTACAGTCTGCTGAGTTTATTTCGTTCGCCCATATGATGTCAAACCCGTTCTTGTCAAAATGCCTACCCAAAAAATCAAAACCACCGACGAAGCCCAAGTCCATACCTCCGCAGCCTGAAAACAGGGAAACCACGAATGCTTCATCCGTTGCTGCCAGCGTTCATGGCCGCCGGCAATGAGGCACCGCACTCCTCGTGCTTTTGCAAGATACGGCGCAGGATCTGTCGAGGAGGAAATAGGAACGACGTTATTGTCCGGGGAAAGATGGAAAAACAATGCTCGCAAGGCCGCCAATTCGCGCCGATCTGCATCAGCTTGCGCTTTCAATTCCTCCACCTCAGCACTCAGGTGATGGATCGTGTCCTTGCTCTCAGCTTTCGCTCGGCTAAATTCCGAGTAGGCCAATTTTTGGAGGTGAGCGCCCTGCTCCCGCAGTGAGAGGTTATCATTACGCAGCTGGCTTCGCTCTTCATTCAGAGTAGCTATCTGCCGGTGCAGACTATCCAGCTCGGGGAAGATGGTCTCGGCGGTGTTCTCCCAGAACTGCACTTTTACCTGCCTATAAGCAATGAGCAGACGCTTCACAAAAATAGCGGCGACGTGAAATTCGATTGGCCGAAATGAGCCATTACCGGGGAAACACATATTATAGATGGCCGCTATCTCTTCGAGGTGTTCGTCGTTCAAGACGGCATCATCAAGGATCGATTCAGCTAAGCACTCCGTATCAAAAAGGAACTCAAAGGCATCTCTCCAAACTGCGGCCTCAGGGTGGGTGGTGTCACGGAGAATGCCCGTTCCCTTCTGGGGAGCGATATCTGCCGCAGCCTGAATCTCCTGAGATAAACGCCTCGCCTCCTCTCTCTCCTCAACCTCCTCCTCTACAATTTTCTTGTAATTAAAGCGCAACTCTCCCGCCGCATGATCTAGGCGATCGCGGAGCAGTTGGTAGAGAGCCGTGGTGGTTGGATCGGTGGAGATAGACTTGCCAAGAAGGCGAGTCAACACAAGGACAACCACAACATACCCACCAAACTCATCGTCGGTGAGTGAGTCGCGTTGACTCTTAGGGATCGCCGTCTGTATCAGTTCCGCTCTCACAGACGAGGCCTTAGAGACAAGCTTGTAGACCCATGGCCATCCTTTCTTGAGTAGCGATACTAACTGAGGAGCCGCCAGCCCCTCCAGAAGGCCTAACGTACGGCGAGCATACACTTCAGTTTTAAGACTACTTGAAGTGAGGAAGGAGTGGTTGTACCAAGGGCTATCTTTAGCGAGCTCATAGTATCGAGTCTTGTCTTTTTGGTAGAGCCTATCAATTTCTGAATGCAGTACTTTGTTTGTCGCTAGCGCTTCTGCCAAAAATGGCGTTAAATCCACGGAGATGTGCTCTCCGAAATTTGCCCCCACTCATGCCCACCCCGTTCCGCTCTCTTCAAATTTGTTTACCGTTCTGTGGCGGTTCCGACCATTACGTGCGTGTACACCCATTACGAGAAATTGGCCCGCCGTCGTCATGAACTGGCAGTTCGAGCAAACGGCAATAATCTTTCTGCGTCTCAATCACACATTCGGCGATGAGACTGAGAAAGGGTACATTATCAGGATTATTTGCCCGTTGAGAAGCGCGAAGGGCGTTGATGTATTCCCCACGGCGCACAGGCGGGATGATGGCGATGCCGTAGCCGTCCTGTAAGAGCGCGAGGTTCATGAGTAGGCGCGCGGTTCTGCCGTTGCCGTCGATAAAAGGATGTATGTCAACCAAGCCCTTGTGAACCAGAGCCGCGTATTTGATAGGATGCACCGCGCCGCGCAGTGCGGTCATTTCCGCAACGTACGCTTTCATGGCGGCGGCCACCCTGCCCGGTGGGGGCAGAGCATAGTCTGTGCCTGTAATAAACACGCGCTCTTGGCGGTACATACCTGCGTTCTCTTCGTCCATTAGAGTGTAGAAGAGTTTATGGAGCTTTAATATCTGTTCCTCCGTGAGAAGCATGTTTTGGTCTTTCGCTAACGTCAACATGTATTCATATGCCTTGCCATGACCTGTCGCCTCATAATAATCGCGTATGGGCTTGCCTCCTACAGTGAGGCCGTCTTCCAGCAATACCTTGGTTTCGGTAATGGTCAGTGTATTTCCTTCAAGGGCGTTGCTGGAAAATGTTAGCCCAATCTTAAAGTAATCATATAGATTTTTGCTCTCACGTTCAGACAACGGACGTGCAGAATCAATCTTGGCCTTGTATCGGTCCGCTTTCTCATACAGCCGAGTTAGCACATCGCTATACACCGTTTTCCCTCCGTTCCTTTGAATCGGTCGTTTTCTTCGCGACCTCCGGACGAGACTCAAAATTGCCGCTTACCAATTCATCCGGCCTTATCCTTCAATAAGAACCTATCAATCTCTGGAGGTAGCACCTTGTTGGTAACCCGCACTCATTTCCCCTAAGAAAAACGGCGGCTTTCTCTGTCTCCGGTTTACCCCAGAAAACCTAGGGAGAGGCTTAGCGTTCGTTCTCACGACCTACGTCAATTGGATAAAGACCCCTGCTATTCCGATGTACGTCCTTCCATCCAGCCCATACAGGCTGAAAAGAAAAAATCCTTCCGGTCGACAACTACTCCAGCCAGCGGTCCAACTAGAGCTTGGATCAAAGGCCCCCCAGAGGAATTGCGGACAGTGGCTTCCTTTCTGTGGTTTGGTGTGGGTCTGGCCAGGGCCTATTTTGTACAGAACCCCTTTCTGGACAGCAATTATTTTCTATCGAATTGTGCGCTTAAGGCGTTCCAGGCAGAAACATAGGCATTCCGAGCGTGTGATTCGTTGTTCCTAAGCATATTAGCTGTACCCTGCAACCAGAGCGCAGGGTTAATTAGGCTGTCCCGTTTAAACGTCATATCGGCAATCCATGCGTCCAGCCAGATAAGATATAGCCAATGCAGGTTCTGAACTTCCGGCGATAGCGGCTGATACACAACCGCTGTTTGTCGCAGATTTTGTAGGGCCGAAACCTTTTCGTTCAGCAGTCTTACTCTTGCCGCAACCTGTGTCGGTGGGGTAGCATTGAGTTCCCTAATTAGTTGAGCCACCCATTCTATTTCCCTGCTCCAGCCCCAGTGTTCTGTGCGATAACTGTCCCAGTCGCATCTTAAACTGTAATATCTTTGGCGGAGCAACACATGGTATTGTTCAGCGGGGACGGCAAAGCCAAAGCCTGCCCAGTCTGTTCTTACCAGCGTATTTACTCCTACCCATTCACCGTACAGGTTAACAAGCGGTCCGCCGCTGTTCCCGGGCGCTATTGCTGCATCATGTTGAAGAACACGAATATTGTTGTTTGCCCAAGCGCCGAAAGTAACGTCCATTTCGCGCCAGGCACTTACAATGCCGCGCGTGACCGTTGCCGTCAGCCCCAGCGGGCTCCCAAACGCTAGTACCTCCTCACCCTGTCGGATATCTCCAGCGGCAGGATTATCGCTAAGAAAGGGAAACCGGATATGGGGAGGCGCATTAACTCTTAAAAGCGCAAGGTCGTGCCAATTAGCGATTTTTGTGATTGTGGCAGGAAACCGTTCTCCGGTATGGGTTAAAACAACGATTTGCCTGTTGCCTCTTACAACGTGCGCGTTCGTGAGAACGAGGCCATCGGGGGAAACAAAGAAGCCGCTCCCCAAATGCCGATTATGGTGCGTGTCTATCCTGACCACGGCGGGCATAACGCGTGCGGTTACTTCGCCGGTAGACAGCTTTTGCCGTTGAGGGACAGGCGGCTGTAGCGTCAGACGGGGCAAAGCTCGGAAGCTGGCTGCCAAAGTCGTGTCGAATGTCGGCATGGCGAAGGTGAAGCTCGGTGTTGTGCTGACTACTCTGTTACCTTGCGTCCAATGGACAAACTCCTGCCCGGCGGGAACAGTGGTGGACACGGCGACATGGCTGCCTGGAGTGTACTCGCCCGCGCCTGTAGTCTGCCCGATGGATGTTAGCGTCAGGCGGGGCAAAGGGTCTACTATGACAATTATTGTGGCCATTTGGCCGCCATCTGTCGTGCGTAAGGTAACAACAGTTGCGCCGCGCGCCAAACCGCGAATGAGACCTTGCTGGTCAACCGAGGCAATGCCAGGGTTGGCCGATGTCCATATAATTGAGGGGTTGGTCGCGTGAGCAGGCTCTACGGTAGCCTCCACCCGTGCCTCTGTGCCAACTATCAGCGCGACACCAGTCGACGCGACGCTAAGGCCGGTGACGCGGACAATAGGCTGAGGCGTGATAATTTTCACCGTACGCTGCGCCTCGTTCCACCATACCTCTGCCCCTAAGCTCTCGGCGATAAAGCGTACCGGCACCATGGTGCGGCCGTTAATGATTTGCGCGGGTTGATCGAGCATAACCGCACGTCCCCCGACAGTGGCAGTTCTGTTGCCGATGGTCAAACTTATGGATGTGGTTCCTCTGCGACCCACGACAGTTTGGGTGGCCTGATCCCAAGTGATTTCCGCGCCAAGAGCTTCAAAAATCAGACGCATCGGCACCATCGTACGACCGCCGATAATTTGCGGGGCAACATCGCCGCGAATTTCCCGGCGATCAAGCTCGATGGTGATCGGCCTAGTGTCAGCTAGAACAAAACTAGGTGACAAAGTAGCTAAAATGCTAAGACATGCCACTACGGCAAGCACTCGAATGGATAAGCTCCGACTCTTCATTGACCATCTACCTCCTAAAAACTTAGGTACTCATCGCACCGCTATGAGGGTATCATACAGTTGGTTGCACGCTCCCGCGCGCGAGGGGGATCGCTCTAGTTCTGGAAAGTGGGCAAGCGCCGGAATGGCACGCTCCCGCGCGCGAGGGGGATCGCTATGTCACTCACCCTGCGCTTCTGCAAAAAGCGATAAATCTACAGACGTGTATTCGCGAAGTATGTACTCACTCCTGCTCTCTCCGTTTTCACTACACTCGCCCACCGCCTAGCAACGTTCAGTGGTTGAGTGGGTTTCAGAAGGCGGCCGCCGCCGACTCTTAAGGTACTTAGCGAAGTATTTCTCTTCGGCCTCTCTTCTGGCCGCGACCGCCTTATCAATGTCCGCAAAATAACCTAAACTGTGCATGGTGCCTTGAAACTGCAGCCTCGCCTGCCACATACCTACGCCCCGATGCCAAGAAACGCCCTTGTGCCCACTGGTGTTGTGGGCAGCCAACGCCCTTGATTTTATTAGTCCAACGTTAGTATTGTCCTGTAGATTGGACGTGTAGGCGCGTTGTGCATTGATCTTAGCAGACTCGACGTGTAGACAGCCGCAACTCTTCCTGATTCCCGCAACCAAGTTTGTACTCCTTACGTGCACCGTAGTCCCACAATCACAGCGACACTCCCACACAATGCAGTTATGCTTGCGAGATTCGGTAGATGCGACTGCTGTGAGTCTACCAACCCGCTGCCCAGTAAGGTCGTTGGTCCTAGTCTCATGGGCAAGACAGCCGCAGCTCTTACGAATACCCCTTATCAGAAAATGGGTCGACACTAAGGTTTCTTGCCCGCAATCGCATTTGCAGCGCCACAAATAGCATCTAGCATGCTTCTGATTTGTACGTTCTACGACTATAAGGCGACCAAACCGTTGTCCGGCTAGGTCTTTGATGTTCATCGCAACCCTCGAATGAAGTCCCGTAATACCTCTGAGACTGTCTTCCGTGGCTCAAGATTTGCGGCATATGCCTCTAACCTCTCCTTTTCGGCCGGCGACACCCTAACCCTAATAACTTCCGTCAGTGATTCTACATTGCGACTCAGCCCATAGTGCCTGTAAAGGTACTCCGGCAAAGGCTGTCCCTTGCTCTGTCTCGGATGATAACCCTTGTATACAGTCATCTCACCTTGAACGTTGCGAAAGGGTGCAAGTGTGAATTCGACTAGGCTACCGTCCGTAAGTTCGACTACGATGTGACTAGGCAGCGCGTCTAGATGCCACGCCCCGTTGACGACAAGGAGCTCAACATCAGGAGGCACAATATTCCTCGGTGACATAGAGTCACTTTGCGCTAACAGTTTTCCATCGGTTTGCTCACCAACGGTGTGCGTGGCTAATTTATTCCTCGTCATACTTCCCACCTATTTTCAACAAACCGTTCATAAAACATGTCGATTTCAGATGGAGCGATGTCTGACAGATTAAAATCATACGATGCAATTTGATGGTCGCAAAAACTCACAAACCTTAACGCCATTTCGAGAAAGAAATCATCAGGCTTACCAGAATATGGGCAAAAACCACATGGCGGCCCGTCCGCGTCAGGATCCCCGGTGCAGGCCGAAAGCTGCCTCTCTTTATTATCACAGTTTTGGTGAAATCGCTTGTAGAATTCTCTAGCAAGCAATTTGATGCGCAAGTTCAAGCTTTTGTTGGGTGTATAGTCCTTTACCAAAGTGGGGAGACATTGCATGAAATCATCAATATTAATCTGCACGATTGTGTTCGGCAACTTTTTCTTGGCGCGATCTGTCAGGTTGGATTTTCCCAATACAATCAGGACTTCCACCTCCTCAAAACGCCGATCTTGGTGGTGCCCGTGTTCTACATATGAGCCACACACTCTTTCCACCTCTATATAAACACTTTTGCCACCATAGACTCCTTTGAAATCCGGCCCCTCGTCAAAAGGACCAGCGATCTCGGAAAAGCCCAGTTTCTCATAATTATTTTTAACATATTGCTGAACCCAATATTCTCTAATATCACCACTCTCTGCGCATTCGCGAAGTTGTGGGCTTGTTATAGTAATATTGGCTTTTGTTTCTAACGCAAGTAAAATATCGTCCACGCCAGGCTCCCTGAACAATAGACTCTTCCCCGCATCGTGTGTGATTAAAAAATCACAGTTTCGACATTTTATTACCCATATGTTATGCCAAACAGTTCCAGTGTTTTTAACTTCGGATGAGTGATACCTGCCCGTTTTATTACACTTTTCACACTTTACCCAGTGCCCCATGTGCGCCATATCCTCCTTAATGAAAGTTTTTCCTATTTGCGGCCGTCCGCCCGCCTTCGGCGATAGATATCATTCTTGAGTAGAAGAGGCACCCTAAACGTGGCCATAAGAAAACTCAGCCGTGCACTTCTTCTGGCTATCCTTCTCGCCAGCGCGCGATATATCGTAGCATCCCTACAGCATCTTAAACGTACCACGCCCGTGGCACAAAATCAACAGAAGTTTCAAGAAAATATAGAACACAGCGTTGCCAGCCAGCGTGCCCTCGGCATGTCAAGGCCCCAGGCGACGGATACAGGGAGGGCTCCACTCTTTCGCGTGGGAGGAGGCCGTTTATGGTCGCGCCTTGACGTGCTTCCTCACTATGCCCTCAAACAAAGCCCATGACGGAGTAATGGGCTTCTGGCAAGCGCCGAGCGACGTTAACCCCTTCCTCGGACGCTCTGTTCGACTGTAGCGGTAAGATCGCTGCGGGGGAAGACGCGGATGGCCTTTAGGCCTCTATCGGCTGGAGGAGTAGCGATAGAGCGGAAGGAGAACAGGGCGTCTCCTCCGTCCGAAGCACGATGTCCGTGTCCGCAGACAATAGGACTGGGTGTGTAGGAAATACCATCGCGCCCAGTCGGTGCTCGCGTCCTTGCGGCTAAGAATGAGGATCCCTTGGTACTTAACTTAATATCTCCTTCGTCTCTTCGACGTCTCTATCGCGCTAACATGCGCGTCTTTCACACCTTGATCAGCGTGGGCGTAGCGGTGCAACAGCTCGTACGCCTTATCCACGGCTTCCGGCGTCATCGCTCCTATACTTCCGCGCACATCTTGAAATAGTTGCCGTTCGAGACTATATCTTTTGAGCACCAATACATCAGGCGAGGTTGTAGTTATTTTCGTTAGCGTGCATCTATCACTGAAAACAATGTAGGAACGAATTAGGGAATCATCTAAGCCTGTAGACGCAAGAACCCGCTTTACGGCATCAATGTGCCCACGATTCTGCCAGATAGGATTAAAGAATTTGAACTTGGCACGCTCGTGCAGTACCTGCGTCCACAGTTGGCTTTTTTCATCGCCATATAGCCATCCACTATAGTTTTTGGATTCAAAAACAAATATTCCGGCCTCACTTAACATGATCACGTCTACCTCCGTCGTTCCCCCATCCTCCTTAGGAAGGTAGACGTTAGCCAATAGCTTTTTGTACCCTGGACACCACTCAAGAATCCGGTACGTTAGATACTCACCATGCATCCCTTTGTCTCTGATCGTCTGAAAAAATCCATTGCCAGTGGCAGCATAGTACGAAGACGCATGAAATTTTTTGTGCGACCACCAGTAATACAACGCAACCGGAATACCAAAAAGTAAGCTTGCCATTAAAAGTAATACTTCCATTTTCAACGCCTCCTAATCATCGGCTAACATCCTTCGCTCGTCCTAAAACAGCTTAAACGACCTCTGTTTCTTTCTCTCCGGCAATAAAGAACCTAAAACTTGCTTTAACGTTGCCTCCCCTTCCTCTTGGAGCACCGCAGGATCTGGGCACCACGCTAACGGCAATGGAGTAATTCCGGTCGCATCCTTAAACACTTTTCTGTCGTTCTCTGTCCCAAACGGAGAGACAACTGCAATCCTGCTAAAGTCCTCCCCCAGAGCATTGTGCTGCCGCACCAAGTCCATGACTCGCCACGAGGAAGCGGAGGCCACCACTACGGCACAGTGTGACCTGTATAGCTCCCGGAGTTTACTTGCGTCAAGCACACCAACATCCCGTACCACATACTCATAGTCCGCAAGCACCGCGAGCAGCTGATCATAAAGATACCCCTCCGCGGCACGTCGAACATTTAGCGGAAAGACATCCACCGCCCCCATCCTAAAAGCACTGGCGTCCTTACTCTTTCCAGTCGCCAGCCCAGTAATAGCGCTAAATACAGGACGCTCCGCATCTTCCACCAGTGCCACTGCTCCAGCTTTGGCGAGGAAAGCCGCGATCATCAGTGCCGTGTGAGTGCATCCTACACCCGCCGCCAATCCAGCCACCGCAACCGTAACCCGACCCACAGGACGGCGTTCTATGACCACCGTCTCGCGCGGCTTGTCTACTGCCTCCTCCCTAAAGCCACGGTGCCACCTTGAAGCCATCGCGTATGTCCCAACATCCCTGCGCAGACAAGCCACGAAATCCTTCGCAAACATATCCTCATTGTCCGTTTCGCAGAGATCATAGACACCAAGGCTCACCACAGCCGATATCGTTTCGTCCCCAGGCTGGTGCCCCCCCACCAATAAAATAACCCTCGCCTCTGGGCGAGAGATGCGAAAGGCGTGTAAGGACCGAATAAGTGCGTTCCCCGAGGATATATCGACATCGAGCACCAAGGTCTCTCCAGGCAGCCGCGCCGCCGCCTGGAAGACCTTTTTCACGTCCTCCTCCTTGTAGCGACCGACATTCTCATACAAGACTTCTCCGTGTGCTTCCACCATCTCTCGCACACCAGCGGGAGAGGTGGGGCTAAGTAACAAGAGGAAGGTCATCGAAAGCCGCCTGCGTTAATCTTTTCTGCCGAGGAGTACGCATCAACAATTGCCCAAACCCATACGGCAAACCCGGTGAAAAGACCAATCACCACAAAAGAGAGCACAAAATTTACTACCTGCACGACCATAAACAAAAGGCCCTTTAGTATCTGCCCGTTGTAAATCTGTCCAAGTCCCGAGAAAAAGAAACTAAGCACTGCCGCTAACCCCGGATTTTTCGCACTTGTCATTCTCTGCAATTCCATCAAAAACTCCTCCTCTTCTTCACTATCGAAGTGATTCCAACATCGCCGCCGCCCATTGCTGTTCCTCAGGCGTAAAACCCAGCAATTCGGCAACCTCTGCAAGACTTCGCAGCCTATAAACCGGCACCTTAACTACCGCATAAATAGGACGTTCTCCAATAACCTCTCCCTCCTCGTTGTAGACAGCCTCATAGCCTACGTGCCTCTCCACCGCCCGAACTTCAACAACTTCCACAAATTTAAGTGCCAGCTCCCTAATTTCTCGCATGACCACTTCGCGCATCATAGGCGGCAGTAGTAGCGCATTCTCTACATGAGAGAAGTCTTGCCTGAATCGCACCGCATCCAAAACGAGCACCGCACGCCAGTCAATTTCCACCGGCCCGTAGTAGCCGTCAGATGTGGCCATGATTGCTGTTGTGGTTTCTTCCTCATATGCTTCCATTACTGCCGGTGGTGCCAGAGGGGTACTTAGAACGAGGATAAAAGGTGAGGCCACAAGGAAGAGGGGCAGTAGCAACACCACTACCACCCCTAAAAAAACTTTAGCAGTCCCCTCAGGGTCTGCCACCGCCATCGTTAGTCCTTTTAGCAGCAATTTACCGACCATCGCTCTTGCCTACCTTCCTCCTCCTGTCAGATAAAGAGCCTCGTAAGGGGCCGCCTCGATCTTCACCCTGATCCTCTGGGCACCTGCCACAAGCAGGCCTTCTCCCCTCCCCGCTGTCAGCAAGAATTCCTGCTCAGCCTCAGACAACATCATCAAAGAAGAGAGAACCTGCAAGTCTTTCTCTC
>Ga0209316_100422_pt1 | contig 13271 bp, 8 predicted proteins | sample 3C3metaG_FD_184150 | JGI IMG/M metagenome (GOLD analysis project Ga0209316, IMG submission 184150) | Freshwater bacterial and archeal communities from Indian Creek, Illinois, USA - 3C3 metaG (SPAdes) (version 3) | ecosystem: Environmental > Aquatic > Freshwater > Unclassified | place: USA: Indian... | reverse complement strand
CTACATGTGTTGGTGTTTTGCAAGAGAAAAGTAGCGAAAAATATGAAATTTTGCTGATTTCATGCGTTTTTTTAGGCTATATGTGTCTGAATTCAAACGTAGTTATAAATTTTAACGGGAGTTCAGGTGTATAAGTATAGTATTTACGATTGTTATTATCAATGAAATATTTACCTATGTCAATTCGATATAGGTAAATATTCTAGTACCAAAGTACAGGGTAGCAAGCAAGGCAAAAGTCGCAATGCCTATACCAACCTTGTATTTTTCATCGATGTGTGTGCCATTAAAGAAGATGGGATTGAGCGCAGCAACGCATACACTTTATACTGTGTGTCTCACTTCCGGATTTGTCAAGAATGCATTTCTCGATTTGTCATAAAATCAATTCGTCCTGTGAAGTCAAATCCCATATGATATCTTTTGTTGTGGTTCCCACTTACCAGATAGCGAATTATAGTAAAAGGCATACCGTCTTCTCAGCCTGATACCCGTCGATTGTTTGGATTTATCTCGTCAAACAGGTAATCCTCGTAGACAGCGAGAAACGTCAGGCGCAACTCGACGAGATCTTGGTGGGTAATAACCTGCGCCTCTCACACATCCCACTAAGCGGACATCTCTCGCAGTAGGGTCTCTTTCGGCAATGTTCTTTTGCGTTTATCACAATAAGGGCGTGAAATCTGTTGTAGACCTCCACGCTCTGCGGAAGGTTGTTTTCAAAATAAGCCTTAACCGCCGCATAGCCTTTCCCTACGTCAATCGGGTATCGTTCGCAGAGCCGGACTGTATAAGCATCCACCACGAATGTTGGGAAACCGAAAGCGTACAGTAATATCGAGTCAGCAGTTTCTTGTCCGACGCCCTTTGTTAAGAGCAATTCGGTTCGCAGCTTAGTGAGCGACTCCCGTTGTACGGTTGGCACATCATAATCGTAGTTGGCGTACCAAGCCGTTACTGCTTTCAAGTATAAAGCCTTCTGGTTAAAAAAACCTGCAGGACGAATTATCTCCTTAAGTTCTGAAATATCTGTGTTTGCTACTGCTTCCGGTGTAAGGTTCTTGCCAAAGTTGGCAATTGCCTTCTCGACGTTGCTCCAAGCCGTATTCTGGGTCAAAATCGCACCGACGATAACCTCATAAGGCGTTTTCGCAGGCCACCAGTTCAAATCGCCGTAATGAGAAAGGAGTATTTCGTATATAGATATCAGCTTATCGCCCATTGCGATCTCCTTACTTTAAAACATATTATCTATATCAGAGCTAGCTTTCTTCACCTTTTGTTAGCAGGTTAAATATATCGATAAATTCATTTTCAACAGTAACGAAATCCCTTTGTGAAAAGTCATGTTCCATTGAAATTTTTGGCGGTAGCCCCGGTACCGGCGGAATTTCCTTCAATGCAATAAATTCATAATACAAAAGAGTATCGTCTACATTGCTGATTTTAAGTTGTTCCTCTTCTGATAAATCACCTAATCCAAACTTCATATTAATCATACTATTTAATTTTTCTTCTATTGCATGGTATTCTGTTAGTTGGCGTTTTACAGGTCTTGTTAAATCTGAAATGTAGCTTTCGCTGGCATCATGCAGAAGACACCCAAGCTGGACTCGTTTGGAATACCCGCGTGCCTTGGCTTCCCTGTAACAACTAATTGCATGCTGAGCAACAGAATAGAAGTGTTTTAAATGGCCATTTGCCCGTGTCATCAAGGATAATGAATGAGCAATATCCTCTATTTTTATATCTGCTGCTATTGGCTGCAGTGGGTAAAATTTTACTTTTGTATAAGTTAAGATGTAATTGGTCATTTTTATGGAGCCTCCTGTAAGGTGCATATATTTGAAAATCTACATCAACTCTTTGCATTTAAAGCTGATTTAGAATTATTAATATATCACAGGTTTAGTTGTTCTGGAATCTTTAATTCGCTTATACTTCGTGTTAAGTACTCACAGTATATTCAATTCGTCAAGAAAAAGATTTTGGTGCGCACCACGTTTCCTTATCACTAAACCGTGAAAAATGTAAAATTTAGTCCAATATCAAATTATAAACGTGCTATAATACACTTTATGAAAGTATGTTTATCCCCGTAGACAAAATATTGAAACTGATACGTAAAGAACTGAACATATCTCAAAAATCGCTTGTGCGAGAACTGAATGTCAGTTTTATAACTCTCGCCCACTGAAAAAACAGCAGAGCTTGACCAAGCAGACTGGCAATCATACAAATCAAAGACTATGTCACAAAACAAAATGTAACTGCTGAAATCATCTGCGAACTTGACTGAATAAGAATCAACGCAAAGATTTGAGCACAGGAGGAATATTCTATGGCAATAACTGACGTGAACGTCAAAATCGAGATTTGGAAGAATAAGTTGCTCGACTTAAGCAAACGTAATCGTTTGTTGAATTATAGAGAGACGAAACGCTCAAGTCTCAAGATACTCTCTCCGGAGTGCTTTGAATTATATCGCTCCTTTGTGCAAGACGATCAACCGCTTATCTTCCCTAACCTTTTTGACGCAAGTGAAACCGGAGAGGAAGATGACGAGGAAGATATATACTATCCGATAAAGACCAACCAAAGCCCTAAAGACACTCAACTGACACTAAAAACGCTTAGGGATAAGGCAAAAACCGCTCTCGAAGAACAAGGCGTTAATATTTTATACCTTTCATTCGGGTTCCTCAAATGGACTGAATCTCAGGATTCGGATTACTGGTTCAGCTCGCCTATCCTGCTTGTCCCAGCTTCGTTAACCATAGAGTCGATTGCTTCACCTTATATCCTTAGCATACATGAAGATGAAATGGTGATTAATCCGACGCTATCATATAAACTTGAGAATGATTTTGGGATTACACTTCCAAAGTATAACGAGGGTGATGATCTTCGCACTATTCTTGACGAGATAGCGAGATTAACCAGAACGAACATGTGGGAAGTGGTACCCGAGGCAAGTCTGAGTCTGCTCTCGTTCCTAAAAATAAATATGTACCACGACTTGAACAAGCATAAGGATTCAATTGCTTCAAATCCAATTGTTAGAACAATAAGTGGCGATGCCTCCGCTTCTAACAAAGTTCCGGAAGACATATCCGATTTTGATTATGATAAAAACATCACTCCTACGGAAATATATCAAGTTGTCGATGCTGACTCAAGTCAACAGGACGCCATTCTATGTGCTAAAAAAGGTATAAGTTTTGTGCTTCAGGGTCCTCCGGGAACTGGGAAAAGCCAAACTATTACAAACATCATTGCCGAGTGCCTTGCGGACGGAAAAAAAGTTCTTTTCGTTTCTGAAAAAATGGCGGCCCTTGAAGTCGTACATAGGAGGCTTACAAGTGCGGGATTAAACGATTTCTGCTTAATATTACATAGCTATAAGGCGAATAAACGAGCCGTCCTCGACCAATTAGGATCAACTCTTGCATTGGCTCAAAAAAAAGCCACTTTGAGTGATGAAGTTTTTCAAAAACTGGAATTGCTACAATCCAATAAGAAGCGACTAAACGACTATGCCGCTCAAGTTTTCGATACGGTTATGCCCCTTGGCAAATCAATCTATCAAGTCAACGGGGAACTCGCACATCTTGAATCGTATGACTATGTTATATTTAGAATTGACAATGTTGGAAATACAAACTCAAAGCAGTTCTATCGATTCGTCTACCTGCTGCAGCAGTTTACAACAACCTTAGGTAAGACGACCGATGATTATAAGGCAAACCCGTGGTATGGAGCGGTTGTACCGTCTGTATCACATGAATTGCGTTATGACATAGGACAAAAGCTTGGAAAATTAATCCCAAAGGTAGAAAATTCTCAAAATCAATTGACCGCTTTGTACAAAAAACTATCACTAGACTGGCACACTACCTATCAGGGAATAATTAACATTATTCCAATTATAAAGGCATCTGTAGATGCTCCAAAGGTTCCCGTTTCATGGATTCTCGGAAACGCTATTGAACCTCTTTTTGATGAAGTAGCCGACTGTGAAGCACTAAAAACTATCTTTTGGCAGAAGCATAGCTTATTGGCAGTACATTATTCTTGTATCGCCGCTAACGATGCAACCATAAAGTTATCCGCTCTTAATGAGCTTCTCACTGTTGAAGCAATAGAAAAAGAGCTCAACTCGATAAGTGCTGTTCTCACGAAAGGCTTTCCATATTCGGGAATTAATATCGATTATCCTGCCTCCCAAGAACTATTGAATGAAGCACAGGATAAGGCGAGAGAATTGAGCGAACTCACCAGCCGGTTGACTTCGGTCTATGAAAAAACAGTTTTTACCATCGACTATAATGGAATCCTTTCTCGTTACAAAACTGAGTATACCTCGTTTTTGAAGATCTTTAAAAAAAGCTACAAGGCTGACAAAAAATTGATACAGTCACAATGTAGGGAAATTGTAAAGAAAATTTTCGATGAACAAATCCTTGCACTTATTTCTCAGCTTCGAAAAGTTGATGAGTTAAAACAGTGGTTTTCCTATAAGCGAACAGACTTTGAAAGGTTTTTCGGAAAATTGCTTGTAGACGAAAATTCGGACTTTTCGAAACTTGAAAAATGCAAAATAGCAAATTTATCGTTACTTAACAGCATACATTTGTTGGAAACGCTGAAAGACACCGCTTTGCGATTAAAAGATTCCGAAAAAATACTAATTGCACACTACCAATTCCTTTATAAAGGCTTTGATACTGAATGGGGTACTATCCGGAGTGCTTTGACTTGGTCGGCTTCATTTAGAAAGCAAACGGAACAACTCAAACTTAATACGGCTTTTGTGGAAGCGGTGTGTTCCGGCAAAGTCCCGTCGGATACTTATAGGGATGCTGTCTCGCAATTAGAAGCAATTACAAATAATCTTAATTTTGAGTTCCTATGGTTTCTTGGTTTGTTTGATTATAAGGACTTTTTCAAATTGCTCACGTTTCCCGCTCTTCAAGACCGACTGATAAGTTGTAGGAATGGGCTGTCTCTGCTCGAAGAATGGATTGATTTCCGCAAAGCACGAGACATCTGCAAAGCAGAAGGACTTGCAGACTATATAGCTAAGATTGAAGAATTACACATTGAAACCTGGAAAATTATACCTGTTTTTAAGAAACGATTCTTCAGGCTCTGGCTTGATGCGATTCTTCCTAATTATCCCGCTGTCTTAGATTTCAGACGCAAAATGCACGAAACCACAATTGACGAATTCGTGCGGCTTGATAAAATACAGTTTGAAATTGCGAAAGCACGTATAAGGGGCAAACTAATTAATGATTTGCCCTCACTACAGAGATTTACCAGTGGTGTCGATGAGATTAGCATTTTGAAAAGAGAACTAGGCAAGCAACGGCGTATTATGCCTATTCGAAAGTTATTCCGCGAGATACCGTATCTGCTTTTGACGCTCAAGCCGTGTCTTATGATGTCTCCGCTTTCCGTTAGCTTATTTCTTGAAGCGGAAACCTATCAATTTGATACTGTAATATTTGACGAGGCTTCGCAGGTTTGCACCGAAAACGCAATAGGAGCTATTTCAAGAGGGAAACAAGTCATTATTGCCGGTGACAGCAAACAGTTACCACCGACAAACTTTTTCTCAGCTTCGATATCTGCGAATGATGATTTCGATACAGATGACGATGAATACTATGACACGGATGCATATGAGTCAATTCTTGATGAAGCCGTGCTTTTATCTGAACGAACATTGCTCTGGCACTACAGGAGCAGACATGAGGATCTGATAGCTTTTTCGAACACAAAAATTTACAGGAATAATCTTATCACTTTCCCTGCGAATATCGACAAAGTGGCGGATAACGGTGTCGAATATATATTTGTCCGTAACGGTATTTATGATCGCGGCGGCAAGAAGGGAAATGTAAACGAAGCACGAAAGGTATCTGAAATGGTCTTCGAACATTTCAGAAAACACCCCAAACGTTCTCTTGGTGTTATTGCCTTCGGAGAAGTTCAGCAACTGGCCATTGACACTGCTATCCGAGAGATGCGTCTTAGAAATCTGAATTTTGAATCTTTCTTCAAAGAAGATTCAGATGAGCCATTTTTCATCAAAAACCTCGAAAATGTCCAAGGCGATGAACGTGACACAATAATTTTCAGCATTGGGTACGCTAGAGACGCCGCCGGAGTATTCCGAATGAACTTTGGTCCATTGAGCAATTCCGGAGGAGAACGCAGACTTAATGTGGCGATTACCCGTGCAAAATATAATGTCAAACTCATAGGCTCTATAATGCCGACCGACATTGATATAGACAGAATATCGTCTGACGGCCCCAAACTTCTCAGGGCATATATCGACTATGCAATTAACGGAGCAGAGTCACTTGTGCGTGCGGTAACAGAGTTTGATGTAACTGAGCACGATTCTCCGTTTGAAAAGGCGGTTTACAATTATCTTGACAGAAAAGGTTATAAGGTAGCCACACAGGTTGGCTGTTCCGGTTATAAAATAGATATGGCTGTTAAACATCCGAAGCTCAGTGGCGTGTATGTGCTTGGCATTGAGTGTGACGGTGCTGCATACCATTCGGCGAGAACGGCTCGTGAAAGAGATCGTTTGCGTCAGGAAGTGCTCGAAAATATTGGGTGGAAAATTTATCGCATATGGTCAACTGACTGGATAAAAGACCCTGTAACAGAGGGCGAAAACCTTGTCGCAGCAATAAATGAAGCTATTGCTCATTATGACGACTCGCCAAGCATCGAAACGATCCCTACATTCAGTGAAGACGAGCCTGACGCTGATGATTTTGTTTCTGTTAATAGGAAAGAAGTGAATATCGCAGAACAGACTAACCCATATAGTTTTGCGGCTTCAGTGGCAACTGATTTATCTGCTTTGTCGCTCAACCCAAACGGTTATCTTGACATCGCTGACTGTATTTTGACTTATGTGAACAATGAATTCCCGATACATTATGAATTACTGTGTCAGCAACTTGCTCCTTTATACGGAAATGAAAAAGCAACCATAAAGGTAAGGCGTGAGGTTGACTATGGTATAAAACGTATGTGTGGGAAAATTGTCAAGAAAGGCGATTTTCTGTTCCCAACCGGATGGCAAAAAATAACTGTTCGCGTTCCCAACAGTAGAAAAATAAACCATATTTCTATCGAAGAACTCGCGGAAGCTATGCACACAATCTTGAATACGGCGGTAGGTAGTACTCGTGAAGGTCTATGTGCAGAAACCACGCGTGTGTACGGATGGCAAAGAATGACTCAAGGTATCGGTGCGTCAATGAATGCTGCTTGCGATTTACTTATTCAACAAGGCAAAGCACAAGAACTTAATGGGAAAATTGTTCCAACACAAAATTAACCCCAGTTTTCGACTTGTAGTCCCGAAAACCCATCTATATGAGCACTTTTAGAATTTAAATTTTCACTACAATCTCAAATGCATGCTTTACTGTTTTCTTTTAAGAGGATCTTTAACTTAAAGTGCATCGTAAATAATCAAGATAAGAACCGACTATCTTATGATTGATATTGTCCACTACACTCGTTATATCAATATATTTCCCAAAATCATATTATTCTTATTTTTGGAAACGGAATGTTTGGGCATGATTAACTGACCCTGTCCCGGATACTTAGACAATAAAAACATCAAGTAATCTTTAATATTCATACGTCACTTATCACTATCCCCCTTATTTTATTTTTGTTGACCATTTCCACAGAGAGCCGCTATTGTGATCATCGAATTCTACGGAGGTGCCGTCCGCTTATATATAAACCGCACCGCCGATTATGCCTCACTTTGAAGCACGTCCGGGCAATTAAGGAAGTCTTCCATCATTTTTAAGAGCTGACGACCGGAGATAGAAGCAAGCTCTACGGCTCCCTCTCTGAAAACAATAGACACAATTTCTCGCATCCCTGCACACACACACAGCACCCCCGCGCCAACAATCTCATTATTTTCTGTCAGATTAAAGGCTTCCAGCATTACGACAGTCTGGGGTATGAGGAATTTTTCCGCAAGCTCCTCATATGGGCCGAGAAGGGAGTATCCTTCATTAAAGACTGCGATTTTTTTGGTTATCAGTTGATCCAGAATTCCCTTTGTATCTTCAATTTTAGGAACGGAATAATTGTAGTTTCCGGTAAGGATGCGAGTCAGGCTGCCCCGATCAGGCTGATCAAGCTGCTGACGTATCTGTGCAAATGAAATTTCTTTTTTGGTCTCCTTCCCCAAATAAGACAGCAGCTCATTTACCCGGCGGATATCCACCATAGCTAATAGCACCAATAGCTCATCTCCTGAAAGCACCGTGTTCAGGTCGAAGGTCTTCAAGTCGGACATGCCGATCCACTGGGAAAGCTGAAACAAAGCCTCATCCAGCTTTCCCTGCGGGGAAAGCTGGACTTCCCCGCCGTCGTTTTCTGCCAGGGTATAGGCATCGCCTGACTTATAGGCATATTTTTCAATGAAATATGCGCCATCTTTTAAGACAAGCCTTGTGCAACGCCGTGGATTTCCAGCAGCGCTAAGCAGCTTACCAGCTTCAGGCGTAGGTTTTCCTCCGACCAGAACCCCTTTTATCTCCAACATATTTTGCTCATCACCCTTGAGCTGGGTATCGGTTCCGGAAAAAAGGCTGAGCAGATTGGAATTGAAGAATGTTTTTGCCAAGAAGGACATTTCCTTTTTATTTAATCTCATAGTATAGTCTCCCTTCTCCATAGTAATACATTGTTTCTTAGTCACCCATCACAACAGGCTTAACACCATATTCGTCTACGATTGCTGCGCCAATTTTTGTAGCACTCGTGTTGCTGACAATAACATTCTTCAGGTTTGGCACGGCTTTAAAAGAACCTCTTGTCACAACAGGATTGGGTAAGTCGCCGGCTACCATGTCTGTGACAGCACCGACAGTTGCCTTATAGGCTCCGGATTTTATCCCTTCACTGAGCGCCTTTCCTGCATCCTCGCCACGCAGCGCAGCGCCTGCTGCAGATCCCGCGCTTTCCCCCAGAAGGTTAACTCCGGCTTTGGCGGCTATGGTCTTTGCCCCACTGCCCGGAATATAATCCAAAGCAGCGTCGGCGCCACCCTTGATAGCCCCCTCTGTCACATTTCCCCAGTTGACAATATCTTTCCCCTGAGCTCCGGCATCCGCCATGGTACCTGCTACTCCCTTAAGCACCTTGTATCCGGCGCGGATCTTTGTACCCCCCGGCGTAATGAGAGCAAGACCGTCAATACCCACGTCTGCGGCTGTGCCGACAGCTACTGCACCGACTTCCATTGTACCGAGAACTTTGTCGTTTCTGCGCCAGATTCCAGCCCATTCAGCGGCTCTTTTTTGTCTCTCGACAACGATAGTTCCTATTTGCTCCAGATCGTCGGTACCGTACTTCTTTCTTAAAATATTTTCATAGTTTTCTTGATCTTCTTTTTGCGAAATCTTCTCCATACTGTCACGTAGAGCTTTATCGTGTTCGCTTTCTCCTGCGCTGATCTTATCAAACTCCTTGTTGCTCCACTCTTGTTCCCTTTTCATCTGTTCCAATGCTGCACCATGTTTTTCGATATCTAGAACGCTGTTTGTTTGGGGATCCACCCATTCACCAGTTTTTGGATCTTTAACATACAGGGTTTGCGCGCCGTTGGCTGAGGTCTGAACCACCATGGTTTCTGGCTCTTGACCAGATTCTTCAGCCTCCATAGCCGGTTTTTCTTCCATCTGTTCACTATCGGACACAGGCTCCGGCTCCGGCTCTGATCCTTGATCTTCTTCTGTTTCCCAGCTAGTCTCGGCTTCCTCTTCATAATCGCTTCTAAATTCGTTCTCACTAGAAAGCCCGGAACTGCTTTCGTTGTGTTCATTGTCTCCAATGGAAACAGCATCCCCTTCATCGGGATTGTCGGTATTGCCCATGGCATCCCCCAGCATAATCATGGCCAGCTGCTCATCGGTTTTGCCCGGATATTTCTTTTTGTACCAGCTCTTATCTCGTACGGCACCTTTAGCAGGCACCTTGGGCTTGAGCGCTTCCTGCAGGACGCTGACCACAAGGCCTGCGAGGGGAGGAAACAGGATGCCTGCCGCAGCCTGGGCTGCATTGTCCGGTCCCGGAATATTACCCGCTCCTCCAGCTTTACCCAAAGCCGTCATCACGAAGGGGGGAAGCTCCCGCTGAGCCATGATCCCCGCTGCTTTTAAGTCATAGGTGTTGTGATCCGCGCCCTTTTCCGCGCTTGCTGCACGGTCATAGACACCGGTACCGTTTACGCCGATTTGTATCGCGCCACCAGCAGCTTTAACAAGGGTTACCGTCGCTTTCGCCGAAATCTTGGCCTTGTAGGGCAGCTTAGTAAGATCAGCGGCAAAGTCAAAGCGGGCAACGATTTTTTCTGCTGTTTCCTCTATAATTTCACAGCGTTGGGAAAAAGGCAGACCCTCGTATTGCCCAATCAGCTCCAGCTCCGTCCCTTTATCCAGAACTGTAAGCTCGAAATCCTTCAGGGAAAAACTGCTACTTTTCTCCGCCACTTTCCCCATCAAGGTGCTTGTTTTATAGGTATCCAGATTTATTCTGTAGGTTCCCGTGAAATCTTCCCGCAGCTGCACGGGAAGAGAGGCCTTGACGTAGAAGAGAGGTTCGCCGGCTTGATCATAGCTTAAAACCTCCGGTTGGGACAGAGCAATGGAATAATTACCGGCAGGCAGCAGCATAGCGGGCGCAATTTTCCATGCCCCGTTGGCGATGTTCTCAATACTGACCCCGTAAGATTGCCCGGAAAACACAGTCATCCCTTTTGCGTTCATGATTGAGATCTCGCCGGGAGAAGCGCCTTTGCCGTCATTAAAAGTACTCACGATAATTTCATCAATCTGATATTCCGCATCCAGCGCAAACACAGGAGGACGGGTTGCTTCTCATTCACCGTAGTCATACTCTGCTTCTGTGTCTTTGCTAAGCTCGTCCTTGCCAAAGGCTTGCTCGGCTTTTGCGTCCTTACCTTTTGTCGGATTATTTTCCAGCTCCCAGGCAAGCAGCGACTGCCTGTATTTCTCATATGCTCCAAAATGGAATCCCTTCACCAAAAAAGCACCGGTCAGCATTCCCGAGCCTTCTACTGACAAGATATACTCCCCGTTGGGTAGGGTAATGTCGCCGATTGGTGTGAAGATGTAGGTTGTTCCGATATCTGACGAGTTCGACTGCCAAGATTCTCTGATTCCGCCTGATGCTTGTTTTTCCACGGTGAAGCCTTTGTAGCTATTTCCAGCAGCATCCGTCAGACGTAAAACAACCTCACCCTCCGCGTTTCCTGCAAGGGGGAGATAAATACCCGAAAGCACGGTCTTTTCCTTAATCTCAAACGCTATCTGCGCTTCTTTGGAGCTTTTCCAGCTTCCAGTATAACCTACCACCAGATTCGTTTTTCCGTTGTACGCAAGCGATTCGGTATACCAGCCTCCGCTTTTGGCAGCGACCTTTTCATAGGGCTTATCAGGAGCAGTAGTCCCTCCTGTCGCCAATATCGTTAGGGGCAGGAGATTTATAAGTGTAAAGCACAGGATAAAAACTCTAGCCATCCATTTTTTCATAATCCGATACCCCCTCCCGATATAATTCCTCTAATCAGCCCAACTCCGCCTTCAACCAGTGAGGGAGCTTTTGCCAGATAGGCATAGGACAGGGTCCACAGGAAGGAAAACAGGAAGGATATTCCTGAGGTGGCTAGGGTATTTCTGATCTCCTGCTTACCCTTAGTTCTGCCAAACTCTATAGCTGCCGCTGTCCCTACCGCCATAATACCTGCCGCAACAAAGCCTCGTGTCTCGGACCAATTCAGATAATAGACGGCAACCAACAGCATGACTGTAAAGGGGACTAAAAAAAGCATGCCCTTGTCTACGGCAATATGGATGGGCTTCTTGCCCTTTTCCTTTTTGAATTTAGCGTTGAATAGGCTTAAAAAGCTCCTGAGAAATTTCCTGAATAGCCAGCCGAACAAAAGACCGGCTAAAGCTCCAAATATAGCATCGTAGGGATTTAAACGCTCCATCGGATCGGAGAAGGCGCTGATTCCTATGGCGATAAAGCATAACCGCCGTACAAAATTTCGTCCCATTTCTCCTGTCTGTCTATCCTTTTCCAACTTCTTCACCTCCTATAAGTTCCCTAGAATTGACCATGAAATCAGTACTGCTATGCCTACAGTCGTAGCAATGGGGATACTTAGGGCATTTCTCCCGCCGGTCAGCTCCCTGATGGTTATAATCATAGGGCCGATAGCCCATAAAACGCCTGTCACGCCAAACGCCACAGAGGTTTTCCAGCCCAACGCAAGGGAAAAAGCAAGCCCAAGCGCACCGTAAACCAATGCCCCACTGTAACTGAGGCAAAAGGCCGATACGGTCTCTTTCATCCTCCGCTCTCCCTTGGACAGCTTCAAAACCGTCCAAGTAAGAAAGCCGAGGAGAGGAATGACCAGTAGTCCATACGCAAAACCGATGGCACTTGTGAGCAAGACAAACTCCAATCCTTTCTGTCCTGTTTTGTAAAGATCAAATCCTGTCTGCCCAAAAAACAGTCCGAAGGCTACAGCCGACACTGCGACGGAGAGATGCCATTTTGTGGTGAACAGGGATTTTTTTAACGTTCCCCCAGGATTGATCATCATGCCAAAAATCGTCCTGAATAACGATGGCTTGGTATTTTCCATAAATTACACCTACTTTCGAATGTGCTTATTTTGTCTTGGGTTTCTCTCGCATCTCCCGTTATAAACAGTTATCGTTGGTTTTTCAAATCATTTTCGATCCGCTCAACCTCATATTTCGTTGTGCTTCCCGAGCCTTCATAAGGTGTTACGACGAAGGGGGCATCGCCTCCTCTTTATACGTTACTTTAGATGGCGCAGATCGGCGTTGGGTTGAGCATTCAATATTTGGTCGGAAAATATTGAATCAACTCTCCGTTGAAATACCTGAAGTAATAGGCTTCCAAAGCAACAGGCGATGTATCATCATCCACGATATAGGAACCCTTCACGGGGATGGTGATGGATGTCTTGTTTTCATCTGTTATATATACTGTTGTTATTGGTCAGTATAATTGTCAGCAATTCATATTGATTGCGACACAATACCTGTCAGTACTACAATTCAATAAATACATTTGAGTTGAATAGAAAGTACAAAATCAGCCATAAAAAATACGTTTTCTAGCGCATCACCATCATAACCTGTTTT
>Ga0209316_100417_pt1 | contig 13316 bp, 13 predicted proteins | sample 3C3metaG_FD_184150 | JGI IMG/M metagenome (GOLD analysis project Ga0209316, IMG submission 184150) | Freshwater bacterial and archeal communities from Indian Creek, Illinois, USA - 3C3 metaG (SPAdes) (version 3) | ecosystem: Environmental > Aquatic > Freshwater > Unclassified | place: USA: Indian... | reverse complement strand
GGATGACAGAAAAGGGGCGTCACAGGGGTGACAGAGAGGGAGCCGGAAGGATTAAGGGCTTAAAGCTTAAAAAATACAAGATATAAGCTCGCGAAGAGGAGTCTTGTTTTATGGAATGTTTTGTAGATTTATCTAAACAACCGCCTTAACTTCTGATAAAAATTTTCTCTAATCTGGATAAAATGGATGATTATAATCTTTTTTTGATTATCAACTGAATAAGCGCAACGATAATCTTTGCCGCCACCTTTAAAATGCAAAGAATAAAGAAAATATAAAGAACCGGAAAGTTTTTCTCTTAAGTAAGGATTTTTTCTTAATTTCTCAGTTGCTTCAAAAGCGGCAACTCTTATCTGTTTTGGTAATTTTTTAGCTTCTTTCTTGGCTGAGTGAGTAATAAAAATCTGATACATTAGCTAAAAACAGGATTTTATCGGCATAATTTTCCCTCTTCCCGCTTCTTTGAGACTTTTAGAAAGCAAATTAACAGTCTTTTTATCCAATAAGATTTCTAGTGTTTCTAAATCAGCTGGAGTAAGTAGCCGACTAAGCGTTTCTAATTTTATAACTGCTTCTCTTGCATCTTCAAAAGCCTTCAAATTAATGTCAGTTGAGAGCTTAATTTTTGATGTCATTTTAGTAGCCATATTATTTTAACTTTAGTCATTTCTAGAGCGACTGTCAAAGCTCGTAAGGTTCGCTATGTGAGAGGTCGCTACGGCGGGCTCTGCTCTCTTGAGAAACTTAAAGCTCAAAAGCTAAAGCTTAAAAAAATGGATCCCCGCTCGTGGGCGGGGATGACAAAAAGGGGTGTCACGGGGATGACAGAAAAGAGATGTCATTCCCGCGAAAGCGGGAATCCAGAGTCCGCTTTCGCAAAAAACTTAAAAATGCCTTAAGGAAGAGTGGCTCTATTGATAAGTTCGCGAGCTTTGTTTATAGGAATAGCAAAACCGATATTTTCGGCTCCGCGGGCGATTGCTGTGTTAACACCAATGACCTCTCCTCTTAAATTGATGAGTGGACCACCGGAGTTGCCGGGGTTGATGGCAGCGTCTGTTTGAAAAACATTTTCAATCGTTACAGCTCTGCCAAGCGAATCGTGAGCTTGCACTGTGCGGTTAAGGCCAGAAATAACTCCCCTTGAAACAGTATTTTTAAACTCGCCTAAGGCGTTGCCTATCGCTATTGCTGTCTGACCAAGACGCACGGTATCGGAATTACCTAAAGGAAGGGCTGGAAAATTATCTCCTTCAATTTTTAACAAAGCTAAATCTTCCACATCGTCTATGGCGATAACTCTAGCACTATGACGCGCATCTTCTCCTGCAAAGACGATATATTCCGCATTTTTGTCTGCGACTACATGTCTATTTGTAAGGATTAGACCATCGCTTGAAACAAAAAACCCCGTTCCGCCACCAACTTCCACTCTTTGTGTCCTGCCTAAATCACAGGGAATATAAAGACGAAAGCCCGGTCCCCAAAATGGGTCAGTGACTGGGCATCGTTCTAACACAGGAACATATCTAGAAACAACAATAGAAACAACGCTAGGGGTCACTCTATCTACTGCTCCGATAACAGCCTCTTCATATTCTACACGAGGGTCGTAAAGAGTTAGTGATTCTTCTGAAACAGGTTTTTGCGCTTCGTTGAATTGTGGATATTCTACGGAATAAATAGATTCTTTTGGTTCGTCTATTTTAAAATTAAAGAAATTGCGGAAGAAATCTGTAATGTTATTCCAAAGTTTTAAGTCTTGAACAGAATGAGGGTTTGCAGATGTAATAGGATAAGGCTCAAAATCACCGAAAAGACCACCAATTATAGTCCAGTTTCTAGCTGCGGTAGGCGCAAGCACACGAACATCTAATAAAGCAACTAAAATAATAATGGAAATAAGTAAAGCTATAAATAAAATATTTTGGCGTTTCATAAAAAATATTTTAACAGATTAAAGATTAAAAAGCATAAAAATACAAGATTAGAAGATTAGGATATAAACCACTCTTACCCAAAGAGTAGCGGAATAAGAAGACTTAATCTTTTATAATTTTCACAAAATTGCGTTTGCCGGCTTGGATAACAACGCCTTCTTTAGAAATGGTTATTTCTTTTTTAGGGTCAATAATTTTTTCGCCGTTTATTTTAACTCCTCCGTGTTCAATAAGGCGACGAGCTTCACTTTTAGAAGAAGCGAGGTCGGCAATCATTAATAAATCTGTGATAGAGGAAGGAGAAAAAGAAGCTGTTATTTCTTTAATGTCAGATGGGAGTTCTTTATGTTTGAAAACGGAGTCAAATTGATGCGCGGCACGCTCTGCTTCTTTCCAACCATGATAAATAGCAACAATTTCCTTAGCAAGCCGTACTTTAATATCGCGAGGATTTAATAATCCTGAACTAAGCCCTGATTTAATTTCGTCAATTTCTTTTAGTGAAACATAGGTGCAGTCGGTAAAAAGCTGAAGCATGCTTTCGTCTGCTTGCGCCATTACGCTTCCAAACATATCTGTGGAAGAAGTGTCTAAAAATACTCCTGTGCCTAAACTTTTAGACATCATTTTTTCTCCTGTTACAGGATTTGCGAGAAGAGTTGTGATAAACACAAATTTTTCTTTGTTGTTTAACTTTCTTTGTAAAGTTCTTCCGCAAAGTGCGTTGAACTTTTGGTCATTACCGCAAAGCTCCATATCAACATTCATAGCAACGCTATCGTAGCCCTGCATTAGAGGATAAAAAAACTCGTGAAGATATATCGGTTTTTGTTCTTCTAAACGACGCTCAAACATGTCGCGTTTTAACATATGCTGAACTGTAAAGTTGGAAGAGAGACTCACAATGTCTTCAAAATTAAGTTTTGATAGCCAATCGTGATTATATTTAACGATAACGGGATTTTTGCGGTCTTTAAGACCAATAATTGGCGCAACTTGTTTAAGCCAAGTTTTGATATTTTTTTTTACTTCCGCGCGCGTTAGTTGTTTGCGGGCGACATCTTTATCAGTTGGGTCGCCAATGCGAGCGGTAAAGTCTCCTATTAAAAAAATTACTTTATGTCCAAGTTGACGAAATGATTCTAAAATCATACATTGCTTTGCGTGTCCTAAATGAAGCGAGACACCAGTTGGATCAAAGCCAATATAAATTGTAAGTTTTTTACCAGATAAAAGAATCTCTTTTAGGGCTTCTTTTGAGGGAACAATCTCCTCTACACTTCGGGTAAGAAGCTCGTCTATAAGAGCAATCTCTTCTTCTTTATTTAGCTTTTTTGACAACTTCATCAATGATGCCATATTCCTTTGCTTCTTCGGCCGAGAGCCAGTAGTCTCTATCGGAATCGCTCTCTATTTTAGAAAGGGGCTGTCCCGTCATTTTAGAAAGAAGCTGGTTTATTTTAGTTTTAGTTTTTAAAATTTGTTTCGCGGCTATTTCTATATCGCTTGCCTGTCCTTCTATTCCTCCCATTACCTGATGAATAAGGATCTCTGAATTAGGTAGAGCAAATCTGCTTCCTTTTTCTCCTGAAGCAAGTAAGAATGCGGCGATTGATGCTGCCATGCCTACGCAGACTGTTTCAACTGGAGGCTTTACGAATTTCATTGTGTCATATATCGCCATACCTGCTGTAACAGCGCCGCCCGGTGAATTGATATATAGCTTAATCGGTTTTTTCGAGTCTTCACTTGCAAGAAAAAGCATTTGAGCAATAACGATATTTGCAATGTCATCGCCAATGGGCCTGCCTAAGAAAATAATTCTGTCTTTTAAGAGACGAGAATAAATATCAAAAGCTCGCTCGCCGGAGGCGGTTTTTTCAATAACAGTGGGTATTAAATAATCGTTTTTTATAGGGTCCATAATTAACATTATGGCACAAAATACAGATGAGGTACAAGCGCTCGCTACGCGAAAGGCCGCTACCCCGCGTTCTTTTTTTGTCATTCCCGCGAAAGCGGGAATCTATGGTCTTCTATAGACTCTGGATCCCCGCTCGCTCACGGGGATGACAGAAAGGGAGTGTCACGGGGATGATAGAAAAGAGACGTCATTCCCGCGAAAGCGGGAATCCAGAGTCCGCTTCCGCGAAAGGCTTAAAAGTAGAAAAGTTGAAAAAACTGGATCCCCGCTCGTAGGCGGGGATGACAGAAGGGGGGGTGTCACGGGGATGATAGAGGGGCGTCATGGGGGGTGACGGAAAAGGAGAGGAATAATTAAAGTTTAAAGAAGGTAAAAACGAATACAAAGCTTAAAAAGCTAAGCTTGTTGTGCGGAAAGTTTAAAGGATTAAAAGTTTAAAGGTTTAAAGAATACAAGATACAAATTCGCGAAGAGGAGTAGTTTTTTATTCTCCTCCCGCCTCCTCAGTTGCTTCAACTGCTTCAATTGATTCTGCTACACCATCTTCTTGTTCTTCGTTCGGATTCATTTCAGAGCGAACATCAATTTTCCATCCTGTTAATTTTGCAGCGAGGCGGACATTTTGTCCTCCCTTGCCAATGGCTAAACTTAATTGGTTTGCGGGCACAAGAACTCTCGCTTCATTTTTGCCAAAAACCTGCACTTCTTTAACTTGAGCGGGAGAAAGAGATGCGGCAAGATATTCCTCTGGATTTGCAGACCATTCAACAATATCTATTTTTTCATGACCAATTTCGTTTGTAACCGCCATAATACGAGTGCCACGTTGGCCAACACAAGAGCCAATAGGGTCAACTCCTTGAGCGTCTGAAAATACTGCCATTTTAGTGCGACTACCTGCTTCACGAGCGACGCCTTTTATTACAACTGTGCCATCGGCTATTTCAGGCACCTCTAATTCAAAAAGCTTAGCAATAAAACGAGGGTGGGCGCGCGAAAGAATTATTTCTGGTTGCCCGCGTCTATTTTCTTGTATAGTAACAATATAAAATCGCATGCGGGAGCTAGCACCATAATGCTCGCCTGGGACAGCTTCGTTTGCAAACATAATGCCTGATATGCGACCAAGATCAACATGCACATTACCACGATCAAAACGATGAATAATACCAGAAATAATTTTTCCTTCTTTGTCCTTGAACTCGCTAAATACAGCTTCTTTTTCTGCTTCACGAAATTTTTGAAGAATAACTTGCTTAGCGGACTGAGCGGCTATACGGCCAAAATCTAGTTTAGGTTCTAAAGGGAATTCAAGGCTGTCTCCAATTACTGCATCGGGTTTAATATTTTGTGCTTCAGCGATAAATATATGACGCTCAGGATGATACAACGGAAGCTTATTTTCAATAATTTCATCAGATTCTTCTTGGGGTTTATTATCTTCTATAACAGAGTCTTCAGCTTCTTTTTCTTCTGGTATGCGAACAATACTTTCATCAACTACTTCTTTAATCTGCCAAAAATTAACTTCGCCTGTGCTAGAGTTAATTTTAGCCCGAACAACCTCTCCTTTTTGACCATATTCTTTGCGATAAGCGGTTGCTAAGGAGTCTTCTACTCCTTCTAAAACGCGCGCTGCGTCAATGCCTCTTTCTTTTGCAATCTGATTAATTATTGTAACAATTTGTTTTAAGTCCATTTGATTTATATTTTTTGAAAGCCCCTCCAAAACTGGGGGGCTCTCTTATGCAAGTATTATCTCATATTGATAACCGTGTGTCAAATAATACTAATAAAGCCTCGCCCGTCTTACTGCTTCTATCATGCCTTCTCCTTCATGTGAAACAGAAACGATTAAATAATTTCTATGAGAGGTATCCCTAAACCAGCCATAATGAAGGTTTTGACCAGGAACGGCTGAAAAAGAAGTTTGTCTAATTGGATTGCCATTAATAGTTCCTTCTCTAAATGTAGTCATTGTTCCGGGACTTGTAGCGTATAAATTATTAAGATGAGGCGATGCTTCTAGAGAAGTAGAAAAGGCAATAAGCTCTGTAGGGGTCGCTTCTATTTTAGTTTGAGCAATAAATCCGACGAAGCGGTTTTCGTGAACGAAAAGAGTAAAGTTATCTTCAAATATCGCAGAAACTTTTTCGGTGCTTATATCTGGTAAAAATGTAGGCAAGAAAGAAGAAAAAGCTAAAGGAGCGCCTCCTGTGTTACTTACAATAACTTCTCTTATCATTCTATCTCTCGACGCGGCTCTTGCTGGTTCGCCCGTCAACGAAGCAAATAAAACCTGCTTTAATGATTCAAGCGTTATGCTTTCTATAGTATAGCGCTCAACAAAATTAGCTGGGGTGGTAAAAAATGATGCATAAACAGGAATAACAGGAACTGGCACGGGCACGGGCTCTACTACAATAGGGGGCGTCACCTCAATGGTTACAACTGGGGGGGCAACGATGTCAGTTAGCTCCACAGGAACTGGAGCGGTCCTAAAAAGAGGCATTGCAAATAAGATGACGAGAGCGCTAAGCCCGACAAGAATAATTATAGCGCTGATAATAAAAACTGTTTTTGATATTCCTTTCTTTTTGATTGGCACAACAGTAGCAACAGGATTAAAAAACTCTTCTTCGCTCATTGAAGAAGGAGAAAAAGTCTGGGGGATAAAATTTGTCGCACTTGCAGCAAATGCAGGGGGGGTGGAGGCGGACTGCGTTATATTTGATGAAGAGATAGGAGAGGGGGCTGGTGAAGGGACTGGGACTGGAGCTGGGGTTGGGGTTGGGACTGAGACTGGGGCTGGGGCTGGAACTGGAGCTGGGACTGGGATTGAGACTGGAGCCGGGATTGGAGTTGGGGCTGGAACTGGGGTTGGGACTGAGACTGGAGTTGGGGCAATAACAGAATTAGCAACAGAGGTGGTGGAAAAAGAAGAAGTAAAGGTTTGCGATGTCTCTTGCGTTATATTAGGTAAAGAAGTTGTAGTTTGTGGCAAGGTCTCTGCTCCGCCAGATGCTTTAAGGGCTTCTGCATCAGAGGCTAAAGTTTTTATTTCATATTGAGTAGCGCTTGGAGAGGGCACGGAAGCGGATGTTGCAGGAGGCATTATGTTGACGCGTCCGCTAGAATTATTATTTATAGAACTAGAAGAGGGCGCCCCAGTATTTGACATAATGGGAGATAGTGGAGCGATTTCATTTAATGGACCTGGGGCAGGAGCTATTCCTGGCGACCAATTAGAAATAGTGGGCTGATTATTTAATCCAAAGCCATCAGTATTTAGCGGCGTCGGCCCAGATAAATTATTATTATAGTTAGGCGCTGCAGATCCGCTAAAATCTGGGCGCATAGGCTGATTTGTATTTGTTGATTCGTTCATATATTTATTATAACAAAATACAATAATTTACACACTGTGGATAAGGCGACATATTAATTTCATATAACTAATAAATTATTATTCGCTTTCGTGTATAAAAAAACTAGCTATAACCAGTGTATGTTTTGCTATTTATCTTTTAATTGCTTAATTGATAATCCTATTTTGCCTTCGCTTGTTTTGACAATTTTCGCACGAACAAAGTCTCCCATATTTACAACATCAGTCACATTTTTAACAAAACCATCTTTAAGCTCAGAAACATGGATCATGCCGTCTTTGCCTCCACCTAGATCAACAATAGCGCCAAAATCTAAAATACGGATAATGTTACCTTCTATTATTTCACCTACTTGAAATTCTTTTAATATGGAGCTAACTTCTTTTACTCCTGCTTCAAGCGCGGATTTATCTTTAGCGGCGATAAACACTTTGCCAATATCGTCTATATCAATAGATACGCCTGTTCTTGCGATAATGCCGTTAATAATTTTTCCACCCGGGCCGATAATTTCACCGATGCGACTTGGATCTATATCAATAACAACGATTTGTGGAGCATGCTTAGAAACTTCTGATCGAGGAGCGCCAATTGTTTTTGTCATAACAGACAAAATCTCAGTGCGTGCTTTTTTCGCCTGCGATAGCCCTTCAAGCAAAATATTTAATGGGATGCCTGAAATTTTAACATCCATTTGAATAGCGTTCACTCCTTCTTTAGTGCCTGCAACTTTAAAGTCCATATCACCATAATGATCTTCTGGACCCTGAATGTCGGTTAGAATTTTATATTTTCCACTAGAAGATGACATAAGCCCCATAGCTATGCCTGCGACAGGCTTCTTAATGGGAACTCCGGCATCCATAAGCGCTAATATCGTAGCGCAAACTGTCGCCATTGAAGAAGAACCATTAGAAGAGAGAATTTCGGAAACAACGCGAATAGTATATGGAAACTCATCAGTTGTTGGGATTACGCTTTTAACCGCCTTTTCCGCAAGAGCTCCATGGCCTATATCTCTCCGACCTGGTCCACGATATGATTTTGCCTCTCCTACCGAATAACCAGGAAAATTATAGTGCAACATAAAGCGTTGCTTTCCGATGCGTTCTATACTTTCAATAGTTTTTTCAGAACCAGGGGGAGCAAGCGTAACAATCGCAAGCGCTTGCGTGTTGCCACGAGCGAAAATAGAAGATCCGTGAGTTCTGGGCAATAAGGCCACTTCAGCGTAAAGTTCGCGAACTTCATCAAGGGCTCTACCATCTACACGACGATTGTTTTCTAAAATTTCTTTATGAACTATATCGTTTGCACAGGCATCTAAAAGACCATCGACAAAAGATAGGTCTTTTTCTATAAATCCTTTTTCTAGAAGATGGGCAACCATTTCTTTTTTAAGATCAAAGAGCGCATTTTCTCGTGCGACTTTATCTTGTTTAAATAAGGCGCCCTCAAGCTTGTCAGAAAGAAAAGCAAGGACGGCAGATTTTAATGTTTCAGTGGGCTCAGTAAATATGATATTAGCTTTCGGTTTACCAATTTTTGCGATAATATCTCGTTTAAATACAAGAAGCTTTTCAATTTCTTTCATTGCCTCAGCATAGGCAGTGATAATTTCTGATTCATTGGCCTCAAAACCCTCAAGTTCAATCATGTTTACTTCACCGTTTAATCCAGCAATGAAACTCAAAAAGCGCTTACTAGCATGCTTTGCTATAAGTTCACTCTCTGTTGGATTGATAGAGATAGCGTCACCGAATTGCGCAACAGAAACGCCAGCTATTGGGCCATTCCATGGAATATCAGAAATGCCAAGCGCAACGGAGACGGCGGTGAGAGCGGTAAAATCAGGGTCATTCTCCTCATCATAAGAAAGAATAGTTGCTGTTACCTGAATGGGTCGTCTAATTCGTGCATCAAAAAGGGGGCGAATGGCTCTGTCTATTAAACGACCAGCTAAAACGGCATCTTCTGATGGTCTTCCTTCGCGACGGACATATTGACTCCCTAATATTTTTCCTACAGCATAATATTTTTCTTCATAATCAACGAGTAGGGGCATAAAATCATCGTCTTTATCTTCTTTACCCATCACAACAGTTGCAAGCACTGAAGTCTCGCCATAAGTCGCAAGCACTGCTGCGTTTGCTTGCTCGGCAAGGCGCGAAATTTCTATTTTTAAAGGCCTTCCTGCAACTTCTATTTCAAAAATTTTTTTATTTAAATCCATGTTTTATATATTTGTATTTTGGTTTTGATTTCGATTTTGGCCCTGACTTTGTTTAGCTTGATGTCCGCGAGTGTTTTTTATAAATTCATCGCGCCTATTTTTTATTACTGGAGTTGATTGCCGGCTACGCTTTGATTTAAAAATAGCTTTAGGCACGCCATCAACATCTGTAAAACGATTCACTGTTTCTTTAATTTTACCAGAAGTAGTACGAGCAAAAGCAACGACTTCTACAATCTTGCCCATGCCTATTTGTAGATATTCAATAAGAGGAATAAAGTCCCCATCTCCTGTTACAAGGATAATAACATCTAAGCTTGGTGCAAGCTTAATGGCGTCTACCGCCATACCAACATCCCAATCAGCTTTCTTAACGCCACTCGCGTAGACTTGCAAATCTTTCATGCGAAGCTCAATCCCCTCTTTTTCAAGCGCGTCAAAGAATACCTCCTCTCCAGTTTGGGGATCGCTTGAAACAACATAAGCTATTGTCCTTACAACTCGGCGACCAGCGGCAATATAATTTAAAAGCTCTTTGTAGTTAACTCTACTACCATGCAAATTTCTTGCCGAATGGTAAAGATTTTGAACATCCAAAAAAATACCTACTCTCTGCTCTGTATTAAGACTGTTTGCCATTTTTGGAGGAGACTGGCTTGCGAGTTTTTTTCTGGCTCGCTTCCTCTGTTTTTATATTACGCCGAGAAGTAATGGTCTTTTTTTGCTCCGATACATCTAAATATTTTTCTAATTTGCGTCGCTTGCTGACCATTTTTAATAACCCTCTCCTTGAATGAATATCTTTAGGATTTTTTTTAAGATGGCTAGCAAGCTCTGTAATGCGTCGACTTAAAACACCCACTTGAACATTTGCCGAGCCGGTGTCTGTTTCGTGAAGTCGCGTTTCTTTAATTACATTAGCCTTGACTTTTTTAGTAAGCATTAAAAATATTATACCTTAAGAGAAAAAATATTTCAAGGTCATGTATAGTCTCATTTAGGGTTAAGGTTTATAAGGCCTTATAATGCGCGTTTGCTTTTTGATTTTTGCCCTCATTTATTGTCAGCTATCAATAAAAAATATAAAATATGCTTAATCTATGGACTGGTTACTTTATATTTTAATTTTTATTGTCTCGTGTGGTCTGCTTTATCTCTCAGGAGAGTGGGTAATAGCTGGTTTAATGAGAGTATCGCGACTATTAGGATGGAGAGAGTTTGTTGTCGCTTTTTTTATTATGGCGGCAGGGGCTTCTTTGCCTAATCTTTTTGTTGGTATTACTTCAGCGATACAAGGTATTCCTCATCTTTCTTTAGGCGATATAGCGGGTAATAATTTAGTAACTCTAACGGTAGCCGTTGCGATAGGAGTACTATTTTCTGCTACAAAAGAAATTCCTATTGCTAGTCGTACAGCACAAACCACTGCTCTTTGCACTGCAGGGGCGGCTATTTTACCACTTTTACTTATCTCAGACGGAGTTCTTAGTCGTAGCGATGGGCTAATTCTTATCGGTTTTTTTATTTTTTATCTTACTTGGCTCTTTTCTAAAAAAGAAAGATTCACTAATAAGGAACATGAAGTCCGTGATTTTGCTTCACTAGCACAAGACCTTAAGGGGCTTGCTAAGGATTTGCTTAAAATTGTTATTGGAATTGTTTTTTTACTTTTAGCAGCTCAAGGAATTACCCACGCAGCTTCTTTTTTCGCTCGAGAATTAAATATATCTCTGATGCTAGTCGGCATTTTAATCGTTGGCTTTGGAAACGCCTTGCCAGAAACTTATTTTGCTATAGCCGCTGCTAAACAAAAAGATGCTTGGATGGTATTAGGTAATTTAATGGGAGCGGTTATTATTCCAGCGACATTAGTTTTAGGCATTGTCTCTATTATTCATCCAATTCATATTGCTGACAGCCCTTATAATTGGGAAATTTTAGTTTTAAGTCGAATTTTTATTATTTTAGCTAGTCTTTTATTTTTAATTTTTGCTCGCACTAATCGCAAGATAACAGCTAGAGAATCTTATGTTTTGCTTGCTGTTTATATTTCTTTTCTTGTAAGCATTGTTTGGTTTGTGAATTTTTAACTAAAAAATACTACTTATATAGTATAAAAAATGAAATAATAAATGCTATTATTTTGCGACATTTTGTGATAAATTAAAGATAATGTCGCTTATAGAAAAGCTTTTTAAAGATTATTTTGATTATCTTCAAATAGAAAAAAACCGCTCTCCTCGCACAAAAGCTGTTTATGAGAGAGCTCTTAGAAAGTTTGCAACTTTCGCTAAAATAGAGCGACCAGAAGATATTACTAACGAACGCATTCGCGCGTTTCGCGTACACTTAGCTGAGAAAGGAAATCTTAAAAAAAATACTCAAGGTTATTATGCTATCGCTATAAGAAATTTCTTAAAATATTTAGTAAAGAGAGATATCTCCGCTTTAATACCAGAAAAAATAGAGCTGCCGCAGATGCCTAAAAGACAGATTGAAATTATTGAATACAATGATTTAGAAAGGCTATTAAAGGCGCCTAAAGGCGATTCAGTTAAAATTCTTCGTGATCGCGCTATGTTAGAGGTGCTGTTTTCTACAGGTCTTCGTGTTTCAGAATTATGCGCCCTAAATAGATATATTAATACTGACCGTGGCGAAATATCTATTAAAGGAAAAGGAGGAAAAATACGAGTAGTTTTTTTATCTGATAGAGCAAAAATAATGATTAAGGATTATTTAGATAAAAGAAGTGACGCAGAAGAGGCTTTATTTATAACTTTTTCTCATTCTAAAACACCGCAAGTTATTGGTCGCATAACGCCCCGAACAATACAGCGAACAATAGATCGTTACGCGCGAGAGGCAGGTATTCCTGGAAGCGTTCATCCGCATACTCTGCGACACTTATTCGCTACGGATTTATTAAGAAACGGGGCAGATTTACGCTCAGTGCAAGAAATGCTAGGACATTCAAGTATCCAAACAACACAAATATATACTCATCTTACAAACAAAGAGCTAAAAGATATTCATAAGTCTTTTCACGGAAAGAGAAGGGAGGTAATGGGCGACTGACAACAAGTAGTGGTAAAATAAAAAAGTTTTAAAATTAATATCGCGCGTTGACTTGCGACTCTTAATTATTTCATAATGGAAGCCATAATTGCTCCCGTGGCGAAATGGCAGACGCGCATGGTTTAGGACCATGTTCCGAAAGGATTAGAGGTTCAAGTCCTCTCGGGAGCACTAGTAATTAATAACCCCAAGCTATTAGCTTGGGGTTATTTTATAAAGACCAAATATGTTTTTTATGTTTTTAAAGCGCTGGAGGCGGCGCAATAATGCTCTGTATAAGAGCGGGAAGCCCTCTGGCAAGCAAAGCAATAATTATAGCAGTGATGGCGATTTGTATTCTTTTTTTGCCAACCTCTGCTCCTTTGTCGCCTGCAGTTAAGTATGAAAACGCTGCCATAAGTATAAAGGCTATAGCAATAGTGAAAAAGAAGATAAACGCCCAGTTAATAAGATTGTTAACTATTCTGTGAACTACTGAGATGTCAGCAATGTCGATTTGTGGTGCAGTAGTGGGTGGACGAATTCCGACAGGCGGCCGTGATTCGGTGGTAGCTAATGTTTGTGCAGTAGCCGGCACTATGCCAAAAATACTAACAGCAACTACTAAAGTAGTAGCGACTATCATGATTTTATGCAAAATTTTATTCATTATATTGATTAAAGTTTTAAGAATAAATAAACGACCTTTTAATTTAGAAAATGATAACAATAAAATATCTATCCGTCAAAGACTATGCTGTCAAGAGACTGCG
>Ga0209316_100411_pt1 | contig 13476 bp, 9 predicted proteins | sample 3C3metaG_FD_184150 | JGI IMG/M metagenome (GOLD analysis project Ga0209316, IMG submission 184150) | Freshwater bacterial and archeal communities from Indian Creek, Illinois, USA - 3C3 metaG (SPAdes) (version 3) | ecosystem: Environmental > Aquatic > Freshwater > Unclassified | place: USA: Indian... | reverse complement strand
AGATGATGGCTAAACACTATTGTTTCAGTAACATCTCTCATGTTTTTTCAAATACCATCCTTGCTGTTCGTTTTTCTGATGCAAATAATTCCAACATTCCAGACAAGTCCCTGTCCCCTCGTCTGTTACACTTAACCCTGCGAAGTCATCAAAATCACAGAATCCCCAAAATCAGTAGACTGGCTGCGGTGTGAAGTCATAAGGATTATATAATCGTCTTTTAATCTTAACAGCGCATTGCGCAAATCATCCTCCCTCTCGCTGTCCAATGCCGAAAAGGGCTCATCGAGAATTAAAACGGGCCTTTTGAATAGGGTAGCACGTAATATACACAACATTTGCCTTTGGCCGCCTGAGAAATTCTGCCCGCCGACTTCCACAGGGTGATCCAATTGCCCAGACAACGACCTTATCCAATCCCCTATGCCGATATTATCGGCCATTTGCTGGCATGTCTCTTTTGTCACTTCCGGATTTCCAAGGCTAAGATTTTCATGTATTGAACCTTCAAAAAGGAAACTTTCAGATGGTACGTAGGATATCAGATTAGCAACACGACTTTGATTCGCAGAGACTCCGTCTATGGCATATTCCGCGTTACAAGTGTCATACAAACCCAGCAGGCATTTGATTAAGGTTGTTTTACCGCTACCGCTTTCACCCGCAATTCGATAAATTTTCCCTTTTTCTAGTTCCAAAGCTAAACCTTCAAAAACAGATGCGGCATCGTTGTAAGCATACGAAAGATTGCCGATACTTATTCTGTTTACATTGGATTCTTCCGGCAGATCAATCTCATTTATAGTTTCTGACATTTCAACCTCCAGTCGTTCCCAAGAGGCATTACAACGAACTACTACGCCGGACCAGCGGAAAATCATTTCAATGGCAACCAGAGCCTGAGTAAGCAATATGTTAAAAGAAAGGGTTTCACCCAAGGTGCTGTGTCCAGCTAAAGTTTGCCAAGCCAAAAACAATATGCTACCGTAGAGGGTAGTATTCTGAACCAACACATAGAAACCATTGCGCGTACTGTCTATAGCCACAACATTCATTAAAGCCTTGCTGAAACGTAGCCTGAACCGCCGGTACACTGAACCCATGTATCGGCTTGCGTTGTATACCTTAACGCTGTCCGCGCTGTCATAGCCCTTTAATGCTGTATTAAAAAGATTCTCTTGCGCGGCGCGGCTGCGGGCCTCGTTTGCCTTGATTTTTTTCAGCACTTTTTGATTAATTATCCCAAAGCCGATGCTGATTGCAAAAACAGCGGCCGTAAGCCTAATATCTATCCGAAGCATGAAAGGCAAAGCCATTAGCACATTAAAGACGCTCATGCCGATACGCGAAAAAACCACAAACACATAAAAAGAAGCATTTTCCGCATCGTTTTGCGCTATGGAAAGATATTGGCCTGCCTTTTTCCCTTCAAACGAAGCGAAAGGCATTTTAAGCCAATAATTCATTAAGTCAACACGCAAAAGCTTACATAGCTTAAGACCAAGGTTTCGGCAAGACACCGCAAGCCCGTATTTCGTAATATAGTGAATTAATTGAGAGGAACAGGCAAGAAAGATTAACAGCCAAAGGCCGTCTAAACCAACATTTTGGATATGGTTTGTAATTTGCCGTATAAAATCCGCGCTTACAGCCAGAGTGAATGAAGTGACAATGACGCATGCAGTACCTAGTGCTACCCAACCCCGATTAGTACGGAAAAGGGATCGGATATATCTGGCCTTAAAACTCATGATGCCTTCCCACTTTCTAAAATAGATACCTGTCTGTTTTCCACATGAAGCGTCAAGTCAAACGGAATTCCCATGTCCTCATGGCAGACCATAAAAACTGTGCTACCCGCGCACTTTTTCCTAAGATAATCCGCAATTTTGGATTGGTTCTGTTTGTCGATGTTCGAAAAAATTTCGTCTCCCAATATCAAGCTTCGGTCATCAAGATGGTAAACTGCGCGCCCTATCATCAGCCGCTGTTTTTCTCCATGGGAATATCGATCCGGTGTGGAACGGTCAACGCCGGCCATGCGAATGCCCTCCAAAATATCCTCGCAACTCTGTGCAACATGCGGATCTTCCAGCGCAATATTTTCACAGGCGCCTTCGGGGATAATTTCTGGGAATTGCGGTATATAGCAGCGTATCGCATTGCTATGAAGGTGTATCCTTCCTGAATCAGGTTGATGTAGCCCCGCAATAAGTCGAAGCAATGTTGACTTGCCTTGTCCGTTTGGTCCGGTAATCTTTACCCATTTTCCTTCATTAATGGTGAACGTTACATTCTCCAATACCGTATTTTCGGCATATTTAAACGCGACATTTTCAAAGACCAGTGCCACCTTATCGTCAACTGTGTCGTGGGACTCTGCTTTTTCTTCGGGTTCATCCAGAAATTCATTAACAGCATCAATATGCGGCAGGCAGGAGTTGATCGAGATAATTGCGTTAATCATGTTATTAAACCCCTTTGAAAATAAATCGTTTGCTACAGTGAAGGCAATAACATGCGCAAAAGTCATATAGTCCAGGACCATCAAGACAGCGCCCAGGCCAAAGGGCAAAATGATCTCCATCATTTTTTTGGAAAACCACATTACTTCGTCATAGCTGTTTTGTAGCATAAAAAGCTTTAGGTTATTCCTTTGCTCGTCCTCTTCATAATTATGAAATCGTTTGAAAAAATAAGGGAAACAGTGAAATGTCCTGACCATCAAGGCGTTTTTGAGAAGTTCCGTGCTGAAAGCCGTGTTTCGGTTACGAATGGCCACCTGACGTGTTGCAGCATTTTTAATGGCTTTATCATACGGGCGTGTGGCGATTCGGAATACAATGTTATACAACAGAAAAAGGCCAGCCAAGGCTGGGCTTAATAAAAACATGTAAATGCCGCCGAAAATAACGGTGAAGAAGCCTTCGGAGAATCGAAAAAACACTGAATAGGAACCCTCAACGGCACTTGCGGTATTCAAAGACATTTTGCTTAAAAAAGCTCCGCTGCCGATCATCTCCCTGCGTTTTTTCGGGATGCTGTAAAGGTGACTGAGTAAGCGTCCCTCCACATTTTCACTTGTTTTATTAATAAGGTATTGCCTGACTATTCCGGCTCCGAATCCAAAGGCAACGAACAATACGGTTGAGACCGCGGCAAAGATAATAATAGATTGGATTCGCTCAGTTTGGCCTGTTTCTATTATGGAAGTTGCTTGGTTAAGGACTTCCGCCGAGGCGTATATTACAATACTGTAGCCCAAGTTTAATAGCATCATTAACATGATATAAGGCCGGAAGGATTTTATCGACCATGTGAAATTGATTACTCTATTCATTTTCAACTCCCCTGTATAAGTTTCAGTGGATAAAAATCCGCATGTTAACCATCTTAGAACCTGATTGCCTTTCTCCATCTTCTAACCCTGCCGGTTGTACCTCTCGCCGTACCTATTGCAGATTCAATCGGATACTTTGTTGACAGTGAAATTCTAAGCAGTCCCGGAACTTTTAAGCGATGCAGCGTCAATGTTTCTTCTATTCCATGTAAGAAAAAAAATATCAAGGTCAATTTCCCTTGATATTGCTGGCTGCGGAACTAGGACTTGAACCTAGACAATATGATTCAGAGTCATATGTGCTGCCATTACACAATTCCGCAATAAGTATGAATAAAAGTTTGGTCAATAAAATAATACTGCCAAACAAAACGCAATTTGAAGTATAGCATACTGATTTGAAAAGTCAATCAAAATTTCATTAAGAATAAGCCCCCAAAAAATTTTGAGGGCTTATTCTGCCCCACTATGCCGTTGCCCTACGATTTTAATACCCGCCCCTTGGCAGGTGGGTGTCCTATAACCTGCTTCTGTCTTCCGTTCAAAAAACGTTCTGACATTATACCGATTAACCCGAACTCCCGAAAACAGACTGTGGGTTAAAATCTACAAGGCTCCACGTACATCCCAGGGTTGTTGTCTTGAGTGATTTAATCATAATATAAACTTAAAACTCTTTCAACACTTAATTTATGCCAAATGATGCGTCAAATCGCCAACACCACCGTTCTTTGTATGTAAGCAGCCTTTTTTCATTGGTTTTATCCGTGAAACATTGATTCTCTATCTGTTTCTAATTTTGTCCGCACCGTCAAATAAGGTTAGGATGAATTATGGGACAATAGGAGTTTAACAGAAAAAAACAGTAAACAATATTATGCTCGCTTTGGAAAGTATTAAAAAATCAATCTTTAGTCAAATAAAAGTCATGAATCTGTGTAGAGAATAGTGTATACAATTGAGAACACAAAATTAGATTTGTCGTAATATTTGTGTTAACATATGATAATAGGCAGAAGGAGGATTATGTGAAAAAATGGTTGATTTTCAATCTAGAATGAAAAGTGGTGTGATAACCGGAATCGGAAAAGGATTGAAAAGTTTCATCTGGATCTTTAAGATCATTTTCCCAGTTTCCTTTCTGGTTACCATTCTACAGTGGTCCAATCTCCTAAATTACTTGGATTTCATTTTTGAACCGCTAATGAGGTTTCTTAACCTGCCTAACGAAGCCAGCCTACCAATCATTACCGGAATGCTACTAGGCATCTACTCCGTTATCGCTATCATAACGGTCATCCCTTTTACTCTCGATCAAATGACTTTGATTGCTATATTCACAATGATTTCTCATGCTCTTATCGTGGAAGGTATCATTCAGCACAAATCTGGACTTAACATCTTCAAAGCAAGCGTGATTCGGCTTACCGCTTCAATTGTGGCAGTGCTGATTGTTTCGAAATTTCTTGGAGATACGAGTCAGAGCATTGCACTTCCCATCGATCTTATGCAAAACGTTACATTAATTAATGTATTAAATAACTGGGTATTAGACATTTTAAATTTACTTTTAAAGGTTTTTGTGATCGTCATGATTGTCATGATTTTACTGGAATCTTTTAAAGCATTGGGTTGGATCGAATACTCTTTCAAGTATTTCAGACCACTGCTGAGGATTTTAGGACTTTCTGATCGAACGGCCCCGATGTGCATAGTAGCTAACATCTTCGGTTTAATGTATGGTGGAACAGTTATTGTAGATGAGATCAATAAGGGAAACTTACCAAAAGAAGAACTGGAAAATCTTCATATCTCAATTGGTATTAATCACTCTATTATCGAAGACCCGGCTATTTTTGCAGTATTGGGTATACACACCTTGTGGTTGTGGATGCCGCGACTCATCATGGCTATCATTGCGGTTCAGATTTATCGTGCTTTAAGATTCATTAAAATGAGCTTCTTAACTTCCGATATTTATACACTAATTATTACGCATACTAAAATAGGATCCAAGAGGCAATAATGACAAAAAAGCTTACTAAGGGTTGGAAGTTGACTACCCTGATAAGCGATTAAATTATTCTTGCATTTTTAATTTGACTGCGCTAAATTTTTAAGGACTTGAGATTTAAGCACGAACCCCATGCTAAATCCTAGCCTCTTTTTCAGCGAGTTGCTCGATATAAACATCTAGTATGTCAATTTTCCTTGATATTCTGGAGCTGGTGATGGGACTTGAACCCGCAACCTGCTGATTACAAATCAGCTGCTCTGCCGATTGAGCTACACCAGCGTATATTTTTGGCGACCCGGAAGGGGTTCGAACCCTCGACCTCTAGCGTGACAGGCTAGCGTTCTGACCAAACTGAACTACCGGGCCAAAAGTCTTAAGTTGAATAAAAATCAACTTAAGGAAAAAAATGGTGACCCCTAGGGGACTCGAACCCCTGATACCGCCGTGAAAGGGCGGTGTCTTAACCGCTTGACCAAGGGGCCATCTGGTGACCCATCGGAGACTCGAACTCCGGACACCTTGATTAAAAGTCAAGTGCTCTACCAACTGAGCTAATGGGTCATACCGCTTTTTGGCGGCAAACTATATTTTATATAATAAAGGATTAGGTGTCAACATTTTTTTTTGATGTAATTCCTCTCGCTACGACTACGCCGCTTGCAGAAGCTTGCATCAATCCTCTACTTATGCCTGCACCATCGCCAATAGCATACAATCCTTTAAGGCGAGTCTCAAATTTGTTGTCAACTTCGATCTTGCTGCTGTAAAATTTAACTTCCACTCCATAAAGCAAAACATCCTTGCTGTAAAGGCCCGGAGCTATCTTATCAAAAGCTTTCAAAGCCTCCACTATAGACGCTAAATACCTGTGTGGCAAAACAAAGCTCAAATCTCCAGGTACAGCACTCTTAAGCGTTGGTATAGTCGACGATCTTTTCAGTCGGTTATGATCAGTTCTGCGACCTGCCAACAGATCTCCGAGCCGTTGTACCATTATTCCGCCGCCGGTTAACATGTTTCCAAGCTTTGCTATATACATACCATATTCAATAGGTTGGTTAAAAGGTTCTGTAAACTTAGTAGATACCAGAATTGCAAAGTTGGTGTTTTCAGTTTTAAGCGCTGGATCTGAATAACTATGTCCATTAACAGCAGCGACTTTCCCATCGTAGTGCTCCTCACTCACGATTCCTCCGGGATTCATGCAAAAAGTCCGCACTTTGTTTTCAAATGTATCGGAGTAATATACAAGCTTAACTTCATAAAGATCCTTTGTCAGGTGATCCATAACCGAGTTGTGCACTTCTACTCTGACACCTATGTCCACTTCATTACTAAAAGTTTGCAAACCATGCTTTTGCGCAAGATCCGACAACCACCCCGCTCCGCTTCTGCCAGGTGCTGCTACTATGTGTTTGCACGAAATGATTTCTTCTTTTCCTCGTCTTTTTATTAGCAAGCCTGTAACTTTCCTGTCTTCGATCACCAGATCACAAGCCTGAGTTAGCTCACTGAATGTAAAACCTTTGTACGTTAGGAGATGTTCATACATAGCTTCGAGCACTTTTGCAGCTTTTTCCGTCCCTAAATGTCTAAGTCCGCATGGGACAAGCTGTATATTATGCTTTGCTGCCTGATATTTTATTTCTTCAACTTTCGTACTTTCCGCTCCATAAATCCAGTCATCAGCCCCGAATCTCAGATATAGTTCGTCTGTGTAGTGTATTAAATCATTCACTGTTTGCGTGTCAAAGTATTCAAGTATCCTGCCACCCACCTCAGGGCTTAAGCTTAACTTCCCATCGCTGAAAGCTCCTGCCCCCGCCCAACCACTGGTTACCGAACAAGGTTGACAGTTGGCACATACATTAGTGGAGCGGGCAACACAAGCACGCTTTTTAATAGTCCTTCCCATATCTAGCACCATCACTTTGAGATTTGCATTCTTCTCAAAGAGCTCAATTGCTGTAAATATTCCTGCAGGACCTGCCCCTACAATTACTACATCGTACTGCTCCACCATTAAACCTACTTTCTTATATACATTCCAAAGCCCTCCTTTGAAGACTGCGAATCACAAAGAAGGGCTTATTAGCAAAATCACAGAGAAGATATTATTTATCTTTCATCTGATCATTAAGTGCAGCAACAAGTTCATCTACATCTACCCCGTGAACTAAAGCTGCCTCAGCAACACTTTCGCCTGTAGAAGCAGGACATCCCAGGCAATACATTCCATAACTCATGAAAACAGGCGCTGTAGTGCGATCCTGGCGCAAAACGTCCGCAATAGTCATATCCTTAGTGATAAGTGCCATACCAACACCTCCTCTCTTGTAAATAATACTATCAAATGCGCAAAAAATCAACAACTTTGTTTGCTTGCAGCAGTAAATCACTTCTGCAAAATCACTCTTTTAATTAGTTCTTGTTTTCTTTAGGCTTTGTCAAACCGATTGGATATGAGGTGATAAAGGGTGTGTAACCTAAAATTTTGACATGAAATGAGTCACTGGCATCATTGAAATTTTGAAAATATGTGATAATATTCTCTTCTATCCAAGTTTCACTTGGAACAAAATACCCATAGGGTTAGAAAAGCTTTAAAGAGGATAGTACATATGGCGTTATGCAATTTTACCAGCAACCATCATATTTTTGATGTTACCCCGGTTGAGAATCTTTTCATACAGGAGTTTATGCTTAAAGCACCGGGAGATTTTGTGAAGGTATATCTATATGGAATAAGCCAGTGTTATCATCCTGAAGGAGCAGACAATTCCGTTTCCGGCTTCGCACATGCGCTGGGACTGGATGAAAAAGTTGTCGAAAATGCTTTTCATTACTGGGAACGTCAAGGTATAATCAAAGTCTCCATATCATCTGGCAATAACATAAATGTCGAATATTTTAATATTAAAGATATATTATACAACAAAAATTTCGAAGCCGATAACGCACTATACAAGTACCGCGACTTTAATCAAAATTTGCAGGGTATATTTGAAACCAGACTCTTATCCTCTCAAGAGTATCTCAAAATCTATGACTGGCTTGAACTCCTTCATCTCCCAAAAGAAGTTGTTTTGATGATGGTTAAATTCTCTATATCAAAAAAAGGGCATATGGTTAACATCAATTATATTGACAAGATAGCTGAACAGTGGGCTAAAGAAAGTATTGATTCCCTACAAAAGGCAGAAGAATACATAGAAACCTTCGAGTCCTGCTATCAAAATACAGTATCTGTACTTAAGTATTTGGGAATTAAACGCGCCCCGACTAAGGCCGAACTTGAGCTTTATCGCAAATGGAGTCAGACTTGGAATTTTACTCTTGACTCAATTCTAAACGCTTGCAAAGAGACTACCAAAACATCTTCGCCAAGTTTTGCATACCTCGATAAGATTCTTAATAATCTAAAGATTATTGGCATTAAATCAGTGCGTCAAATAGATGAATACCTTGCTAACAGAGAATCCCTCAACGATAAAATTAAGGAAGTACTCTTTAACGCAGGTCATAAAGATAATGCGATTTCACCCGAGCATCAGGCATACTATATCAAATGGACTAACGAGTGGCATATTGATCACGAATGCATACTTCTTGCATGTAAGCAATGTGTCAGAAAAAAAGGCAAGAGCAGTTTGGAAACCCTCGATATAACACTTAAACAATGGGCAGATAACGGCCTTATTTCAACCGATAGCGTTAAAACTTATCTCAAGGATAGGCAAATTATAGACGACCAGATTAGATTAGTGTTCGAACGTTGCGGTGAAAACCGTGATGTAACTTTGGCAGACAGGACACTCTACAAAAAATGGACGCGCGAGTGGCAAATGTCTAGCGAGCTAGTTATATTAGCCGCTGAATATTCAGTTATGGCTGAAAACAAGATTACTTTTATGAATAAAATTTTATCCTTATGGCAAAAAAACAACATTTCAACAATTGCGGAAGCCGAGCTCGATCATGAACGCCATATCAGATCCAATGATTTATCCGCACAAAGCAAGTCACTTAAGAAGAAAGTTGATTTCAACAAGTTTGAACAGCATCCATATACTGAAAGCGAACTCGATTATTTGTTCGAGAACATAGAAAACAGCTGACAGCTTAAAGGAGATTCTTGTGTTGAGAGATACCATTCTTAAAGAAATACTTATGGAATACGATATGACAAGAGCTCGCAGTGAAAAGAATTTACTTGAACGCGAAAAAATAGCATTGCACAAAATTCCTCAGCTGGCTGAAATTCGCAAAACTTATCTGGATTTAATGCTTCAAACTCTTAAGGAGAACATACATAATACCAAGCCTTCCGAAAATCAATCTTCCGTTTCGACAGATACGCTTATCGAATTGAAAGAACATGAAGCATGTCTTTTGCGCGAGAACGGCTTTCCTGAAAATTATCTGACGCATGAGTATCAGTGTGCGAAGTGTCTGGATACGGGATTTACGGGTTCGCCTATCAGAGAAAAATGTTCATGCCTTTTGCAGAAAATGCTGGAAAAACTTTATGAATTATCCGATTTGGGTGAACTTGAGCGTCAGAACTTCGAAACATTCGATGCTTTTGTCTTTCCTGAAATCCAGCTCGAAGGAAACAAGCTCAATCAAAGAGAGTACATGTTGCAATTAAAAGGAATTCTTGAGCGTTACGCGCAGAACTTTCCTTCAAACGAAAAAAAAACGATTTTATTTTCAGGAAAAACGGGACTCGGGAAAACATTTTTATTGAACTGTATGTCAAAAACAATTATAGGCAAAGGATATGCTACAATACGAATGTCCGCATACAATTTGTCCAATAAACTATTTTCCAGCTTGTTTAATGGCATCGAGGATAATCAATACTTGCTTGACACTTTGTTTGATGTGGATTTACTGATAATAGACGATCTGGGCACTGAAATACAGCGCAACAACTTCACATCTGAAGATCTCTTTAATATATTAAATGAAAGAATGCAAAAAAGCCGTCATACTTTCTTGTCGACAAACCTTGGATTACCGGAGCTTCGCGAAAGATATTCAGACAGAATAACTTCAAGGCTTTTTGATACCAACAACACCATGCTCATCAGATTTTTAGGACAGGATGTGCGATTAAGACATCGGTAAATAGATTAATAAATAGTTTAATCTAAAAATTTGAAAGCCGCTTTTCTAATGCGGCTTTCTAATTTGCTTATTACCCACCTGAAATCATCGGCATAACCCACAATTGCTTTCTTTTCTCCAGCCAAATCTCCCAAGGGCGCTCTATACTGACAACTTCACCGTCAAGAATAGCCATGCAGTTTTTTACATCTTGCAGGTCGACACCATAATCACTTTTTATCACCCTAAACAATTCCTGCATTGTCGACCCCTCGTCAAGATCAATATCTCTCTCAAGTGTTTTATTGTTTATTCCAGGCAGAACCAGGATTTTTATCGCTATCTTCATTGCACAAAATCCCCTTTAAATTCAACCTTTCAATCTTTTCGGCGGTCGGAACGCCATCTTTGTCCCAACCTCTTAATGAGTAATACTCATCAAGCATCACGTCATACATTTCTTTTGTCAAAACTTTCCCTTTAGCCATACCTTGGGGCAGTTTCTCGGTCATGATCCTCTCCGGAAGGTAGTCGTCTTTTCTTTTTATGCCTTCTCTGTTGAGTATTACCCGTTCAAGAGTATAGATTCGATCACCCATTTCCATAAGCTCAGAAGTCAAATCTACACCCGTCACATATTCCATAATCTTGCCTTCCGGCTTATCGCTGAATCCAAGACCTCCCCTGACGACAGTACAAATTCCGAGCGAATCCACATAAGCGCGTGTATTTTGGATATCCATGACAAGCTTACCCTTTCCCTCAAGCGCAAATCTGTCATGCTTCCCGCTAATCAACTCATCTCTTATAGTCCATCCGCCAACATTATGACATGCCCCTCTGTTTGATGTCCCGTAAGCAAGCCCCATGCCGAAAAACCCCCTTGGATCGTATGCAGCAAACGCCATTCCTTTTGCGTGCATGAAATAATGTTCGTAATCTGGACGCACTTTTATTATCTCCCAAAATGAATCAGCCAGCAAGTCGCCCACATCTTTTCTGAAAGCGATTTTTTTTACCATCTCAACCATCGCTTCACCATTTCCGAAGTTTAATTCAAGGCCGCCTGTGTCTTCTTTAGTTATTAGCCCCTTTTCGTAAAGTTCCATCGCAAATGCGATTACCGTCCCCGTCTGCATAGTATCAATACCATATTCATCACAAAGCATATTCGCGGCTATTATAGCAGCAAAATCCCTTACACCGCATTGTGCCCCGAACGCCCCAATAGTTTCAAATTCCGGATCGCTCACCGCTCCTTTGAACACACCCTCACTCACCTCGCACACTTGTGCACAAGCTATCGGACATCTATAACATGCGGCATTCTTTTTTTTGTACTTTTCAACCATTGTCGTTGCATATACCGATTCGGCGTTCTCAAAAACAGCAGTCTGGAAATTATTCGTAGGATAACATCCAAGTGTGTTTATAACCTCTGTATACTGAGCAGTGCCGTATTTGTTATGTCCTGCTCTTGACTCCTTAAGTTTCTTCATATTAGCGGTCATATGCTCTTTAAGCGCAGCTTCATTTGCCAGCTTTACTTTTTCCGTTCCCTTAACGGCAATAGCCTTCAAGTTTTTTGAGGCCATAACAGCTCCCGCTCCACCGCGTCCGAAGCTTCTCTCGTCAACCTGTATACAAGCGTAACTGACAAGATTTTCTCCTCCCTGACCGATGCTCATAACGCTTAAGCGAGAATCGCTGTGCTCTTGTTTGAGGATCTGGTTGACATTCGTAGTCGGTTTTCCCCATAGCGTTTCAGCGTCTTTGATCTGTACCGAATCATCTTTTATTAGTATGTATACCGGTTTTTCAGATTTGCCTTCCACAATTATTCCGTCATAACCGCTTCTGTTGAGCTGAGGACCAAAATCACCGCTGGAATTTGAACATAGATACATATTTGTAAGAGGTGATTTGGTAGCAACCTGAAACTTAGTTGATGAATAAAGCGGAGCGCCTGTAAGCGGCCCATTCATAAATATGAGTTTGTTTTCTTCCGATAAAGGCAATATGTCGGCACCTATCTCGTCATAATAGTATTTTGCTGCAACTCCTCTGCCTCCTAAAAGTAATCTAACCACATCTTCTTTTATGTCTTCAACTCTTACAGTACCTGATGACAAATCAATCCTTAGTAGCTTTAACCTGTAACCACCCTTAAACATCAATCCCATCCCCCTATATCATTTCGAATATATGTGTTTGATTTGTTTTATTAGCACTTGTTATTATATCTTATCACTTTTCACTATTCAACATCAAATATTGAGGACGGTTCTTAAAGGGTTCAATCGGAAGTTTTGCGCGAAACAAAGCCCAACTACATATTAACGTATGAAAGTTGGGTCTGCAAGGAAATTACGCAAAATTTTCGATTGCCCAAGAAGAAGGAAGTTGCGAGCGATGATATTTATTGATACTAACTTCTATGGGGATTGAATCTTTATTGGTTTTAAATTTTAGCGGAAGAACACATAAAGTTTTGCATTTTTATGGATATAGCAGGTTGCCTTTTAGCTCTTTTTGGTACACTTATTGCTAAAGTATTCATCGTTGGACATACCTCCCCCCTCCCCCAAATCAGGCATGGTGTTTCATCTATGTACTTTCTTCCGAAATTACGGAGATGCTCCCTGATGCCAGAGGTAAGGACTAAGTTGAGTACGACAATGGGGACAAACGGTAACATCTCTACCTGTAAGTAAAAAAAGAATCTCATTGGTTTTTAAACTCTCAAAACGAGATTTGTAAACCTCGCTGTTGGTTAACTTTCTACATAATGCCAATTTCGTTTTCTTGTTTCGACTTGCCCAAATACCATAGTACCTGATTTTCACAAACCTCTTGGGTAATACATGCATGAGAAACCGTCTTATGAATTCAATTCCTGATAATGTGATGAGCTTTGTTTTACTTGCGTTATGATAATCTTTGACGATAAATGTAACGCTTTCATCATTTACAGATACAATTCTACCATTGGATATGGCGATCCTAT
>Ga0209316_100410_pt1 | contig 13551 bp, 12 predicted proteins | sample 3C3metaG_FD_184150 | JGI IMG/M metagenome (GOLD analysis project Ga0209316, IMG submission 184150) | Freshwater bacterial and archeal communities from Indian Creek, Illinois, USA - 3C3 metaG (SPAdes) (version 3) | ecosystem: Environmental > Aquatic > Freshwater > Unclassified | place: USA: Indian... | reverse complement strand
AGTTACATTAGAGGTATCCCATGCTGAAATGTCTTGATTAAATATTGAGTTATAAAACATGCCACGCATATTTTTTACATTAGACATGTTCCATCTTGATATGTTTTGATTAAATTTTGAACCATAAAACATAAATTCCATATTCTTTACACTAGAAACATCCCATGCTGATATGTCTTGATTAAACCTGGACATATCAAATATTGAACACATATTAGCCACCTTGGATATATCCCAACTAGAAAGATCTTGATTAAATACTGAATAATTGAACATTTCACTCATGTTAACAACATTAGATACATCCCACTGGCTTATATCCCCATTAAATCTTGAGTGGCTAAACAAGTTTGACATATTGGTCACATTTGAGACATCAATGTGATTTAAATTACAATTAATGCCCTTAAGGTCTATTTCTTTTTCAATAAGTTGCCTTAAATGTACTTTGTCTTTTGCTATAATTGTTGGATTCATTGAGATGGTACTTTGCTTAAGGTTTATTGTTTATTGTAGTAGAACTTAAAGTGCTTTCAACTTTATTTAGCAGTGTTTTAAATCTTAATTGATCTTAAATTAAGTGAACCTTCTGTTAATTTGGGACTTAACTCTGTATTTAATTGATTTTGCAATTGATGGGCATTTATTGCCTGCTCTAAAAACCCCACATCTACATTTGTCCAATATGGTAAATCTCCATTTTTTCCCAATTGTGACCCTTCAAAAATACCACTTTTATCTTTCAATCCTTTGGGCTTCCAACCATCCAATTTTTGGGCAAAGGCAGATTCTGTAAACATGTGTTGCATATTTAATACACCAGTTACATTCCAATTGGAAATATTTTGGTTGAATCTAGAGCGCGCAAACATCCACCCCATATCAGCCACACTAGAGACATCCCACAAGGATATATCTTGATTAAATCTAGAATTGGCAAACATGTGGTTCATATAAGCTGCATTAGAAACATTCCAGTTGGATATATTTTGATTAAATATGGAGTCATCAAACATAAACCCCATATTGGTAACACTTGATACATCCCAATTAGAGATATCTTGATTAAATTTTGATCCACTAAACATATAGCTCATATTTTCTACATTAGAAACATTCCATTTTGATATATCTTGATTAAATTTTGAATTTTCAAACATATAGCTCATATTTATTACATTTGACACATTCCATTGGGAAATGTCTTGATTAAAGATGGAGTTAGAAAACATTCCCTCCATGTTAACTACATTAGATACATCCCACCTTGATATGCTTTGGTTAAAAACAGATCTGCAAAACATATAACCCATATCTGCTACTTTTGATACATTCCATAAAGATATATCCTGATTAAATCTGGATTGACCAAACATGTTTCTCATAGTTGTGGCATTAGATGTATTCCATTTCAATAATGGCTGATTAAACTTGGAGAATGCAAACATTGAATTCATGTAAACTACATTAGACACATCCCACTCAGAGATGTTTTGGTTAAATTCTGATGCAGAAAACATATTTTTCATGTCAACTACACAAGAGACATCCCACTTTGATATGTCATTATTGAATTGTGCGCCTGAAAACATCACCCCCATATTTGTAACCCTGGATACTCTCCATTGACTTATGTCCCCATTAAAATCTGATTTGTAAAATAGTCCAGACATATCAGTTATATTAGATACATCTATGTGATTTAGATCACAATTAATACCATATTGCCCTATTTCTTTTTTAATAAGTTGGATTAGATGTTTTTTATTTTTTGCTATAATTTTTGGTTTCATAATATAAAATAATGTATACAATAATAAATGTGATGATAACCATGATAGTAATTGTCATTATATTTTTATGGTATTAATTTTTATGGCTTCTTTTGAACCAACTGGGTCAAGTTTGTCTATTAGCCTATTTTGCAGTTGATAGGCATCAATAGCTTGCTCTAAAAATTCTACCTCCACATTAGCCCAATAGGGTATCAAATTATCTTTTTCTAACTGTGATCCAATAAACGCGTTTATTTTACTCTTTAATTTTTTAGGCTTCCAATTTGAAATATCTTGGCTAAATATGGAATCAGCAAATACATGGTCTAAAACAGTTACATTAGAAACATCCCACTCTGATATATTCTGGTTGAATTTACTTTTGTAGAACATCAATGCCATATTTTTAACTTTCGAAACATTCCAGGCAAATAGGTCTTGGTTAAAATTTGATTTTGCAAACATTGATTCCATATCAACAACACTAGATACATCCCATGCAGATATGTCTTGATTAAACTTTGTTTTGGTGAACATAAATTCCATACCCTGCACTTTTGACACATTCCATTTAGATATATCCCCATTAAACACAGATTCAGAAAACATTCCCCCCATTGAGACTACATTAGATACATTCCATGAAGATATATTGCCATTAAATTTTTTTTTATAAAACAAAAAAGACATTTCTGTTATTTTAGAAACATCAATATGATTCAAATCACAACTATCTCCATTTAGTTTTATTTCTTCTTCAATAATCTGCCTTAGGTGTGGCTTGTTTTGTGCTATAGTTTTTGTTTTCATGTATTTTTATTTTGTATTTTATCTTTTGTTACATCATACATTATTCCTTATTTTATATGATTTTTAGATATTTCAAAGGGCTACACCCATCTAACTCAAATAAAATGTTTCAATCTCAATTTTTATCAAAAATCAATACAAAACAAACCTGGTGTTAAACTATAGCTGAATAACCTTCATCCCATAAACAATAAGCATAAATAATATGTCCCCACTAATAAGTGGCATACATGGCTAACTAAATCTCTGTTTTGAGTGCTGATATTTTTACAAAAATTTAGCTCAGACCAACAAAAAAAGCTTTAAAAAATTCTCAAACAGTGGTACAATAGAGCCATGTTGAGAGGGGGAGACAATAGCCCTCACAGCAAAAGAATATAGTGGGACTATAGCTCAGTTGGTTAGAGCACACGACTCATAATCGTTAGGTCACTGGTTCGAGTCCAGTTAGTCCCACCAGATTTTGTAGAATAGGATATAGTTGCCTCTGTGGTGGAATAGGTAGACACAACAGACTTAAAATCTGTCGCCTGCAAGGGCGTGCCGGTTCGATTCCGGCCGGAGGCACCATGATAGTTGACAATAGTATGTGAGCCTGGATAGTCTGATAGATATACTTCTGCCGGTAGCTCAACTGGATAGAGCAACTGCCTTCTAAGCAGTAGGTTGGGGGTTCGATTCCCTCCCGGCAGGCCATAAGCCAATTGTGTACCAGGTCATTTGATACAGCAAAACTACACACAGCAGTGTATTTCTTGTACTGCACAACTGCTTACCTGAAATCTTGGGAGGCTCCATTTCTTCAGGGTGGGGAGGATAAAGGTGTTATTTATAATTGTATTATAACTGTATTTGTTGCAAATCCAATACAGAGCATTGCATTATATTATGTATTGCGATAATATATGGTTTTATTTAAGCTAACATTAGATAAACATATAAAAAAATAAACCATATGGAAAACCACCTAGTAAGCAAAGAGCAGATGTTTTGGATATTGCATTTTAATGTCCCCACCTCTTATTATATAAAACGCCTATACTCTTATCAAAATGGTTCTTGGTTGGCAGCTCCCAGAGTCAATCAACATAATGGCTCTTTCTGTACTGATATTAAATCTTTGCTAGAAGAAACCCTGCTTAATGAATTGTATTTGGTGCAGCCTGAATTAAAAGACTCTCTTTCCTATATTTGGGATAATATAGGAACCAAACAATCCTATATTAACTACTTGTCCCAAGAATTTAGTGAACATATATTGTTAAAAAATATAGCCCACCGTCTATTCACCAACCATTTTGGCTATCAAGATATAAAAAACCGCTTTACCTCATTATCATCCCACCTAAAAGATTGTGGCTCCACAAGTCCAGAAGTGGTGACAGCATTTACTTCAATATTGAAAAAAACAGAAGATTCCACCTTACAGTATTTATTTTTAGATACATGGAGGAGCTTAAAATCTCATTATTTAAAGGTCTTAACCATACAGGATATTATATCAATTTGTAAGTTCACCAACACAACCATAAAAAACCACTTATGCATAAAATATGTTAACCTGATGCTTGATTTAAAAAAAATAAACCCCTCTATTATAGAAGAACATAAATTTGTGATTGGTCAGGCATTAAAGCATCAGGAATATAATTCTAAAATTCATTTAAAATTATGTGAGTTATTTAATGAAAAAAATTATGGACAGGAATTTTTTACCACAAGTACTACAAAAGAAAAGCGGTTGATTGAAGTTGTGCAGGACCATAGGCGATTTTTTTTGCAAGCAGAAAGCCTAGGTCTGAAAAAATCTTCAATTTCTTCAATTGGCTTCTATTTCTCAGAACTCCTAACTGAGAAACACCTAACGGGTTTTTATGATTATCGGTCTGTAACAAAGAGTGACTTGTGCTATAAGTATGAGGCTTGGTTTGAACCAGATGAAGACTTGGCAAAATTTAAAAAATCTTTACAAGCATATGAGGGTGAGCTAAAGGAATTACAAAACATCATGTTGCACTCAAAAGGCATTATATCTGATTTAAATCAACTAGATTATCAAAAAATTTATGACTACTTGGCAGATATTTTAAACAAAATAGCCCTCAGTAAAACCATGGAGAACTCTCTAGAAGTTAAGAAAGAGACAGTTACACATAGAGTCAAACTGTAATTAACTGTAACTAAGCTAGTGTTTTATGGTTTAGGTGAATTTTTTGCTTTTGGGGTAACATCTACCCTATATTTTTTTGAAAAAACCTCGTCATAGTACTTTATTGTCATTCTACCAATATCTGTATAATTTGGGATTGTAAGTTTGGCTTGTTCCTTTTGTAAAAACTTATAGCGCTCCTCAATTAACATTGTTGAAATTTTTTTTCCCCTGTGCTCCGGCAAGACTTCCACAAATAGGCTTTCATAATGTTGGCTTCCTACCTTGTGTATGGCAGCCATTCCAATAATTCTTCCATCAAGAACACCAGTAAAAATTATATCCTCTGAGCTAATTAAACAATAAGACATTTTAAAATCACTCAGAAGATTCATATTTTCAAATTTTTTTATTTCTTTTTCATATAAATCACTAACTGTAATTTTTTTAATTTTCATAATTTTAATACACCATTAAACCTTTAAAATTTTTAATTTACTTGAACCTTCTTCTTTCCCCACTCTTAGTCTTTGCTCAATATCTGAATGCATTCCCTCTCTTAAAAACTCTTTAGCCAAATCTTCTTTATTGGATTTATTTAAGCATTCTACAATCTCTATATACAATGGATTTCCATTGCTTGTTTTTTCAATGTAATTTATTGCTAAACTTTTCTTATTTTCATGCAGCCAAGCTAAAAATATATTTTTATGTAAATTATTTCCTTCAATTTTTAACAATATTTCTATTGGCATTAACCCGTCCTTATTTTTTTGTGTAAACAACTCTCCAAAGCTGTCTCCAATTAATGTTTTAAATCCTGATAGTCCAAATTTAGATAGTTGTCTGCCATTTTCATATTTTGATACGTTTAAATAATAATGCAAAATATTGTTGCCACCTATGTCTTGTGCTGTAATTTGCTCTCTTAGCCCTTCTTGCAGATTGTGCTTGTTAATAAGTGTAAAAAAATATTCCATCATTACATTAATATCTTTATGGTTGTGGCAGTTTACCTTATTAAGGAAATAGGTGAGAAAGTTTGTATGAGTATCAGATGATGACAATAAATCCTCTTTACTGAGATTTTTTAGCACATAATCAAAAAGATTGATGTTGTTTATATCCCACCACACAGGTTTGCTTCCTGCATCTTCAACCCTCTTTGAGAAGTCCACACTTGAAAAAGTTTTACTCATGTATAAGTAAAATATCCTTGTCAAGCGTGAGGTTCCATTTCTAAAGTCATAATTTAAAAAGGCATTTATAAACTCTGGCCTGGTTGCTTCAATGATTCCTAACTTTACATAGTTTCTCAGCTTTTTAAGCCCCTCTTCTCTATCATGCACAATTTTAGCACAAAACAAATTATTAAAATCTACCTCAATGCTTTTTGACAACAAGAAATCAACCTGTTTTTTTGCCTCTGAATATGTATCATGAGTTTTTTCTGAAATATAATTTAAAAGGTTATACCCCTTAAATCTCAAACCTGTTTTTTCTTTTATTAATACCAAAAGACCTAAATAATCATCACTATTACTTAATATTCTTTCGATATTACCTTTATCTCTAAGAACATTTAGAATACAGCTTCTTTCTTTCTCATTGTCCAACAAATACTCAATTACCTCATTTTTAAACCCCCCAAGAAGCATAAAGTGTGCTTTTGTTTTTTTGCTTTCTGTGGTAATCCCATTTTTTAGCAAAACAGCCGCAGCCTCTTTAGAGTTTGCATAACAGAAAAAAGCTTCCCTATTGGTTATCCCCTCAATTAATGGCATATTCATTTCTAGTTCAGTTGCTTTCTTTAATGCCCTATCAATACTTTCTATGTCATTTTTTTTTAAAAATGTTATGATAATATCGGAAATTATATGTTCGCTTTCTTGTAATATTTTATTTGGTATTAATCCTTCTTTAAAAAACAAATCATTCACCGAGGCTGGGTTTGAATATATGTGTCTCAAATCTATATACTGTCCTGGATCTTTTAAAATATCCACCTTAATAAAATCTCCTAGATCATGAAAGTGATTTAGACTCCATTGCCAAACCTCATGTGACCTTACAGCCTTTAATAGTTCAACAATGGCAGGACTGTTTTTTGAGACGTGTCTTGTTGTAAAATTTTTTATAGAAGCCACTTCATAAATTGATTTTGGCAAAATATTTTTTAGACTCTCCAGTTCCTGCACTAAACTTGACTTGTTCACACTAAACCACTTGAGATCATAACCATCCTTGAATGATAATTCATTACTGCCTTTATCCCAAAATAATTTCTTTATTTTCAATATCCCCTTATTTTCTAATGTTTTAATAAAGCCTGTTTCAAAACCAACTACTTTTGATAAAAAATCTAAAATATTGTATGTGTTTCCATAATATAGGATAGGCAATGTTAAGTCTCCGTTGTTTTTTATAAAATCACTTATCATTTTTTCCATCTCTTCAATAGAGTATGTGCTTGCGCTCTTGTCAAAATGAAATGTATTGTAACTTTGTGTTTTTATCATGTTTTATTGTTTTATTGTTTTATTGTTAATAAAATTATATAAAAAAAAACCACAAAAGCAAACCAACAATAGTTCACTGCTTGATTTTTTTGATTTTTTTTATAGCTTAAAGAAATGTTACAAACCCAAGAGCATTTAGATAAAAACTTAGATAAAAATTTAATAAGGCATTTTTTTAAAGGATTATTAAATAATCTTAATAAAGCAGTTCAGAAAAACAATGGAACTATTCATCTAAAAACACAGAGTTGTCAAAAAGATTTTATGAGCTATTTGTTTGGGCATAAAACCTATAGAAATTATTTAAATCAGACAATTGGCACAATAGAAATTGGTGAACTAAGTGCTATGTTTGAAAAAGTTGTTCTAAAAGATTCTGCCCCTATACAAATGTTAAAAATTGACTGTAATAAGGCTATGGTTAATTTTCAAAAAAACCTAAACCATCTGCCAAAAAAGAAAGACTATCTACTTACTGAAAATACCTCATATCCAAATATTTGTATTGGGGTGGTCAACAATACACACTTAAAAACACCTTATAATATTTATACTCCAATTGGGCAATTGCAGATATTAACAACCAACCCTAGTCATTTTGCAATACTATTACAAGAACACTGCAATAAACACAATATAAAATATATTCATTTAAAAGAAGGAACCCACTCAAATATTGATTTAATAGAGGAAATTACTCAGGGTGATCTATGGGAAAGTGTTTTTTTTCAACAAAATGATGAGTTTTCAATTTTATTTACTACTATAATACATCATTTTTTTATTGCTAACAACTATAAATTAGAAATAGAATGCCTGGAAAAAATAATTTCCATTGAGGGCTTACTTTCAATATTTCTTCTTAACAATAGTGATTCCTTAACAAAAAGAATAATAAAAAAATACTTAAATAAAATTGGAATCAAAGAACTCAATGCTTTAAATGGTTATTTGCATGTTGAACAAGAAGTATTAGAATATCATATCCAAAATTCACAGAAAGTATTTGAAAAAGTAAAGTTCATTTCTTATTTGTATAAGGAGGGGTTCTTTATTAGAACTTATCAGACCATTATCCAAATGATAGTAGAGCAATCTTTTGTTGAGATAAATTTTCACCATATCACTAACCTACTTATATCTATGATATTGAAAAATTACAAAAACACATTATGTGACAATAAAATTCTAACTATCAATGAAACACTCATGAATGAAAATATATTTGAGCCTGCTTATATGTGCAGTATTGGAGATAGCCCCCAGGACAATTGGAGAGACTATTCTCATTTCTTGCTTACAAATATAGAAGAAATTACCATAAATAACGATTTTATTGCAACCTTTTATAACAATACACAAAATATTATCCCAATTTTTAACATAAAGCACATAAAAGAACAAAGAAATAAATCTTTTTTATGGCAAAAAATACCACAACAAGAGAATTTATATGAAATTCAACAAATAGAAATTAGGGGTTAATTAATGAAAATAAAAGATACATTGTTAAAAATTTTCAAAATTTACAATAAGCCCATGCTTAACTCTTATTTGTCTGAATTCTATAAGGAAAAAATTCATTTTGATATAGAACAAATTATAACAGAGCATGACCTAAAAAATGAATTAACCATGATTGGCACAAGAGAAACACAAATAAACACGCTTCTAGACACCCATAATAAATTCATTGATAATGCAGAAGTTACTCTAATTATTGGTGTTCTGCTCTTTTTGGTGATTCACCCATTCTTAGTGCTTTTATTTTATCTTTTTGTTTTATTTTTAGTTGCCAATGGGCACAATAGTGCAAAAGCAATCAACCATGCTTTGATACAAATAGAGAACCACAAGAAGGAAATTCAACCACTTAATGACCAAGAGAGGAGCAGAATTAAGCAAATTTGCTCCTCTGATAGTATTTGCCACAACTATATAAAAAGCACCCTGACAACAGGCAGAACATTAGTTAAGGGAGATTTATTGCTTTTGGAAAAACATATTGAAATAAAAAATGGATTAACAGAATATGAAATAAATAGCTCTTGTGATAAAATATTGGAGCAAATTTAATGCCTGTAAGGTCACAAGTAAAACCACAAGTATTTGTATTAAAAAACTAGCATAATCAAAAAGCCAACCATGTCTTGGCTTGACCTAATTTCATGTTTAATATATAATGACCCATATATTTTAAAGGGAACAAAAGGAGTATTATGAATAATACTGTAGTAGAGAATAATTTATATAATTTTTTTAAAGACAACAGAAAGCAATTTATTACATCTTTTCTGATAGATGCTGCTCTTAGTGAAGTTCAATTTAATAATAACTAAAGCAATCACAAATATTGATTTGGAAAATGAGCACTTAAGAATTCAACATAAGGAAGCCAGGAATTAATTAATGAAAATAAAAGATACATTGTTAAAATTTTTCAAAATTTACAACAAGCCCATGCTTAACTCTTATTTGTCTAAATTCCATAAGGAAAAAATTCATTTTGATATAGACCAAATCATAACAGAGTCTGACCTAAAAAATGAATTAATCATGATTGGCACAAGAGAGGTACAAATAAGCACACTTCTAGGCAACCATAATAAATTTATTGATAATTCAGAAGTTGTTCTAATTATTGGTGTTCTGCTCTTTTTAGTGGTTCATCCCTTATCGATGCTTTTCTGTTATCTTTTTGTTTTATTTTTATTTGCCAATGGGCACAATAGTGCAAAAGTAATCAACCATGCCTTGATGCAAATAGAAAAACACAAGAAAGAAATCCAACCACTTAATGACCAAGAGATGAGCATAATTAAGCAACTTTGTTCCTCTGATAGTATTAGTCACCACTATATAAAAAGTACCCTGGCAACAGGCAGAATGCTGGTTAAGGGAGATTTATTGCTTTTGGAAAAACATATTGAAAAACTAGCATAATCAAAAAGCCAACCTGTCTTGGCTTGACCTAATTTCATATTTACTATATAATGACCCATATATCTAAAAGGAAACAAAAAGAGACATTATGAATAATACTACAGCAGAAAATAATTTATATAATTTTTTTAAAGACAACAGAAAGCAATTTATCACATCTTTTCTAATGGATACTGCTCTTAGTAAAATTCAATTTGATATAACTAAAACAATCACAAATATTGATTTGGAAAATGAGAACTTAAGAATCCAACATAAAGAAGCCCTACTAGAATCTCTCTATAAAAAGAATCAAAAATTTATTAGCAAATATGAGGGTGGTATCTTGGCCCTGTGCTTGGGGGCTCCCTTATTGCTTATGGTTCACCCACTTACACTTATTATAGTTGTCAGCCTTTTTTCATTTATCCTTTATTTAATTATAACCAGGAGCAACAATGTGGCAGATATTAAATATTTAAAAAATAAAATCAATGAATTCTCCTCTCAATTTGAGCCCATTAGTACACAAGAATACATTAGAGTGCAGCAGATTAAAGACCTTAATGACACATGTTGTTCTTATATTGAAAGAAATCTGGAGACAGGGAGAAAGTTGGTTAGGGGTGACTTGTGGCTTTTAGAGTATTTTTGCAAACATAAAAGGCTGTCAATGACTGCATCTGAAATCAAGCCGGAAATGAATGGGTTGCTTCAAGAAATTAGTGGTTATATTTAATTTAATTAATTAATTAATTAATTAAATTAATACCTAATTGACAAATTATATGCTACAATTTACCATTACAAATCTTTATACAGGAGAGAGCATGATTGAAAATATGTCATTGGTTCCAATGGTTGTTGAGCAAACAGGAAGAAGTGAGCGTGCCTATGATATATATAGCAGACTATTAAGGGAGCGCATTGTTTTTTTGGTTGGGCCTGTTGAAGATTACATGGCAAACATAGTGGTTGCTCAATTGCTTTTTTTGGAGGCCGAGAATCAAGAAAAGCCTATCCATTTATATATTAATTCACCAGGGGGGTCTGTTACTGCTGGATTGTCTATTTTTGACACAATGAAATTCATTAAGTGTAAAATAAATACAGTTTGCATTGGTCAGGCTGCAAGCATGGGTGCCTTTTTACTATCTTCCGGTGACCATCGAGCAGCCCTTCCTAATGCTCGGATTATGATACATCAGCCCTCAGGTGGCTCACGTGGGCAAGCAACAGATATTCAAATTCAAGCACAAGAGATTTTGCGACTCAAGGAGTCCCTAAATAGAACACTGGCAGAAAACACCAAGCAAACATTTGAAAAAATTGTTGCAGATACAGAACGTGACTATTTCATGAGTGCAAAAGAGGCACAAGAATATGGCTTGATTGATGAAGTGGTGAAATTTGTGCCTAAAAAAGGATAGCTCTATGCTTATAAGAGTGTTTAGTGATATTCATTTGGATTTTGATGTTGGGAAAAACCATAAGGACTTCCACCCTGCTTTGCTTTGGATGCCTGAACAATTGGCAGAAGATTCACAAACCATTTTGGTTTTGGCAGGTGATTTGTGGCATTCAAAAAAATATTTTGTTTTCATGAATCAAAGCTGGCTTTCCAATGTGTCAAAAAGGTTTCATTCAGTGATTGTTGTACTTGGCAACCATGATTTCTGGGGGGGAAATATTTCTTTTGAATATAATTTTTTTAATCAACAAGTTAAAGAACAACAGCTAGCAAATGTGCACCTCTTGCAAAACAGCACAATTTCCATTGGTGATTGTAAATTTTTAGGTGGAACTCTTTGGACAGACTATAATAACCAAGACCCCGATACAAAGAATTATTACAAAACAGGATACACGAAAGACTATAAATTTATACGCAGTGGCATAATTTACAAAAAAATAACTCCTGATATTATCATAAAAGAACACATTAAAACAAAAAAATATATATTTGATAATGCCACAAGAGACTGTATTGACCAAAAGGTTTGGGTCATAACACATCACCCCCCATCATTTTTATCATTAAGTGCTTCATCTAAAAATTCGCTAGAAAGAGGCTTTTATGCTTCAGATTTGGATATGTTAATCAGTGAGAGTGATATTGATGTTTGGGTTCATGGACACCAACACAGAAATCTTGATTATTTTATTTCAAATACCAGAATTTTAGCAAATCCAAGGGGCTACCCAGGAGAAAAAATTGCCTTTAATTCAAAACACAGGGTGAATAGTAGCGGTGATATGATTTAATAAAATAACAAAATAACAGCTACGTTCATCTTGATGAGCACTCATTAGAAACCTAATGATATATACTTAAGTATTGCTAAGGCAATGTTGACTTTTGTTTTATTTTCTTGATTATAAATAACAAAATAAAATAAAATAAAGCCCAAAATGGAAAATACAGCCCAAACAAGTACAGTCACATTGGCTCACGAGCTTATTGCACGGGAAGAACATTATGTTGGAGTTTTTTTTGCAGCAGTTTCCATACAATATTACCTGCATAAAGATATGCTAGGGTCAGCAAGAATGCCTGCCCCTTTGTTTTTAAAATTTTTCAATGATATTGAAATTTCTGCTTCTCAAAGAATATTTGTAAAAAACTTCATAAACAATAATAAATATAGTACAGCATTAAGCTATTTGAAGGAATTATTTTTAACATGTGATGAATCAAAAGGAGAGCATTCCTATACTGTATTTTTAGCAAAAATTAACAAATCATTTTTAATTAGACAGATATTTAATCACACAGAACAAGTTCTAGACAGATACAAATTCATAAAGGACTATATCAATCTAGATATAACAGATATCAAAATGGAAACCTTACACAAGAATCTTGAATCATTGTCACCTGAACAGCAAATTTTAATTTTTACAAGAATATTTACAAAAATAAAAGACAACAACCCTTCTAAAACAAAAACAATATTGGGAAGTTTTGAAGAAAACATTGCAAAAATGCAAGCTGAGATAAAGAAAAATCCAAACAACTTTACTGTTATAGAAGTTAATAACCTTCTTGCATTCGGAAAATTTATTGTTGAACACAAATATTGAAATTTTTACTGGATTTTTCTTATTTTTTTTATAGGTCATTCACAGTATAGTTCACTTATGCTGCAAATTTGAGACACAACAGTAGACTCAAGTTAGAAATAAACCACCGTTCATCCATACCTACACAAAGCTACCCATAGGTAGCTTGGCTGCTGGATTCCTGCTTCACAGAGGCTGGTTTCGTTTTGAGCTTGCGCCCAAAGCCAGAGCCTTCCTCTCCACAGGCTGACACGGTGGAACTCACCGCCAGATTTCTCAAGTTGATGGCTGCATTCACGTCACGGTCATGGTT
>Ga0209316_100408_pt1 | contig 13603 bp, 10 predicted proteins | sample 3C3metaG_FD_184150 | JGI IMG/M metagenome (GOLD analysis project Ga0209316, IMG submission 184150) | Freshwater bacterial and archeal communities from Indian Creek, Illinois, USA - 3C3 metaG (SPAdes) (version 3) | ecosystem: Environmental > Aquatic > Freshwater > Unclassified | place: USA: Indian... | reverse complement strand
ATAGCATTATCTTGAGTTTAGCTATACCTTCACGCAAGCGCGATTTGACCGTTGACTGTGAAGCTTGTGTCAATTCGGCGATCTCTTTGATCTTTAAGTCGTGGTAAAATTTAAGAACAATAACTTCTCTTTGAAGAGAAGGAAGGCTACCAAGCGCCGATTTTATCCTTTCCCGCTCCGTTTTGCGGCAAAAGATATCGTAAACATTATCCCGATCGTCGGGAAGATCTATCGAAAGAGTCTGAAGCTGGCTTGTTTGCTTTGCGTTGCTGCGGCAGTGATCCCGGCAGCAGTTGACTGCTATCTTAAAAAGCCAATTTATAAATTTTCCATTCTCTCGGTAAGCGCTAAGCCCTTTGATCATCCTTATAAAGACCTCTTGGGTCACGTCGCAGGAGAGGTGATAATTCCCGGTCTGACGGTAGATATAAGTGTAAACCGATTTATAATGCCGGGCAACCAGTACTTCCATCGCCGCATGGCTGCCGGCGGTTATTTCCTTTATCAGATCGCTCTCCGGAATCATAGATTCACCACCTGTCAATATAATAACGAATTATGAGTGAAAAAGGATCAACATACTATAAAAAAAGTTAAAGCTTACAAATGTGACAAGGGGACGGGGGTAGTGACACGCGACGTGTGTCACTACCCCCGTCCCCTTGTCACATATGCTTTGAAACTCTGAGGGAACAATGGAAATTAAGAAAACAGTCAAAAAATATAAATTGAGCGAGCAGCCTAACGACTATAAGTACTGGCAGACAAAATCGTATACCGAACGGTTGCTGGCGCTAGAGCTAATACGAGAAGAGTACAATTCATGGAGATACAATGCTGAGCAAGGATTTCAAAGAGTTTATCGAGTTATTAAACGAACGGAGAGTTAAATACCTCATCGATCTGGAAAATTTAAAGAAAAACAAATGCGCTACCGGCCGATTTCAAGATCTTGCAGACGTGCAGAATCTGGAGTAACCAGATCGCGAAGAAACTCTCCCGAAACCTTCTCGTTCTCGATCAGGCATTGAGCGATATCTCGAAGTGTTGCTTCACGCTCACCTAACGACATACGAACGCGATTTTCCTGTTTTGCAATAATCTCGCTTAAAATTCTGTGCAGTATCTCATCCGGCAAATTTTCAAGCGATACGACGCTTAAAGAAGACATACCAGAAGAAACGATTTTTTTAGCGATGTCAACCGCTTGGGAGAAATCGCCTGCAGCACCTGTTGAACGCGCTTCCAAAAGTCGTTCTTCGGCAATAGAGCCGCTCAAAAGGATCGCTATCTGATCCTCAAGGTAATTCAAAGTATAAAGGCAGCTGTCCCCTTCGGGCGCTTGGCGTACATAGCCTAAGCTTGAGCCTCGCGGGGCGATCGTCACCGATGAAACAGATCCCGGACGCAGCGTTTCGCTTATTAGGGCATGGCCTGCCTCATGGACGGCAACGCGCCACAACTCTTCCTTTGACGGCTTTCTCTCAAGTTTCTCACCCATAATCACCTTGTCGATCGCTTCGGACAAATGACGCTGCGCAATTTTGTCGCAGTCTTCGCGCATGGCAAGAATAGCCGCCTCATTTGCAAGACTCTCAAGATGAGCGCCGGAAAAACCAAAAGTTTCCTTGGCGATAGACTCTATGGTAACCTCGTCTCCGACGGGCTTGTTATTAAGGTGGAGTTTCAAAATCTCTATTCTGCCTGATAAGTCAGGAAGATCGACCTTAACTGTGCGATCGAATCTGCCGGGGCGGAGTAAAGCCGTATCTAGCATGTCTGCCCGGTTGGTAGCGCCTATTACAAGAGTTTTTATGTTTGTTTGAGATTGCATTCCATCCATCTCAACCAGCAATTGGTTCAAGGTTTGATCATACTCTTGATGTGAATTATTGATCCCGCGTTTTCCGCCGATTATTTCTATTTCATCTATAAAAACGACTGCGCTGAGTTTTTTTTCACGAATCGCCATGTTCCGCGCCCGATCGAAAAGCTGACGCACGCGCTGTGCGCCGACTCCGGCGTACATCTCAATAAATTCGCTTCCGCTTGTTGCTATAAAGACCGATTCGGTATAAGCCGCCGCAGCTTTGGCAAGTAAGGTCTTGCCTGTTCCGGGAGGACCTGAGAGCAAAATCCCCTTAAGCGGCCTGATGCCCATCTTAGCCGCACGCTTTGGGAAACAGACAAAATCAAGAGCCTCCTGCAATTCCTTTTTAGCGGTATTTTGGCCTCCTATTTGCTCAAAACGCGCAAGGTTGTTTGAATTGGATGCGTTGACTATAGTAAAGCTTTTATTTAAGCCCTTTAGATCGGTAAAATACATGAGAAGAAGTAAAACAGCGCCCAGCAAAAGGTACGGGGTCACGTTTATTCCTTGCCATGCGAGCGCTAATAGAAGCGCTGCGAGTATGCCTGCCAAAACTTCACGCATCATATCTGCTCACCTCTTTCCTTTGCCCGGATAAGCCGTATATTACTTCATAAAGATAATGATCGCCGCTTTGTGCACTAAAGTATATGCGATCGCCATCGACGGCTATATGGTGAACGCTTATATTAAATTGTGCCATAATAGCGTCTACCTTTTCCGCCATGTCGGTGAAATTACCGCGCCGTTGCGCTTCGTAAAGGGCAAGATGCGCGATCGAGTACGCTTTTTCAAGCGTTTCATCACGGTTATCGGAAAGCTTAATGCGGTAATTGCCACTTCCTAAAGCCGAAGAGGCGATCTCATCGATCTCATTGTAAAGATCCGCAAAATCTGAAACATCAGCCAAATTGACAGAAATAATATGGATGCCGTCCTCCTTGGCAAGTTGAGCGGTTTTTACCTCCTCAAGATCGTTTAGCCGTTCTAAGAGCGGCTTGTTTATTAAATTGCGCTGCCTTAAGGTTATTCCTCCGGCTAGCAACGCAAATGCTGACACAAATATAAGCAATGCAATAGGCCACTTAAAATTCTTCATCCCCATCGCCTCCCTTGAAGTTTACATAATATTATAACATACTCAAGGGACAAGGCAACTGGAAAAAGATAAAAAAATACCCCTCCTCAGGAGGGGTGGCGCCCTGCGCCGGGGTGGTTCTTTTTATTTCATTTATGCTCTGCGTTTTACAGCTACATAGCCTCCGGTCAGTACCGCCGCCGCTAACAGTACGGCGCCAATGTAGAAAACTGTGTTATCGACCGGTTCTGAAGCTGCCGCATCTTCTGCGATAGGCTGGCTTTGTACCTCAAGCGGAGCATCTGTGACAAGCTCGTCTTGCGCATCGGGAGGGGTCTGCGAGATAGGCTGCTCGTCGGTGACGGGGGTTTCAGGATCCACAGGTTGATTTTCGACAGATTTATCTTCTACCGTGGCCGACATTATCCTCATAACCGGTTCATCGGGGGCAAGTGCGTTGTCCTCTTCCGTGAGAAGGGCAAAGTCAGCTTCGCTTAACACTGCTTTTGTGTCAACTCGTACGGGTATCTGTATTTTTTGCTCTGTTGCGAGTCCCTTGTCTATAGTGGCTTCAACCATGTACACATCGACTTTCACATTGAAAAATTCCCGTAACCAGGCATCGTCAATAGTTATTGCGCCTGCGTCAATATTCTCAGAGCTTGCTATGTGCTCCTTGGCGATAGCCTTAAGATCATCGCTTAGTTCAGGTTCGAGCACCCTGAGCATGGCGTATGCCGGAGACGCGAGCAGTACAAGCATCGCGAAAACGGCGGTAAAAAGTGTGAGTTTCTTTAACATGGGTATTCCTCCTAAAAGTTTATTTGTCCTTATAGACGCATGAAACGTGATTTAGTTTCAAGAACTTTGCTTGGTATTTAATGTAAAAGAGGATTTTTCATGGCTTATGCAGAACAATATAAATAAAGGAACTAATCAAATATTGGGGACGGTTCTATCGATGGGACAGATCTCATAAGCGAATCGAGCAGAATCTCCCCTTGAGGGATGGCATGGAAATAAAAGAAACAGCTTCGGGAATTCTTTTAAAGGATGTGGAGCATTTTGATCCGGTGCAGATATTTGAGTGCGGACAATCTTTCAGATGGGTAAAAGGGAGGGACGGCTATACGGGGATAGTTTCAGGCAGAGTATTGAAGCTCAACAGCAAAGACGGCGGTTTTGAACTGCAAAACACCCGCATGGATGAGTTTCACTCTGTTTGGTCGAATTATTTTGACATGGACAGAGATTATGGCGCAATCAAAACCGTTCTTTCGGAAGATGAAGCAATAAAAGAGTCAATTAATTTCGGTTCGGGGATACGGATACTTAACCAGGATTTTTGGGAAACTCTTATATCTTTTATCATATCGGCGAACAACAACATACCAAGAATAAAGGGCATAATCGAAAGACTGTCTTTGGCATATGGCGAGAGAATAGAAACAGGCGAGGGTGAGTATTACGCTTTCCCTGAACCGGTTGTCTTAGGGAGGGCGTCTGAGGAAGACTTATTGCGCTGCGGCTGTGGTTATCGTGCGCGCTATATTAAAAAAACAGCGCAGATGGTTGAATCCGGTGAAGTGTTATTTGAGCGGTTAAAGGATATGAGCTATAGGGAAGCTTTAAATCTGCTTCTTAAGTGTCCGGGAGTGGGGAATAAGGTGGCGGATTGCGTATTGCTTTATTCGGCGGGTAAAACTGAGGCTTTTCCGGTAGACGTATGGATAAAACGGGCAATGGAGAGGCTTTACGGATTGAATGAAAAAAATGAAGCCGAGATCAGGCGATTTGCACAAGAGCGCTTCGGAAAGCTTGCTGGCTTTGCCCAACAATATCTTTTTTATAAGGAAATTTCAAATAATCAGATCCGTCCCATCGATAGAACCGTCCCCAATATTTGATTTTGACATTTTTATCAGTTAGGTGTAATATAATTTTGTAGGGCTTTTGCTATATGGGACTTTAGCTCAGCTGGGAGAGCACTACATTCACATTGTAGGGGTCGCTGGTTCGAGTCCAGTAAGTCCCACCATTTAGTTATGATTCGGCTGTAAAAGGTTGTTGCCGCCGGATAGGTTTTATTTTGCACAATTGAGCTTAATAGGGAGGACTGATTTCGATGCCAGATTTTATTGTGTTTTTATCGGATTTGTCGTGGCTTGTGGCTTTAGTCGTTGTCTTAGGTGTCGTTTTTGTCATACTAGAGCTTGTAACTCCTAATTTCGGCTTTATCGGAGGGATAGGGGTTGTGCTGCTCATTGTGGGAATTGGAGCGACATCACAGATTGTATCACTTCCCGCTCTTTTGGGTATAATCGCAATCATCCTAATTATCATAGCAGGAGTGCTGGTTTTCACATATCGATCGGCTACCAGAGGAGGAATTTCAAGAACTCTGGTTTTAAAAACTACTGAGGATAAGGATAAAGGCTATGTGGGTGTTAAGGAATCAAAAGAGATGATCGGGCAAGAAGGCGTTGCCATTACCCAATTAAGGCCAACAGGAACGGGAGAATTCGCCGGCATCCGTATAGACGTTGTGACCGAAGGCGATTTTATAGCCAAAGATACCAAGATTAAAATAACCGATGTTAAAGGTTACCGTACGATAGTTACCCGTTTAGACATTTAGAAGCAATGCGATAATTCCCTATACCTGCAAGAATCAAAAACTAATTTTTCATTAAGCCTATAGCCAATGGATTACGAGATCAACAATAAAAGAGCGGTTCAACAGGGAAGCTTGTTAAATCGTGCCCCAAATCGATACGGAAAAGCGAGAGATAGGCGTTGTCCCGCAAAGGATGGTGTCTCTTTTATTTAATTAACTGTAAATCACTTCTAAAAGCATGCTATATGTTTGATGTTACATGTTACATGCAGATGCTTCACATAGCAAGAGCCCAATATCAGAAGATATACTGTCAGCTGCCTCACATCGTCAGTGCCGATAAAAGAAAACGCTAATTCCGTGAAGTGAATATAGGAGTTCACTTCCAGATAGGGGCATTTCCGATTTTCTATTTCACGATCTCCCAATAGCCATATTTGTCCGACCCGACACGGCGAATGACATCTGTATCACGAAGCCGCTTTAATTCACGGGCAACTGTGCGTACTGACAAGCCTGTCTCGTCAGCCAACCGCTTCTGTGTGATTTTCGGGTTGGCGAGAATGGCGTTTATGATTTCTTCGGTATTTTTTTCTATGCCATCATCTATGCCATTTTCTATGCCACAGTTAATGCCAAATGGCATAGATACCATTCCGTAATTCAAATTTTTCAAGGTTACGACAAACGACTGTTCCGTAGAACGGAACAAAGGCACGACATCTTCGGGGTACTGGTCAATGATTTTACGCAGACCGCTTCCGCGACGCTCCATTAGTTTCAGACGGCTGAAAAGGTCGCAGATGATAGGGTTTCTGCGGATTGACGGAATATCGTCAATGTTCAGGTCTTGAATTCGCTTGCCGTCAGGCATCCCGCCGGGCGAAACTATTTCAAGTCGGTCGTCGTACATATCGATGTGGATTTCGCTACCCTTAATCATATAGTCACGGTGAACGAGTGCGTTAACCAGAGCCTCGTGAACAGCCTCAGACGGATAGTCGGGCATTTCAATTCTGCCGGCGCCGGTCTTTTTCCATTTGACGGACGAGTTGTGACGCACGAATTTCAGCGCGTCCGTGAGAAGGGAAATAACATTACTATGAAATTCATCATTATCGAGAGCATCAACATAAAGCCCGCCCTTTTTCAGTCCGTTCCAACGGGTGCAGAATACCCTCGACTGGTAAATCGGACATTGGTCGGCAAAAAGCGCACCGACATAGGTCAGAGTATCATCGCTCATCAACATTCCGAAAGAGCGGAAGTCTCTCGGCTTATCAATGGTAAATCCCGTCTTTTGCTTGTACGTAGCCTCGAACAGCGTATAGCTGTAATCTGAAAACCGATACTTCGTTTCAAGGGCGTCAAAGGTCTGGTGAAGACCTTTCAGGAGCAATTCATTGAGAACAGCGGCAGGCGCTTGTGCAGATTCGTTTCCGATGCGATAATAGGCAATCTTTGTGCCATCGCCGGTGTAGTAATATGGCGTGTTTGCTCCGCCAGAAATCTGTACCCGGAGAATTTCCTTGCCGTCGGCATTAAGCGGTTCAAGCACTAAATTTCTGATGGCAGGCTCGATTCTTGCTTTTATAAGTTCGCTGACTTGCTCGGCGGCTTTCTGGGCGTTATCCAATCCGATGGCAATACCGTTGTCGGACACGCCGAAATATATACTACCGCCTACGCCATTGGCGAATGCGCTGATGGTCTTCAGCCAACTGCGTGGCTTGTTAGCCTCAACAGCGGACTTGAATTCATATTCGGTTGCTTCTGCGATAAGAAGCTGGTTTAGTGTTGTCATAATTGACATCCTCCTACCATGTGAATCTGTCTTTGGGTAGATTTGTAATTACAATTTCTTTACTCTGAACGCTTCTCCCGGCATTATGGGTAATCCCGTATTCCTCCATATGGAATCGCCAGTACAAATCTCTCACTAAAGGACAGTCATCATAGGTGATTATCCACGGGAACTCCGCACCCAAGTGTTTAATAATCACTCGTTGAAGATTAAGATGATCTCTTCCAGTAAAGAAATTCGTGTAAAGTTGGCTGCCCTTTATCACATATGGTGGGTCGATATTTAGAAACATCGGGGCTTTTATTCTCATCAGGCTCATTCTGATTAAATATCCTGCGTCCTTGTTGTACAGCTTAATTTTAGTCTTAAGTTTGGCGATAGTCTCTATTTTGCTACTGATATCCACCTTGTTGAAACGGCAGTCAACTTTGTACGTCCCTGTTTGTGCTGACCCTCCAATGGGACCGCCCTTTATGACCCCTGAGAAGTTGACACGATTTAGAAACAATGTCGCAAAACCATCGCTCAACGAATCTGCGTTTGTGTCCCGGTAGTTTAGCTTTTGAATCTCACGTTCTTCAATTGTTATTGGTGTGTCCGAAATCAGTCTAAGCAGGTTGTCGGTATCATTAAGCACAGAGTACCAAAAGTGATAGATGTGAGAATCATAATCATTCAGGATAGCCGCTTGCACTATGCCTTCGCATAGCAAACCAATACCTATACCAAAACCTCCGGCAAAAGGCTCGACATATGTTCTGTCCTCATAACCGTTGGAAACGATTAGGTTTCTAACTTTTTCATAGATTTTTGATTTACCGCCCGGATAACGAAGCGGCGAAAGCGACTTAGCCATACTATCCCTCATTCACCAGATTTTTGTATGTCATAAATGTATTTGGAAGCCAATCCGTTAAATCAAAAGGATTGAGATACATTTTACTTCTTGTGTTGTCTGGTTTCTTCCGCATCGCTGGAATAACCTCAAATGCGAGTGGCGGTACCCCGCCATCCTCGGTTATCAGTTTCAGCAATGGGCGAAGATATTCATTCTGCTTGCTTGTTTCATAGTCATCGGGCAACCGCCCAAATTGTGCGTAGTCAAGTAGTTGCAAACCCAAATGACGGTCGAATAATTGATGATTTCGCTGATTCCAATAATTATCCAAGCAGTTCTTACAGGAGCGAGAACATTCGCACTCAGTCAGTATTATATGCGCCCGTTCAAGCACCTTATCTAAAATTGAGCCTATTAGTGATGAATATCCTGCGCCGCTGGTCAGGTTATCATAGACAAACATTTCTATATGCGAGTTTCCGCCTCCCTTGATTCTCGGACGCCAGCCGCCGCTGATTTCGTTATAGTCGATATCCAAAACGAGCGAGACGGCTTTTTTGAGTGCTTCGTGCAAAGTGGTTACAGCTGCACGAAGGATACTTTTCTCCTCAGCACTACGGTTTCCCACCAACTTTGTTGAATCGTAAGATATATCGAGCATAAACATATCCGTAAGAAACTCATATCCGAGATAAATGCCGTGGGCAACGGTTCCTTCATGTGGGCAGAGTGGGCGGTTATCGTGATAAGGCTGAGAAAACGAATAAGTCGCGCTTCCCTTTACGTCAGTAACCTCCGAACCTCCGCATTTTTTGCAAACATTGAATCCGTTTTTATTCTTCCCCATATTAACGGTTAGCACTTCGTGGTCGGGCAAATTGGCAAAACGGATTTTGCTCTGCCCAAATCTGTCCATCCTTGTATCATCAGGGACATAAGAATAGTACGGGGCTTCAGCATAGGTGTGTTGCTCGTCCTCATCCTCGTACTTTACTTCATCGCCCTTAACAGGGGAGAACCCCCAAGGACGCAGCATTTTGTTTTTCACTATCTCCGAGCCACAGTATGGGCATTGAGATAGGCTTGTATCTCCCTGAAGCCCAAACCAATTACACTCGGAGCAGATAAAGATGTCATTGTAGTAGTCAGTGTTCTTGAAGTAAAACTCTGCTTGATTGGTTTCAAACCCACGGGGACGAGGGTTAGCGTAAATCCCACCGCTTTTAAATATTTTCTTATCGATGGTTATGAAGCGGCCAGGGGCATATTCGCTAAGAGCTACGGCTATGTCGCGTTCAGGTGCATACTGAATATCCCTTGGCGCATTTTTGCCTCGCTCGGATTCTTTTTCAACGAAGAACCTTACAACATTCTTAGGGAAGGAGTAAGACGGAATAAAGCCTTTGCGGTAAAAAATATCAAACGCAGGCGTTTCCTTATTATTGTGTATATACTCGTCACGCTTGCCCTCTGCTAAAACAAGCCCGCATATTTCTCGGAAATGCTCTATTGTTTTGGCCGTTGATAACCCGGAGCTTTTAGAAAATTGCTCTGCGAACTCAATGAAGTTATCACCATATAATTCGCAGAATTTAATAATCCCTATATCAACAATCCCATCAAACTGGGTTCTCATAGATTCCGTGGACATAAACCCGTTTAGTGTTAGCATATTTACATGGCGTTGTTTAATTTTTGGATTGCTGCGGTCTATCCAAGGCTTACGCGGTGCGCCGGAAATCATTTCATCAGGGTGCTGGAAGTAGTGGTTGTCGTGCGTACCTCCAGAGGCGTAAGTCACGATAGTTGATATCCCTGCGTTCTTACGTCCGGCACGTCCTGCTCGTTGTTGATAGTTCTCTCTCATGGGCGGGATATTACGGAGTCCGATCGCAGTTAAAGAACCGATATCAATACCGACTTCCATCGTTGTTGTACAGCTGAGAACATCAATCGCATCTTCGCCGTGTTCTCCAGTGTTAATGTCTTGAAACCGCATTTCATATTTTTCCGTGCGGCTCCACGTGTCGCTGCGGATTTCTTTGTGCGAAAGCTGCGCCGTATGCTCTTCGGTATCAATCGTGTGAATATTTTCTGTCTTCCTGAGTGCATTTAGAACGGGGATGCGCCAGAAGTCAAATCGTGACAATTCCTCCTCTACAATGGGAACTAAATCAGCCGAATCAAAGCAAGCGCCACAATAGTCACCAATTTTAAACGGAGACAATTTGCCGCACTTCACGCACCGATACCACACAAAATTCTCACCTGCCAATTCGATTTTGACCGCACTAAATTTAATGTAGTAGCGATTGGCAGGAGAAGAGGCAAAGAATAAGTCACGAAATTTATCTATGATTTTTCCCGTTGTTGTGGTATCAAGGTTCAACAATTCCTGAATTCGCTGGAGTAGTTCTTTATCCAGTGATGTTGAAAAGTCGAAGCTCAGTCCGAATGTTTGGCTCTTGCTTCGTCCGGGCAGCCCTTTTCGCACATAATCTTGGATGGTTTCTCCCAAAGCAGCACTATCATCCATAACATCCCAAAACATCAGCACAAGCAATTGATACAATATGCTTTTGTCGATACTTATTCCGATGGCTTCTAAATCATACAAACAATCGTCAAGGACAGACGATAACGGTGCCAGAAAACCTATGCCGATGTCCTTAAAAGAGCGCGGGCTCTCCGTGAAAAATGTGAGTAACTGTTCATAGTAGTCGTCGGGCAAAGAACGGAACTCGGCCGAAAGTGCGGCGTAATCGATAGCGCGTCCACGTCTTTCTGCTCGCGATTTTGAGGCACTAAACTTGCGCTTGTCGTCAGCAAACTTTTCTTTGCTCTTTCCACTAAAGAAAGCAAGCCTATTCTGAATACATACGTCCAGAAATGCAGGGTACAAATCAGCTAAGGAGTGTTCTTTACCGTCTATTTCTAACAAGAGCGAAGCAAGCATCACTGCTTGGCGGAAAGCATCCGCATCTGATGATTTTGAAAGGTCTAATGCGAGTTTAGCTGCATTTTGACGCGAATCGGAGAATATCAACACTTTTTTCCCTCGGTTAATAAGATCTGACTTTGGCGGTTGAAGTTCGAATTGAGCCTTAGTCAAGTTGTAAAACGGTATATTTCCTTTAGTCGACAAGTCGACGGGTTTTTTTAATGGCATCGTCTTTTTACATTTTGGGCATACACCAAAATTAAAAGACATTCCTCTAGCATCTGTCTTTTTACCTTTTTCACTTTTATTGTAGTAGACAACATCAAACAAAGTTTCATCATCCTGCGAGGTCAGATACAGTTTACCTGTGAATGGATCAAGGGAGCCAACCTTATCATTCTTCCCGCACTGATATTGTTTTGGGGCGACATAAAGCAATAGTTCTTGCAAAGAATTAACATCCCCGTCCAAACCCTTTTGCGGGAAGACGTACCAGTACGGCTGACCCTCGTTTTTTTGAACAAATGCACGAATATATAACGCCCCACATTTTATGTGATTGAAGAGTTCGTATATCCTGCCCCCGCACTCGCACTTATCCTTCGGAATAGAAATGATTTTCCCAAGCGGCAATTTTTCACTTTCTGAGTGTTTCGCACAGGTGCATTTGGGGTTCGAACAGACATAAAGCCCCTGCAAACCGCGAAGGAACATATGAAGCCTGACCGGAAACAGAATGTTACCATCTTTCGCTGCCAGTGAAACTAATACCAGCAGGGCATCGAGTGCTTTTTCAGAATCAGGTACATTTCCAAAGATAGATTCTTTTATTTCGCTATACGATTTCGCACCGTCACGGCAGAGTCTATTCAGTTTAACGAAAGCCTCATACTTCGGAAGATTGTTGTATAGCCACTTTTGTGCACTATCTTGACTAATGGCAAACGGCAAGGTCGTCTTAAATACCGAAGATGCAAAAGCGGTTATCCGCTTAGTGATTGCTTCTCCTTGGACTTGGTCGGAACCTATTGAGACTAATGCTTCTATTCCCGTTCTTATTTCCTGTTCGTCAGGAATATCCTCTTTTGACCCAAAGAGATATTCACAAGAAGAAGCAACTTTTCCAGTTAGGCCGGTATAGAAACCCTTAATTGCACTCAGCTCGTTTTGGGGCATACTCGCAGTTGTCAGGATGAACTGAACCTTTTCTGAGGAAATTCCCAGACGGTGGAACAACCTTTCAAGCAGGAGCGCAATTTCCCCTCCGGCAGAGCCGCGGTACATATGCGCCTCGTCAAGAACAATAAGCAACTTGTTATCATCCGAGGTCTCAAGCCACTCTTTTGTTTTATCCCAAATGTTAGCTTCACGCTGACGCATAAGCATATATTCTAACATTGAGTAATTGGTAATCAGAATGTCAGGTGGACAATTCTGCATCTCAAAGCGCGTAATGAACTCGGCATCATATGGTGACGGTCTGTGGATGTTTTTTTCAAGATTTTCAATAAAGACACGAAGACCGTCTTCACCGAATCGTGCAGGATATTTGTTGATGCTTTTAAGTCCTGTGATATTGTTCGTTTGCCTTCTCTGCGTGTCGGCATCGGCAGTTTCGTCAATTAGGTAGTTCGCTCGGAAAGTCATCGCCAGTTCTTGGCTACTTGCTTTTTTTGCATCACCAGAGTACGGAGTTCTTCCTGTGTACATACCGAAATGAGGTACCCGTGTTGCTTGGGTGTCGCACATAAATATATCTTTGAAATCAGGGCTGCCGATAATTTTTCTAAAGCGTGCCAACTGGTCTGAAACGAGTGCGTTCATTGGGTAAATGATTAGTGTGCGAACCGCCTCGTTTCTAAAGGTCGCAGGGTGATTCTTTGCTTCGTTGAAACACTTTGCAATAATTGACCAAAGGAAGCATTCGGTCTTACCAGAACCAGTGCCCGTGGACACAAAGAAATCCCGTCCGCCAAGGAAATGTTCGAGAGCTTTAATCTGATGCTCAAATGGATCGGAGAAAATGCCGAGGCCTTTGATAACCAATTTTAGCAAAGACTCTTTGACCACTTGCTCAATTTGAGAAGAGTTCCGTATTCCATCCTGTATTTTCTTATAAGAAGCAGATGTTTCAATATACGGCTCACGAGCGATGTTCGTGTGCTCAGAACACAACTCGCTGAGAAGGTCATCGACATAGAGCAATAGCGTTTCGCTATTTGCCAAATAGTCGGACTTAATGTAGTTTTTCAGCCTATCCCGAATAGCCTGATAATACTCCTGAACTCCGTTTGGATTATGCATTTGGTTGCCCTCCCTTAATTTCCAGTTAGTGTAAAGTAAATCACACTATATTTATATTAAAATATGCTATATATCAAGGGATTCATGGTTTTTAAATATAAAAAACAATGACCCCCTCTTTTCTGGTATAATTGAGTTCGCCAAAAGCCAA
>Ga0209316_100405_pt1 | contig 13647 bp, 18 predicted proteins | sample 3C3metaG_FD_184150 | JGI IMG/M metagenome (GOLD analysis project Ga0209316, IMG submission 184150) | Freshwater bacterial and archeal communities from Indian Creek, Illinois, USA - 3C3 metaG (SPAdes) (version 3) | ecosystem: Environmental > Aquatic > Freshwater > Unclassified | place: USA: Indian... | reverse complement strand
AGCTAATGATAGAAAATACACATGCCGTTGCGGATTTAATTCCCATCGAGACAGGGTGGGAGCCATGAATATAATTTCTGCAACTGTGGCAGATGGTAAAAGTCTGTCAGCCTAGACAGCTAATACGTTCTGGTCTAGGATGGGCTGCTGATACAGCCCTGAACTTGGGGTTTAAGCGAGCAGAAATGTATCGCGGTACACACCCGAGAATCCCACGGCTTTAGCCGTGCGGAGTGTCAATCTGGTGTCCTACATTGCGAGACTGGCCCAGCGCTTGAGTGGTTCGATGAAGATGCCCGTTTAGTCCAGCGGGCGTGGTATATCCATGGTCAATTCCACTGCGTAGACGGCCCGGCCTGTGAGACATTTTATAACAACGGTATGATTTCGTACCGTGCATGGTATGTTCACGGTCAGCGTCACCGTATAGATGGCCCAGCGGTCGAGATGTCCCATCCGGACGGGGCGATCAAAGAAACTACGTGGTATTTACACGACAAATGTCACCGTGAGGACGGCCCAGCACTTGAATACTTTTCTAAGGATAAATACCATCGAAAATCGTTGTATTATTTAGATGACACGCAATTATCTGAACCAGTATACCGTCGCCGTGTTATATTATTAAAACTTTCCAAGAATGTTGGTATTGAGGGTGTGGTGATTTTGTAATGAGTGCCCGACTTGAAAAAGAGTACTACCCAGGCGGCGCGATAAAAATCTATCGATATTATTACAACGTTGACTGTGAGGGTTTTTTATGAGTATACGCATAGAAGAAACTTATTACCCAAATAGTACTTTTAAGCTCCGTTGTTATTACAACGATGCCAACCAATTCCACCGTGAGGACGGCCCGGCTCGGGGGTCTTTTTACGGAGATGGTGCACTTCTCAGGAGTGCATGGTACAACCATGGCGCCATCCACCGCGAGGACGGCCCGGCAGTTGAATGGTTTTATAAAGACGGCACATTAGAGTTGCGTCATTATTACCATAATAATAAACTCCACCGCGAGGACGGCCCGGCAGCGGAACAGTTTTTCCAAGACGGCACATTAGAGTTACGTCATTATTACTATAATGGACGACTTCACCGTATCGGGGCCCCATCGTTTGAGGATTTTTACCAAAACGGCAAGATTAGTGTCCGTAGTTGGCACATAGAAGGCAACCTCCATCGCGAGGACGGCCCAGCGGATGAGAGTTTTACTGAGGTTGGGCATTTAATCCAGTCCTCTTATTATTTGAACGGCCGACGGTTCTCAAAAACTGAGCACACGCGTCAAATCGCGCTATTAAAGCTTAATCTTCTACAAAAAGAACATGTTTCTGAGGTATTATTATGAGTCCACGCATTGAGAAACAGCACTATGCAAACGGTATTTTGGCTTCTTGCCATTATTATAGCGATGATCACAAACTCCACCGTGCCGACGGTCCAGCAATTGAATGGTTTTATAAAAGCGGTATACCAGAGTTACGTCATTATTATTATAATAATGTCTTCCACCGTGAGGACGGTCCAGCGTTACTCACATTTTATCCGGATGGGAAACTGCATACGTATAAATGGTATTTTGAACGCGAGTTACATCGTCTTGACGGCCCAGCGATCGAAGTTTTTGATAAAGACGGTGTAATTGAGCTCCGCCGATATTACTGTCACGGCATCCCACATCGTATTGATGGCCCAGCATTTGAAGATTTCCATCAAAACGGTAATATCCGTGCGCGCACATGGTATATGCACGGCAAGTTGCACCGATTAGACGGCCCAGCCCAAGAGAGTTTCCATGAGAACGGTCGTTGTGACGCAGCGTTATATTATTTAAACGACGACCATTTATCTTTGGACGACCATCGACGTCGCGTCGCTTTATTGAAGCTATCTGTCAACCACCCCCCGACTGAAGTCGGAGGCTTGTAAGAGCCTAGTTGAATAGCTTAAGTCTGCCGGAATCAATTGAGCGAGCAGGCTACGTTATGCCGGAATGGGATTGAACAATCCTAGATAGGCGCATCCTTGTATCTCCCAAGCAAGGGACTGTGCGGTTAGTCTTTAAACATGGCTGAGGGTAGGCCAAGTGAGGCTAATAATAAACCCGGTATAACATTAGCATTGGGCACCTACCGCGTTAGTGCATAACTGTCCTAACGCGGCATTATTTTTAACGGCGAAGCCAAGAAATATACTGTTAAAGGCACACAAAACCATGGTGTATACGTTAAATTAGTGAAGCTACCCAAACCGGTAAGAACGGACCAGGTAAAGCATTTGTATTACGGTAAAGGCTTCAGGGTAGTATAGCACCCTGTCGCGAACGGTTGCAAATTCATCTCACGAATAAATTCACGAGTGTTCTTTGCAATATCATAAAAAACGCATCAGATTGTGAGGTCTTATTATGACTGTTTTTATCAGGACAGAACAGTACCCAAACGGCGCATTGAAATTGAAAGTTTATTATAACGATGATAAGCTCCACCGCGAAGACGGTCCAGCGCGCGAAGTATTTTTTATAGACGGCAAGATATGGCACCAAGGAATGGTTCTATAATAATATCTGCCATCGCGAGGATGGCCCTGCGGTTGAGTGGTTCGATCGTTCTGGGCAAGTTGTAATTCGGCAATGGTTCACTGACGGTATCCATGGCCGCCTAAACGAATCAGCAACCGAACTGTTTTATACTGACGGTATATTCTACGGGCACGAGTGGCGACTCAATAATCAATGCCATCGCCTAGACGGTCCGGCGATTGAACATTTCCATAAGAACGGCAAACTCAAAACCCAGAAATGGTACTTTAACCACGAAGTCCACCGTGAGGGTGGCCCAGCGCTCCAAGAGTTTTATGAGAGTGGCGGTTTATATTACCGTCATTACTTTAAGCACGGCGCCCTCCACCGCGAAGACGGCCCGTCTATCGAAGTTTTCCGTGAGGACGGCACATGCCAGGTCCGTAGATGGCACATTAATGGTAAGCGCCACCGCGAGGATGGTCCTGCATGTGAATACCTTTCGCCAACCGGTCAATGTTTTAAGAGTCTATACTACGTAAACGATGAACGGGTAGGTAAACCTAATTATTATCGTCGGATTGCGTTATTAAAACTTTCTCAGAAACCTGTAACAGATTGCGGGGTATCGTTATGACAATACGCATCGAGGAGGACCGCCACCCAGACGGCACATTATGGGATCGGTCCTATTACTGTGATGACCTACTCCACCGCGAGGACGGTCCAGCCTATGAATTATTTAATAAGAATACCACACGAGCGAGTTGTATCTGGTACATTCGCGGCAAACGTCATCGTGAGGACGGTCCAGCGCACGAGATATTTTCTTTTGATGGTACACTTACGTACTGTGCATGGTACATCGACAACAAACTCCACCGTAACGATGGCCCGGCTAAGGAACATTTTTCGTCAGATGGTCGCCGGACGGGCGCTGCATACTACTTAAACGGTAACCGGTTCTCTAAACCTGAGTACCATCGCCAGGTTGCATTATCGAAACTAGCGATAACTATCGCGCCGGATTGCGGGGTATTTTTATGACTACCAACACTAATATTCAAATAGATGAGAAATATTATTGGGACGGACAACTATATCGGCGTACGTATTTTTATAATTCAGAACGCTCTAAATTTGCGTGGAGTGAAAGGACACACCACCGCGAAGACGGCCCAGCCTATGAAACATATTACTCAAACGGTGAACTACAGCACTCCGTATGGTTCTTACACGGACAGATCCACCGCGAAGACGGCCCATCCATCGAAGTTTTCCGTGAGGACGGCACATGCCAGGTCCGCAGATGGCACATTAATGGTAAGCGCCACCGCGAGGACGGTCCTGCATGTGAAACGTTTTATAAAGACGGCGCATTATTATCACGGACACGATACTATCGTGGGGAAATACATTACGCCAAAGGCCCAGCAATAGAAACATTTTATGAAAACGGTAAAATACAATCGTGCGGATGGTACCGCTATGGTAAAGAGCATCGCTTAGACGGTCCAGCGGAAGAATGGTTTTACGAAAACGGCGATATTGAAGCTTACTATTATTATGTAAACGGCAATCTTCACCGTCTTGACGGCCCAGCAGTTGAATCATTCATTGAGTCTGGTTATAGCGCAGAACAAGAATATTGGTTTAAAGGTAAAAAAAATACCGAAGCAGAACACCGCCGTCTGGTGGTGCTGCATAAGCTTAGTGGACGAATTCGACATGACCAATCCGTCCTATTATAAAAATACTATAGTAACTTACAGGCGGCCAGGAGGTCTTCTTATGAAAATCGACATCGAAGAGAGTTGTTATCCGAACGGCGCGTTAAAACATCGTTACCATTACTGTAACGACCTTCCCCACCGCGAAGACGGCCCGGCCCAAGAAGATTTTTATGAGGATGGTATCATTAAGTCTTACAGTTACCATATAAACGGCAAGCTCCACCGCAAAGGCGGTCCAGCGATCGAAATTTTCCACCAGAACGGTCAATCTAAATACCGTGCCTACAAGCTAAACGACAAGCGCCACCGACTTGACGGCCCAGCGGAAGAGTTTTTTTATAAAAACGGTATTCTTAAATCTTATAGTTACTATGTAAACGACATAGCCCACCGCACAGACGGCCCAGCCTATGAATCATTCTACGAGGACGGCAAAATAGAAATTTGCGATTATTATATTAATGGAGAGTTCCATCGTCTTGATGGCCCGGCCCATGAAAAATATCGTTCAAGCGGTATTTTGGCGCAATCTATTTGGATATGCCGCGACAAGATACATCGTCTTGACGGCCCCGCAGTTTATAATTATGGTTCTAGTAAACATCTACCGAATACTATTTATTATTTAAATGATGAACGCCTAACGGAAAAAGAGTACCATCGTCAAATTGCGTTAATGAAACTAGCATCGATCGTTAAAGACGCATGTGATATATCTTTATAAACCCGAATACTCCACTCAGTTTATCTGGTTAGGAGGTTTTATTATACACATCGAAATCGAAGAAAGTTATTACCCAAGCGGCAATCTTCTCAGAAAGGAGTCCTACCGCATCCATTGGTAACTGATGTGGTGACTGTGATACAAATGAAGATTTGGCATAAGCGTAAAAATGGCAAGCACCATCGAGGAGACATTCGAAAAGAGTATTACCCTGATGGAGCTATCAAAGCCCACCGCTATTTTGTAAACGATCGGCTCCACCGTGACGACGGCCCAGCGGTCGAATGTTTCTATCGTACTGGGGGCATTCAGCATCGTTCGTGGCACAAAGACGGTACGTTTTATCGTCTAGATGGACCGGTAATGGAAAGCTTCAGCGAAAGTGGTGTACTTAGATCTGCGATGTGGTACAAAGATGGTATGTATCACCGTGAAGATGGCCCAGCGGTTGAAATATTTTATCCGGACGGGCGGCGGCAAGAGCACACTTGGTTTTGTAACGACCGTATCCACCGTATTGGTGGTCCAGCGTTAGAGCAATATTGGCCAAACGGCAATATTTCGGTCCGCCATTTTTTTGCAGATGGGGAATATCATAATCTTAATGGTCCGGCATATGAGTCATATAACTCTGACGGCACTGTCAAAGAGGCGACCTATTATTTAGACGGAGAATCTTTGCCTGAGCCAGAGCACCGCCGTCGCGTTGCATTACTTAAGTTATCTGCTAAGCATTCAGCCAACCGGGAGGTATCATTGTGAGTATCCGCGTCGAAAAACAACATCATCCCAATGGCGTGCTGCGTACTTACCGCCATTATTATAATGACTACCTCCACCGCGAGGACGGTCCAGCCGAAGAATGGTATAATGACAATGGCGACATTAGTGCCCGCAAATGGTATTTAAACAATAGGCTCCATCGTCTTGATGGCCCGGCCCATGAGCGATTTTACCCAGATGGCGTCCTTGACGTTCACGGTTGGTATGTTAACGGCACCCTCCATCGTGAAGACGGACCGGCCCATGAGCGGTTTTACCCAAATGGCGGACTTAAATTCTGTAGTTACAATTTCAACAGCGAACTCCACCGCGAGGACGGCCCGGCAATCGAACGGTTTGCACCTGACGGTCGCCGTACAGACACCTATTATTACCTAACAGGCAACAGTATGTCTGAACAAGACTATCGTCGTCAAGCCATACTACGAAAGCTCGCTACGGCCCATGCCTCTACTAAGGAGGCATCATTATGAGTAACCGGTTCGAGGAACTGCGTGGTGCAGATGGTATATTAGAAGCTTATTATTACTACTGCGACAACGAACTCCACCGCGAAGACGGCCCTGCAGCCGTATGGTTTTACAAGAGAGGCACGATAGAATCGCAGATATGGTGCAAACATGGCAAACTCCACCGAGAGGATGGCCCGGCCCATGAACGATTCTACCAAAACGGTAAACTATCGGCCAGGATGTGGTACCGGCACAACAAGCTCCATTGTATAGACGGACCTGCTTATGTAACTTTTTTCCCTAATGGCAACATAGCAGAAAAGGCTTATTGTCTGGACGGTGTTTTTTTAACAAAAACGCGATATCTTCGACAAGCCTCACTTCAAAAGTTATTGGTAAAACAATCAGGTGGTAGTGATATGACATTATGAGCTCCAATATTGAAGAAACATATTATGCGAATGGTACCATACAATTTCGTCGTTACTACTGTAACGACTAACTCCACCGTGAGGACGGCCCAGCCTTCCAGGAGTTTCTACCCAATGGGATAGTCATAGTCTCTGCTTGGCGCAACGATGGAGCACGCCATCGTGAGGGTGGCCCGGCCTATGAATCTTTTTATGAAAGCGGTAAAATTAGGAACCGCACATGGTATATAGACGGCCGTCCGCACCGTGAAGACGGTCCAGCGGAAGAATGGTTTTTTGAGGGTGGCCAACATAAACAAACGTCTTATTATTTAGACGGTTGTTTTTTATCAGAAGAAGAACATCGCCGTCGCGTATCGTTGTTAAGGCTTTCTGCTAACCTTAATACGGATTATGGGATATCATTATGAGTATGCGCATTCAATACTGGCGTTGAGTTGTGCTTTACAGCTTTCTGTAAGCATTATGAATAATTGCGAGGTATCATTATGAGCACACGTATAGAAGAAACATACTACTCAAGCGGCGCATTGAAGACCCGTTATTATTACCGTAACGAGCGGTTCCATCGTGAAGATGCCCCTGCCTGTTTATGGTATCGTGAAGATGGCATATTAGACTTTTGTCTATGGCTCAAAGATGGGGAACGCCACCGTGAGGGCGGCCCCGCGCTAGAGCGATTTACTTTGGATGGTGTTCTTCGTTTTCATAAGTGGTACATTGCGAACGAGCTTCACCGTGAAGATGGCCCGGCCTGTATAGAGTTTTATACCAGCGGCAATGTTCGTACTTATGAGTGGTACCGTCATGATAAACGTGACCGTACCGACGGTCCGGCCTATGAACGATTTTCTGATAACGGGCGATTAATCCAAGCCAAATATTATCTTAACGGGGATCTTTTAACCGAACTTGAACACCAACGTTGCATGGCGCTACAAAAATTATCTATCAAAACCCAAAGTGGAGATAGGGTATCACTATAACTGGATGCGTCAACTACCCCCAACTGAAGTAGGGGGCATGCGGTGAAGAGCCGTATGAGCTGGTAGTTTTTTCCGGTACTAATCCAGCGGTGTTGATACACTCCCGATGAGACCCAGAAGACACGAGTGACCTACAAGAGCGGTGTTAGTCCCAGCCGGTTCGCGGTCCATGTGTCCAGTGTTTACTGTCCGTTTCTGGGTGGAGGTGTACGGGGCGGGACGATAATACCGTCCATAACTCGCTACAATGCGAAGTAATCTTTATGATAAGGAGATTTTACTTATGCTAGCCCTTGTCCAGAACAAAGACAATAACCCACTATCGCCCTGTCACCCTGCCCGAGCGAGATTACTGCTTAAGCAGAACAAAGCGAAAGTCATTACCAAGTACCCGTTTACGATCAGGCTAACCTACCAAATAGAGAGTCCAGTTTTTCTCCCCACGCGTGCGACACTAGACGATGGTAAGACGAGCGGTATAGGTGTAGTACAAGAAAACAACACCCATAACCTAGCTCTCTGTCGGGCCGAGATGCTCACCCGTGGCGAGCAGATCAGCGATAACCTAAAAACCCGTAAGAGTAACCGTTCCGAGCAACGGAACCGCCGTAACAGAAACCGTGGCACTAAAGGTGAACCAAAGATCCATTACCGTATTAAAAACCAGGAGTACCCACCCAGTATCAGGGCTGACGTAGAAGCTAAGGTTAACGCGATAAAACGTCTGATGAAACTGTACCCAATAACAGAGATTGTTCTGGAACCTATCAAGATTGACATTGTAAAGACGATCGACCCGACCATCAAGGGCAACGGTTACCGACAGGGTTTAATGAACGGTATTAACGCAACATCAAAGAACCAGACCCGTCGACTGGCCATCTTGGGCCGTGACGGTTACCGGTGCCTCTACTGTGGCACTGCTGTTACTAACGAAACGGCCTGTATCCATCACTTTGTCCAACGCAAGCATAGCGGCAGCGCCCGATTTGACATCAATGGTACATTATGCGTCGGATGCCACACATCGGTAACGACAGAGCAATTAGCGCTAGCTTTTGACACGACAAAGTACCCGAATATACGTTCGGCGGGTCGTGCGATGCATGGGCGTTACCTTCTGGAAAACGAGTTAAGCAAACTTGGTGTTTGTGTAATTATTAAACACGGTTATGAGACGAGCGCACTTCGTGAAGTCTTTGGGCTGCCTAAGACCCATGGCAATGATGCTCTAGTTTTAGGTTGTAACCCGGCAAAGAAACTAGTGGATCGTTCGACCGACTACAAGATCAAGCTTTGTGCCCGGCACAACGGGAGAAAGCTTTTCGATTCCAACCTTGGAATAGCGGCGTACCGTAGTAAAGCCAACAAACAACCTCATGTAGACGCAGCCCGGATGAAAACAGACGACCATGACCAAGCAGCCAACAAAAAGAATTGCAGTTACCGTCGTCACATACGACGCAAATACAACAAAACCTTACAGGCGGAAGGCAAGTTTAACTATGACCTACTTCCTGGCAAGAAGCAGCTAAATGAGATTTTCACTGTGAACCGTGCCATACTATTGCTTGAATCTGGCCCTGTACTGATAAAGAACCAACGTATTACGACATGGAAATACCCTTACCCTTGGCCTGACCGGAACAAAGTATTTGAGCGCTACGATACAGTAAAGACCTCAAGTGGTGCATTAGGCATTATCACATCGCTCATGAGTAATGGTACTGTGCGGGTAGATTTTTTTAAGAAGCGTACCGGTTATGGATTTCGTGCAAGAAAACCCCGGAATTTATTCCGGGGATGAAAGCGCGTTTTCTTGAGAAGTGCCAGGGCCATTAAGACAACGAAAAAGCGCACATTCAAAAGTAAAGCGGCGGCCTAACGGCGACCGCTTAGAGGCCACTTGTACGGCCTGCCAAGCTCCTTTTTGGAGACTTGGGAATCCTCGCATTTCAATGCGGGGAGGAAGTCAAACTAGGATTTACACTTTCATAGTCAATTCCAGCAAAACATTTTAGAATGGCTTCAAAAATGATCTTTGCGCCCTGGCAAGGTACTGCCATCCCTATTTGTTTCCGAACGCTCTCTTTGCTTCCTAAAAATTTAAAAGTATCGGGGAAAGTCTGTAACCGAGCCCTTTCCCTATTAGTTAACGCTCGAGGTATTTCCCAGTGATAAATATGTGTCCCCCCGCCACCGCTTCCAGTAACCGTGTATGCCGGTTTGGTTGGATCTAGTCTTTTGTAAATCTGACTAATCTTAGCACCTGTAATATTTAGGCGTAAATCTTCTGGGAGGTCTGCTGTGAAGGCATTCTGTCCAGGCAGAATATGTTGCAATCTCCTGACAACTGTTGGTGACTGCTTCGTTAATTCATTGTTATATGCATCTGCTGGAATCGGGGGATTCTCGATTGCAGTTCTGCATGTGTTATCAATCCCGACATATGGAGCTGTTGATGGTACTTTGTATTCAATATCGATGTCATTCCGTATGCCGACTATTATCAATCGATGTCTTGCTTGGGGTATTCCATACTGTTCAAATTTATACAAGTGAGGTGTAATTTTATAACCTGATTCACGAAGTTCCTTAAGAATCAGTGTGAATGTCTTGCCGTCGTTTGCATTTCTGAGTCCTCCGACATTCTCGGCTAAAAACCATTGAGGCTTAAATGTTTTCAAAGCTTTAACACCATAAGAATATAACGGTCCATAAACCCCATCCATCCCTTTCTGCTCTCCTACAACGCTATAGTCATTGCAAGGGAATCCGAATGCTAGAGCGTCAATAGGTGCGAGTTTTGTCATATCAAATTTTCGGATATCCTCATGATATACGGTATTGGGAGCATCAGGACAAATATTATGTCTGTAAGTTTCACAGGTATCCGCATCATAATCATTCGCCCATTGATGTTCAATAGCATACCTATTATCATTAATTTTTGCATTAATAGCACCCCAGGCTATACCGCCTGGGCCGCAAAATAATTCTCCAAGCTTAAATCTCATATCTCATCAACCTTCCTTTTTTTGTTGAGAAAATCGATCTGTGCTTGAATATGTTGCATTTCCTCATCGTCGAGAGAAGAAACACCTCGAAACACAAACTGATATTCTCTAATATCGTTATCATTCAAATAATCCGCCAACTTATAAAGTGGAATAAGGTTGACGTTATATAAGTCAGAAAGCCTTCTTAAATCTTCAGGAGAGCATGCAATTTGTCCTCTCTCCATTTTGCTAAGTCTAGAATCCGTAATTCCAGTCATTTCAAATACTTTTTTCTGACTCAGACCAATTTTTTCACGGCTTTCTTTCAACCGATCGCCTAACTCGGACATAGAATCACCTCTAAAATAGATTAACACAAACGCTGCGAAAATACAAGTTAAATCTAAACAAACGCTGCATAAATGCAGCGTAGCCATTCTTATCTTAGATTTATCCCGATTTCTCAATCAACGTGACAGAAGAAGAGCACCGTCGCCGCGTCACTTTATTAAAACTCCAGACAAAACTTACTGCGGACATCAGTACTATAATGCTATAGACATGCGAAAGGGGGATATGTCGATATGAGCGCAGGCATCCAGGAATTATACTACCCCGACGGCACATTGCAAATGCGGACCTACTACAATGATAACAGCCAACCCCACCGCGCGGACGGCCCGGCTGTAGAAGAATTTTATAAAAACGGCGCCATAAAACATAGAACCTGGTACATCCAAGGGAAGCAGCACCGTGAAGACGGTCCGGCTGTGTAAAGATGGCACCATTATGCAGCGCGGGTGGTATATCCATGGACGGCTGCACCGCGAGGACGGTCCAGCTCAAGAAGGGTTTTATAAAGATGGCGCGCTACAACAACGTGGATGGCGCATCGACGGCGTCTACTATCGCAAGAACGGCCCGGCGTATGAATCGTTTTATAATAACGGGAAATTAAAATCTCGCGAATGGATGGCATACGGTCAACCTCACCGTCTTGACGGTCCAGCTGGAGAATGGTTTTACGAAAACGGTATAGCAGAAAGTCATGAATGGTGCCAGAACGGGTTCCTCCATCGCGAGAATGCCCCTGCAATTGAATGGTTCGACACGGACGGGAAATTAACCCATTGTGAATGGTTCTGCAACGGGAAACGTCACCGGATAGATGGTCCTGCGCGCGAGAGTTTTGTTGATATTGGTACAGAATCGGAATCAGTGTATTGGATAGATGATATTCAGATATCGAAAGAAGAACACCGCCGCCGCGTTGCGTTATTAAAGCTCCATACAAAAATCACCATAGATCCGCATGAGATATTATTGTGAGCGCATCGGAGGTATTGTCATGGGTAAGCGCATGAGGCGGGAATACTATCAAGACGGCGCACTTAGGCGGCGCACCTATTATAACGATGAGGGTAAGCTTCACCGTATTGATGGCCCAGCAGAAGAATTTTTTTTAAAAAAAAATATAATCGTAAGACGTAGATGGTATATCAACGGTAAACTCCACCGTCTTGACGGTCCAGCCGTGGAATGCTTTTTTGAAGAGGGAAACGGTATAGTAGAATGCCACGAATGGTATCAGGATGGGTTACTTCACCGTCTGGGCGGGCCAGCAGTTGAATGGTTTGATGTGGACGGTGAGTTAACTAGTTGTGAATGGTTCTGCAATAATAAGCTTCATCGGTTAGATGGCCCAGCGCACGAGAGCTTTTATGGCATAGATGGCGAAACGTTGTCGTGGTATTGGATAGATGGTATTCATATGTCGAAAAAAGAGCACCGCCGTCGCGTCGCACTATTAAAGCTCCATACAAAAATCACGGCAGATAACGATGCTGTATTGTTATGAATACACGATTCAAAGTAAACGTTATTCAATCGCCATACCTCTAAAGTTTCCTGTAAAGTTTGCGCTCAATATGGAGGTATTCTTATGAATGAACACATAGTAGAAGAAAAGTACTACGCAAATGGCGCATTGGAATCACGTACTTACTATGTTAACGACAAACGCCACAGGGATATTGGCCCGGCCTATGAGTCTTTTTATGAAAACGGTACAACAAGGATTCGTTTATGGTACAAACATGGCAAACCCCACCGTGAGGACGGTCCAGCTAATGAGCGATTTAATAGGGATGGTACATTATCATACCAGGGCTGGGGTTATCAAGGCGAACCTCACCGTATAGATGGCCCGACACATGAACGTTTTTATAAAGATGGCATACCAAAATCTCGTCAATGGTACCGCTACGGTGAACGTCACCGTGACGACGGCCCAGCTGTTGAAGTGTTTGACAAAAATGGCATTTTAGAAACCCATGTTTGGTACCGGCACAACGAGATCCATCGCGAGGACGGCCCAGCCTATGAATCTTTTTATGGGAATGGCATATGTGTTGCTCGCTTATGGTACACAAATGATAAATGGCACCGTAGTGACGGTCCGGCTCGTGAGGCTTTTTCTAAGGATGGGCAATTAACCTTTCGTGAATGGTACATTGATGGGAAACTTCATCGATTAGACGGCCCGGCCAAAGAATATTTCACACCGAATGGTTCACAGTCAAATGCTTCATATTTCTTAGATGGGCAACCTGTAGATAAGTCGGAGTATCAACGCCTAGTGGCCCTTCAAAAACTATCAACGAAAATAGTAACTGCCTACGACATGCACCAATTATAGCAAAGAGTCGAGTGCGTTTATTATATGCAACTCCTTTGCTATTGGTACGGTTAAACCCTTTACATTCCTAATAAATAAAAGGAGGATGATTATTAATTTGTTTACTGCGACTAGTATCCGCATCGCGAACAAAGACCCTGTCCACGTCGCTCCATCTCAGTATACCGAAATTGACAAAACCCTTGCCCGTCTCTTAGGTGGGTGGCGAGCGCTTACTGTTGAGCAATATCGATATTTAAACGAACAAACAGGCATATTTCCTGGCCGCACACGTATCCCTGAACTTATTAAACGAGGATTTATTGTCCGTCACGAATTAT
>Ga0209316_100399_pt1 | contig 13747 bp, 13 predicted proteins | sample 3C3metaG_FD_184150 | JGI IMG/M metagenome (GOLD analysis project Ga0209316, IMG submission 184150) | Freshwater bacterial and archeal communities from Indian Creek, Illinois, USA - 3C3 metaG (SPAdes) (version 3) | ecosystem: Environmental > Aquatic > Freshwater > Unclassified | place: USA: Indian... | reverse complement strand
ACAGCGTTGCTTCCTGCAATGGGGTTTATCTTCACAAAGGTAGTACTTAGAGCAGCTTCTTCTGTGCAAGCAACAATTGCGGACGCGACCGACAGCGGACTTGTTGCTTGGGACGGCATGTTTTTTTTATCTCCCTAGCGATGGTAGAAGCGCTTTTTCCAAGGATACGACCTATGGCTTTGATGGACTTCCTTTCTCGGAGTAGGTGTTCTAATTGGCTGCGTTCTTCGTTAGTCAGGTGTTTGTTTTTAGCCAAGATATTCACCGCCTAACGGCTGCTAGTGACGCAAGTAAATTCTTACAGAACGAAGCGCAGACGGCAAGAAAAATTGTTGAACTAAATGCACCCCCCTTGACCGACTAAACGCACCCCCAGAGTTTGTCGAACTTGTTGCACCCCTTTGCCAAGGGTGGGGTTGCACTTACTTTGTCGTTTAGCTCTAATATCTCAGTCCGACAACACTAGGGAAATTATATTTGCAAAAACAGTGCACCCATGGTATCATTACCTGAACACTGAACACTGAACACTGAACATTGAGTTTACAGTGGAGAGAAGGGGGGTGTTAATATGGATATCCTTAAGTTGATTAACGATCAGATCAGCAACCAGGGGGCCTTGAGCAAACTGGGCGAATCTGTAGGGGCAAAGCCATCTCAGGTACAGCAACTTGCTCAGCTCGGGATGCCAGCACTGCTACAGGCATTAGGGCGCAATGCAAGTACATCCGAAGGTGCTTTAGCTTTAGACAATGCATTAGCGGAGCATCAGGATGACAATGTGGATGATGTCGAAGGGTTCATAAGTCATGCAAACACTGATGACGGGAGGAAAATGCTTCAGCACATATTTGCAGGCAAAAATGATCGGGTTCAGAATAACTTGGCCAAACAAACAGGGCTGGATCCAAGTCAGGTCTCCGGCCTAATGGCACAGCTAGCACCGCTTTTGCTTGGCACATTAGGCAATGTGAAGAAACGGCAGAACTTAGATTCATCAGGAGTAGCTGGGTTATTAGGTGGGCTTTTGCAGCAAGGCGGAAACGACGGATTGATGGGTAGGGTGACGAACTTACTGGATTCAGACAACGATGGCAACGTTGTTGATGAAGGCGTCGGTCTTCGAAAAGGTTTCTTAAAGAAATAACTGGCTTAAGCAAGAAATAAGAAGGGTCAAGTAGCGTCGAAATTACGTATGATTCGTATGATTGAAGGAATCGGCGAGTCTTACGAGTCTTATGAAATGAAGCTAAAAGAAGCTGGGGTTAAATCCGTGGAAGGATTACTGGAAACCTGCTCATCGAAGAAAGGCAGAATTGATTTGGCTGAAAAACGGGAATTACTGAAAAGCTAATTCTTAAATGGGCCAATCATGCTGATCTAATCAGACTTAAGGGTATTGGCGGCGAATATGCCGAACTCTATAGAAGCTGCGGGAGTTGGTACCGTTCCTGAATTGGGCGAACGCAAACCAGAGAATCTATATGCTAAAATAAAATGGTAGAAGTAAACGAGGCAAAAAAACTCGTTAGAAAGATGCCTAAACAATCGCAGGTCGAAAATTGGGTTCAACAGGCCGCTATTCTTCCGCGGACACTGCAGTACTAATAAATGCAGTAGCGTGGTGTGTAGCGGGTAACCTCAAGAGGTCGCGACACGAACGGTTGATCATGCCCATCAGAACCAGTCTGTGTTCCACGCAAAAGACTCCGGCCACTGGCCGGGGTCTTTTGTTGCCAGGATCAGGCTCTCCTCCCGCGAGTCAGGGTCTCGTCGCTACGACCCTCGATGAACGAGCACGCCCTCGCTTCACACCCTGCCTGCTCCACCAAACGCTAAGTCCTAAGCGCCACGTTCTTCTGCCCACGCCGTCAATGAAATACCTACCGCAATCTCGGATCCAGAAACTCCTGGATTTCAAAGCGGTATCCGCCCGGTCCTTCAAAGAAAAGAAGAAGCAACGAATGTTAATGTCCTTGTGCACCATCATCGGCCTCATTATCTTCATCCCAGCGGCTGTGATTTTCTCACACCATGCGTGCACATCATTGACCATTAAAGTCACCAGCACAGCGTTCTTCTCCTGCGGCCGATGAAAGCCCCGCTCTCCGCTCACAGCTCCAATGAAGGCGCGACCCGCAACTCGATAAATCCGGGCAAAGGACTGTTCCTCAACTATTTCCAGACCCATCCCTCTCTGTTCACTCATTGTTTCGCCACAAATATTTCCGGCCGAACCGATTCGGCGCGAATGTGTGTGGTGCCGTTGAGCGACGCTACCTGACCCTCGTGCTTCTTCAACAGGGCAAATATCCGCTCGGACATGGGCATGTCTCCAAAACCTTCGGTTACTACCACTGTCAGACCCGTCTGTTCCTGTCCGGTAATTGCTAAACCGATCTCGGTACCCAAGAAACTGGCCAGCTCCTTGTCATCAATGCTGCCGAGGATCACCCCGCGTACTCCCGCGTCGCGGGCTCGTAACAGGGCGTTCTTGCTCATGCCGCTGCCGGCGACAAGAATCTTGCCTTTCATGTCCCAGACGATCTGTTCAGCTTTAAGCTCGTCAGAACGACTCTCCACGGCGATGCGGATGGCTCCGGCGGTTTCGCCGCCTACACCAAACAGTCCCTGCACCATAGCTCCTCGGGCCTCCACCACACAACCTTCTGCGGGCATCACCTTGGTAACTATGCCCGGAACGTAGGCCTGGATGTCCACCGGCACCGGTGGGGTGCGCAGGATCACTACCCCGTTCAGGTTGGATATAGACTCGATAGTTGCGGAAACCGGCGACACCACCAGTTCTTCCGACAAGCCAAGCAGTATTTTGCGTCGAGCCAGTGGCTCCCCTTCCGCCACGTTCTCTCCCACACTCTTCAGCATATATCTGGAGGTGTCCGGGGCCTCAATGCCCAAACGGAAGGCCACGTTCACATCTACCGGGTAGCCTGGCACCTCGGCTCGGGCCACTATCGCCTCGGCAGTAATCACGTCTCCTTCGCTTACCAGGACTTCACCTGCCACCGGCAGGCGACGCGTCTTGCTTATTGTGGTGTCGGGAGCAAAATCGAGTACGGCTCTTAGTTTTTCGCTCACTTGCTCCACTCTCCTTTAGCCTCAGGGTAAGCATCCAGTTGCTTGTGCCACTGTGCAACCTCTGCCCGTCGTGCGGGCGAAACAACGGCCGCATTAAGCCTGGCTGCGTCGCGGGTGTCGACAACGATGCCGCCTTCTCCGGCCACCATAGAGCAGGTGTGCATCTTGCCTTTACCCGCGCCTACGTCAAGCCCCGAAGCCGGGGTGATGTGGGCCGCGAAGCGTCCCACAGGCAACTGCCACAGGCGAAGCTGCCCACCGGCAAAGCTATCGCTGTATACCTTGCCATCCTGATCGATAAGCCTCATCCCGAGGCTGTTGTCTCCCTGCTTAATCTCTCCCGCGGGACGCACTACTGTGCCCAGCTGTAAAAGACCATCCTCCATAAACACTTGAAGTGCGCTCTGCTCGTCCACGGTTGACAACATGCCGAAATGCGGTGCCATGAAATGGCGGTCCACCGCCAGCTGCGTCACTCCCAGCGGCTGTATTGCATCAAGCAGCATTGTCACTACCTGGCGCGGGTTGTCTGCCAGTCTAAACGGGGTGCCCGAGGCAATGATCAGACCAAGGGACATGGAGTCGTACAGGCTCTCCTCCGAACCCTTCTGGTCAAAAACATTGCTGATATCTCTTTGCCGGCGCACACCACGCAACCCCACCACAGAGCTCTTATGTTGTTCTATGCTCAGACGGATGATTTCCCGCGTCACGGCATGCTCTATCCGCAGTTCATCGTCGCCCTCGGGACGGTTATACGGATGCAGGCTACGATTGCGCAGTGTGTTGCGCAGCACAGATTCGCTAAGTTCAAAGGGCAACCAGCGCAGGATGTTTTTGGCCTCCGCCTTCAGTACCACGTTGCTCAGGCTGCTACCTACTCCCAGGTCTCCTGATACTGTGCGGGTGAAACGCCCGGCAAAGCTCGAAAACACATCCGTCGTGGCTTCTCCGATGTTTAGGGCTAGGATGTCCTGGTGCTCGGATCGGGCCACAGCCTCGACTATATAGCCAATAGCCGCTGTACTGGGCAGAATGCTCGTCTTTGACCAGGCGGACAGTTTGTCATACCCGGGTGCCCGCGCTACAACGTGTTCCATATAGCGGCGGTGTATCTCCCGTCTGGCCGGTTCAAGGACTTCCTTCTCCAGTACGGGACGCACGTTGTCGACGTAAAACAGGCGGGCCTTGCCCTCCAGCGTCTGACCCACCCTGTCCTGGGCGTCAACATTACCTGCGTATATAATGGGCAGTTTACTATCCAGTTTGGCGGCCTTGATGTATTCGGCCAGCTCCAGAACATCTCTGTAGTTGCCTCCGTCGATGCCGCCGGAAAGCAACACCAGGTCAGGTTTAAGCCCCCTCAGGCGCTGAATTTTCTCGTGAGCCAATCGCCCGTCGTCAATTGAAATCACATCCATGACTATGGCTCCGGCACCAAGAGCTGCCCGTTCGGCACTTTCTGCGGTCATTATGCGCACCAAGCCGGCCACCATCATCTGCAGGCCTCCGCCGGTGGAGCTGGCAGAAAGGTAAAGGTCCACACCGGTAGCCCCTGCCGCAGGGGTGATGATGCCGTCACCATCTGGTTTAAGCAGCCTCATTCCGGTGGCTTCCTCGATAGCCTCTACCACGCTTCTCACACCCAGGGTTACATCCGAGTGAGGCGGGTCTACCGTCGTAGCGGCTTCGGCACGGGCGATCAGGCGGAAAGCCCCCTGCTCGCGCCGGAGTAGCACGGCGCTGGTCATGCCTGTGCCGCAATCGGTTATCAGCACGGACTGCAGTCTGTCAGCCATACAACCATCTCCTTTATCCTAAAATCCCGCCCGAATTTATAACTACGTCTGTGCTTCTGAAGGAATTATCGCGGCGCTTCTATACCAAAAGCCTCATATACTGTCCGTTGTTCCTTGGTTGCCGGATATATGATGCGCTAGGAACAAATTTCTTGAATGCGTTGCTTCGCCAGGATCTTAAGGAGCTTCTTCATTGTGTAGCTACGGTATAAGTTCTTCTCAGCCATTAAGTGAATTTCACAGAAATTCACTACCCGGTTGATTTCCGACAAGAGGATCAATGCCACGAACCCTGTAAACACCTTGTTCTACATGCTTTCCTGACTATGCATGCGCAGACACCCAAGGTCAAGGCTGCATTTCAAACGAAGGAAGCCTTTCTCGACAACGTCCTTATCGCGGCAGATGCATATGGCTTCTTTTGCACGGGGGACATCATTGCTGATAATGACAAGCCATCCGGCTGTACTAAGTTCATCCAGAATGACATCGTGGCGGATGTTGACGGTAAACCCGGTCCCTGACTTCCCAGACTCGCGGATGTTGAGATATTGTCGGCATTCTTCATTATCTACGTACTTAGCCGGTTCCCTTTCGGCAGCTTCACGCAACAGAGCAACATGGGAGAACAGATCTTCGCGTATGCCGTTAGCTTTTTTGGCGTTGTAATAGATATGAGTGTAAACCTTGTGGTCCTGACTTAAGGCGCGCTCTTTAGTAACGGCGCGCAGCGACTCTCCGTTTACGACGATAGTGTTTTCCACCCGGTCGATGTCCTTCCGCTCACTCTCCACCTGTTTCCTAGCAAATGAAGCTGAGAATGGAACGTAAATGATGAACTTTTTCGCCGGATGTGTTGCATTGCCCAGCATTCGGGTGACATTGCGGTGACTGTAGAAACCTTTATCCATTACGAGCAGCACGGGCTTGCCGAAGGAAGTCCGTCAATCCGATGCGGTTCGAGATAGACTTCAGAAAGTAGAACAGCCCGTATTCTCTGACGGTAGACCGTTGCACATCCTCCACGGAGAAGATTTTTTCCGTGGGTAACAGTTCAATGGGGTGCCAGCAGCTCTTAGTTGCTCCAAGCACCAAGGTTTGTAGCTCTTTTTGCCTGTTTTGGGATCTATCTTCCCAATGGGCGTTCTCCTCTGCCTTAGTTCACCATTTTCGTTTCGCTAGGATTCCACAAGGTAGATGTAGCTGTACATGCCGACCCTCTGGATGAACTCATAGCTCACGCGTCTTGCCACCTACTTTGTAGTTATAACAATTACACTACAGATCGGGCGTTTTGTAAGGGTGGTGATGCGAATAGCGTGAGCCTTTCCTCATTCTACCTACGCGGCTTTCTAGGCCCTATATGTCAGTGGTGAAACGTAGTTATAAACTTCAGCGGGAGTTTAGGTTACCATTAGAGGTCTTTGCGCTGATTTCCATTATCTCATCCTCCCAAAAACTTGTTATGCGAGGCAATTTTTGTCCCAGCACCACGCCCCTTTCGAATTAGAGATCTTGAATAGCCCCTGGGACTGCTCTATTGTCTATGGCCCTGTGGTCACAAGAAAGCAGAGAAACGGAAGGAAACCTAGGTTAACATGATGACGGCCTGAGCGTTGGAGAAGGGCATTCTGCAAGGCGCACGTGGCTCTGCGAGTAGTTCAGCAAAACAATGTCCCGACTAGATGTGAAAATTGACAGGCGGCGCTCGGATTTCTGACTAAACAGAAATTTACGCCTATTCTTTTCGGCAAATCCCTTGCGGTTCCTGCTTGAATTTAGGAAAGATAAAATTTTTTTTTTGCAAGCACCCACACAATGATGTGAATGCGATGTGTACCCAAAGTGTCCTTGACATTGGGTACACATCAGTCTGACAAGGCAGCCGAGCATCTCAGGCATTATATCCATGCGTTCCATGGTAATGCCAGCAGCGGCAATACGCCTCTGCTCTATACTGTGATAAAAGGCGCCCGCCACCGGATCTCTCCCGGCAACATCGAGAGGATCATCAACAAGTACGCGGATTCAATACGCGGCGAGTCCCCAACCCTGCCCGACAAGGTTTACCCCCATATGTTCCGCAGGACAAGGGCCACAAATCTCTACCATAGCGGTGTGGCGCTAGAGCTTGTTTCGAGGATACTGGGGCACAGCTCTACGGAAACCACCAAAATTTATGCCGTCCCGTCAATTGAGATGCTAAAAAAAGCAATGGAATCCGCCAATGCGTTCATGCCAGACGAAAAACCCATATGGGAAGGGGACGAGGATGCCATGGCAAGGATGTGCGGGCTAGGGTAGAGCAATCAGGAAATCCTCATCTTTTTCTCAAGCGACGTTGCGGCAGCGCATGCCCGAGGAATGATGAGGATTTCCTAAAGATGAGGATTTAGCGCAGAACGTGCGATTAGGCCTTTTGTTGTAGGCCGAAAGGGCTGGTTGTTTTGTCATGCCCCGCGCGGTGCGAAAGCTAGTGCCACCATCTACAGCATTGTGGAGACGGCAAAGGAGAATGGCCTTAACCCATATACATATCTTGAGTATCTCTTCGAGGAGATGCCGAACATGGACATCGCAGACCCGCAACAGCTCGAGCGACTGTTCCCTTGGTCTAAAGAATTGCCGGCAAGGTGTAGAAGCAAAAAACAAATATAAACCTTGGCCCCCGCCCTGCGCAGGGTCTTTTCATATGTGGACACAAATCGCGTAGCTGTCTTCCTTAAAGTATAGTTGTGGCGGGGTTATTTGGCCTCTAAGTGTCCCAGGTAGTTCACTCGGAAGGGGCGCAAATGGTCGTGATGGTGTGCAAGGCTTGACGATTACGGATCTTTAAGTGTAGAATTTCTTATGGGAGTCTTAATGTGCGGTGGAAGGAGTGACGGCGTGGCGAATCGCATTGAAGTCCAGGGGCTTGGCAAAGCGTACAATGACCGGTGGCTGTTTAGGGATCTAGATATCATTATCCCTGATAATTCGGTTATGGCTGTGCAAGGTCCTAATGGTTCTGGTAAGACCACGCTCCTTTATATCCTTTGTGGCCTAGTCGCTGCAAGCTCAGGCTACATTAATATTGTTTTAGAGGACAGAGAGGTGACTCAGGCACAAAAGCGTATGCAGCTTGGCCTAGTTTCGCCTGAGCTCAGGTTGTACGAGGGTCTCTCTGCGGTAGAAAACTTGGAGTTTTTTTGCGCGGTGAGAGGGCTGCCGTTTTCGTTGCTGCGTGCCCGAGAGTTGCTCGAGTTTGTGGGACTGGCCAAGCGAGGGCGTGATTTTGTCGGCAACTTCTCTTCGGGCATGAAACAGCGCTTGAAGTACGCCTGCGCTCTCTGGCACCGCCCACATATCTTGGTGTTAGACGAGCCGACCAGTCATTTAGATGAAAAGGGTGCCCAATTAGTGGAGCAGATTATCTTAGAGCAGCGCAGACGTGGCATGGTTGTTTTGGCCACCAATGAGCCTGCGGAAGTTAAATTTGGGGACCAAAGCCTTGTCTTGGTATAGTAAATGTGTGGCTGTCCTGCAGAAGGACTTACGCCTGGAATTTAGAACGCGCTACGCCTACAGCTCGCTTATTATGTTCGCGGTCACTACGCTTGTTGCCATCAGCTTCTCCTTGGCTGGAGGAATGACAGATACAGATATCGCCGCAGCACTGCTCTGGATTATATTCTTCTTTTCGGCCATGACGGGGGTGTCCAGAGCTTTTGTACTAGAAGAAGAGACGGGCACTGCCATCGCCCTAAAAATGGCTGCCGATCCGGCTCCGGTGTTCTTGGGCAAATTTCTCTTTAACGCAGCATTACTCATGAGCATGGCCTTCTTAGTAGTCCCCCTTTACTTGGTGATGTTCAACTTGTCAGTAGCAATTGTCGGCGGCTTCTTGTTGACTGTATTATTGGGGGTTGTGGGATTAGCGGCCGCAGGCACGATTCTTTCCGCCATAGCTGCCCAAAGCGCTGTCAAGGGCTCACTACTCACAGTGTTGTCTCTGCCCATCGTACTTCCGCTTCTTATTGGGGCGACCAGTGCCACACGCACGGCATTAAGTGGGAGTAACCCAGACAGTATGGCGATCTACATAGCGATGCTAATATTCTACAATGGCAGCGTACTTGCGGCGTCGCTCTTGCTCTTTGAATATGTTTGGCATGAGTAATGATCATTGGCAGTTTAGGATTATCGACATGAAGAGGTGAGTGTAATCATTGGACAAATACTTTTAGGCATCGGTATGTCAGCAGTCGTAGTGGCCTCATTTCTCTATGTGCCTGCTATCCCCGGCTTCGGGGCCACGGGTGAAACGGCGCGAATTATTGTCTACCATGTTCCGGCTGCATGGCTTGCGGTCTTAGCCTACCTCGTGGCCACTATCTATTCAGTGGCGTACTTGCTTAGTCGAGACTTTGGTCACGATCGTCGGGCTTTAGTCCATGCCGAACTAGGTACAGTCTTTTGTATATTAGCTACAGTCACCGGCGCTATCTGGAGCCGCGCTGCATGGGGTATGTATTGGAACTGGGACCCGCGGCAGACCTCCATTGCAGTGCTACTACTTATTTATGCCGCTTACTTTGTTCTCCGTAGCACCATAAGCGATGTTGCGCGAAGGGCGAGGTTGTCTGCCGTGTATGCTATCTTGGCCTTTGTAACTGTGCCCTTCTTGGTGTTTGTTGTGCCGCGGACTTTTCCTTCGCTTCACCCAGACTTAGGGGCGGACGGAAGTCGTGTGAGTGCCATGAGCCCAGAGGTATTAGTGGTGTTCGTAGCTTCCCTAATCTGCTTTACGGGCCTCTACTTCTGGCTACAAAATATCCAGATACGCCTACACGATCTAGAGGCAAGGCGTCTACTAGAGAGGAGGAATACTTCGTGGGGGAGTTAGCTTATGTGCTGGCAGCAACACTGGTCACTTGGATAGGCCTATTTTTCTACATGCTACGCATTGACACTAGGCTGCGGGAGGTAGAAAGACGTGAAGAACTATGAGAAAACCGTCCTAATAGTGCTGGTGCTCGTCTTTAGTGCGGGATTCTTTTTCACTGCGCGCAGTGCCTTTAGCTCCTACTCCACCTTTGCTGTGGCCAAAGAGTATGATCGCGCTGTTCAAGTCAAGGGGGTGGCCGTTGATGGCTCCTTGGCTGAGCTAGGGAAGCGTGAATTTACCTTTGTCATGAAAGACTTGGCTGGAGCGACCCATGTCGTACGCCACAACGGCAATGTCCCGCCTACCCTCTTCGAGGCCAGTTACATCGTGGCCGCAGGCCGCATCATCGGGAATGAATTCGTCGCGCGCAACCTCTTGGTAAAATGCCCAACCAGATTTATGCAAGACGGCGATAGATAGCTTGTGGGGGAATGAGATTGACTGATACAATTAACAGTAAGTTGCCCGAAGGTCAGCCCGAAAGTCCGCTCAAGCAGACGCTGCGTTTTTTCGGTTCCATGCAACTAGGCATTTTTCTCATCTTACTCTTAGCAGTGATATCCGCTTATGCCACCCTGCAAGAGATGGAGCAAGCCATTCAATATATTTACAGCTCGTGGTGGTATCTCTCGATTTTGAGCTTCACTTCGCTTAACTTACTGCTTTGCACAGTGCAACGCATAGGGCCAATGTTTCGCTTGGCCTACAGGCCCAACAAAATAGCTTCCGTTGACAGCGTTAAGAGTATGCCCGTCTATCGCGAAGTGCATTGCCAGGGGCACGAAAACCCGCTCGACACGGCCGCACAAGCCTTTAAGAGGGCTGGCCTACGTGTAACTCTTGCTAAGACAGACTTTGGTCACGTAGTTTTCGGAGAACGGGGCAGGCTAGGCTACTTTGGCTCCTTCGCAAGTCATCTTGGTTTGCTAATAGTCTTGCTCGGCGCATTGTATGGAGTTGTCACCGGTTACGATTTAACGAATGGTGGTTGGATTGATACTCGCTTTGTCGTCCAGGAAGATAATTTTGCCGTACATATAACTGATATCCGCATGGTACAAGAGGAAAACCCGGCTATGCGTCCCCGTATCTACACTGACGTCACCGTCAGCCGGGGTGAGGAAGTCATTCTCCAAGATACAGTCTCTATCAACTATCCGGTGCGTTTCGACGGCAACACAATCTACCACTCCACCTTCTTGTTTTTCCCAGTCTTCAGGCTGACGGACATCGCGACCGGCGAAACGGGCTCGAGTCGCTTTATGGAGGGGGACCGTATCTATCTTGATTCCCAGAGGACCACATATATAGAGGTGCAAAAGTTCTACTCGCACTTCTCCATGCGTCCCGACGGCACTCCCTACAATGTGGATTATCGCACCATACGACCTGTGGTAGGTGGAGTTCTTATGCAAGGAAGAGAAAGCAAAGGGAATATCTTGCTCCCCCTAAACAAGTCGCAAGTGATTGCCACTCCAGGCGGAGAGGTGGAAGTTATGCTCACCGGCTATGATTTGGCCACCGTGTTTTCGGTCAGCAAGAACTTGGGGCGACCATTCCTTTTTGGCGGGTCTCTCTTGCTCCTGCTCGGCCTATATATGAGCTTCTTCATCACCCCCGAGCGATATTACGCCGTGAGCGGCGATAATGCTCATAGTATCCATATCGGTGGGCGCGGCTATCGGAGTCACCTCTTTCTCGCCAGTACGCTTAAGCGTATAGAGGCAGATATTATGCAGAGAGAGGAAGCGAAATAGATATGGCGACTTTGATTGAAGTACCTCCCGTACTGATGCTAATTGAGAACATATTGTTCATGGCGGCTGCTCTCATTTACTTAGCGGCCACCATCGGCTACATCATCTATGTGCGCGGCAATCAAGAGTGGGGCAGTTTCGCCTCCTTGGTGCTCAAGATAGCCTTCGGCATCCACACCCTGTTTATAGTCTTGCGGGGCTACAATGTCGATCGTCTGCCTTTCGTTGGTCATTATGAGTTTGGTAATTTGTTTATCTGGGGCACGGCCTTAGTCTATCTCTGGACAGAGTGGCGCTTAAAAGAGAAGTTCTATGCGGTGGGGGCCTTTATCACCCCCCTCATGATGCTCTACTTCTCTTACCTGACCATAATTCCGAGCCTGATACCGGCCATTGTGGTTAGCCGCCTGCACCGACCATTGCCTCCGGTTCTTCAGTCTAACTGGCTGTCCGTCCATGTAGCAACTTCCGTTTTTGGCTACGCAGGATTTACGCTGGCCTTTGCCGCTGCCACAATATGGCTAGTCAAGCACTACGTGCCGGCTACTGGTGTCTTGGGCCGCATGTTCCCTTCCCATGAAGCCCTTGATGAATATATCTACCGTTCCACAGGGTTCGGCTTTCTCTTTCACACGGCCATGATCGTCAGCGGCGCCATTTGGGCCGATATTTCCTGGGGCCGCTACTGGGGGTGGGATCCGAAGGAAATGTGGTCTCTCATCACGTGGTTTGTTTTCGCGGTTTATCTTCATGCCCGCTTTACCCGCGGGTGGACAGGCAAGCGCGCTATCGCCCTCATTGCCCTCGGCTGGGTGGCAATGCTCTTCACCTGGGTTGGTGTGGCCTGGCTCTTGCCAGGCATCCACGCGTTTGGCTAATGGTAACAAAATAATATAAAGATAGGAGGTAAATGGATTGACAAGCAATTTCTCTAAGGGCAGAAAATCATCGGTTCTCTTCATTTTGCTGAGTGTGGGCATTATCATTGGGGTTGCGGCCATCACTCGGTATGTCACCTTGCGTACGTTCAAGCCGCCAGGAGAACCAGCACCACAGCTGACACAAGCCGCATCCATGTACTGGCAAGAGCGCTTTCCCCTCCAGGTGGCTAGTTACATGCGCACACTCGAAATGGAAGCTACGGCGTACGGGGGGTCAGTGCCCTATCAGAAGTTGACCGCGTATCCTTTCATGCGAGCCATGTACCATGGGTTTGGCTTCTGGTTTGACTTCCGCGAATCGCGCGGACATCTCTATGCCATCGAGGACACGATGATCACGGGGCGTTCTAAAGTCGGCGGCGTTTGTTTGGCCTGTAAGTCAGCCGACTACCCAGCCTTAGTGGCGCAATATGGTCAAGTTGAATTCGATACCATGTTCTGGAGCGAGGCCGCAGCGAAGACCAATCATCCCGTATCCTGTATTGACTGCCATGACCCAGCTAGCCCCGACTTTGCTCTGCGCATCACGCGGCCGTGGCTAGAGGTAGCGATTACTGCCCAAGGGAAGACTTTGGCCGACTTTGAAATGCGCTCACTTGTATGTGCCCAGTGCCACGCTGAGTATTATTTCGAGGGACCCGGTACCGCCAATACGGTCACCTTCCCTTGGACGCATGGATTTACGCCGGAAGATGCCTTGCAACATAAAGACGACGAAAATTTTTCCGACTGGATTCACCCCCGTACGGGTGCCGGAGTACATAAGATCCAGCATCCCGAGTTCGAGTTCTTCCAGGGCAGTGTGCATGCTAAGCTCGGCCTCACCTGTGCCGACTGCCATATGCCCACAGTCAGTGATGAGCAGGGAAGAGAGTATACCCAACACTGGTTAGTTAGCCCACTAAGGCATATCGAAGCCTCCTGTCAGGATTGCCATGGTGACCCTGTAGCGCTTAGGGCCAGGACGGAACAGCTGCAAGGTGAGTTGCGCACCACCGCCAACGAAGTTGGGGTGGCTCTGGAGCAGGCAATAAATGGCCTGCGTGATGCCAGGCGTAACCCCGCAGCTGGCGTTCATCACATCACCGCCGCGCAAGCCTCTCACCGCCGCGCCCAACTCCTCCTCGACTGGTTCTTGGTCGAGAACAGCACAGGTTTTCATAACGTCGCCGAGGCCCGCCGCATACTAGGCGAGGCGAGGAGCGCCGTCGCGGAGATGGTAGC
>Ga0209316_100398_pt1 | contig 13758 bp, 13 predicted proteins | sample 3C3metaG_FD_184150 | JGI IMG/M metagenome (GOLD analysis project Ga0209316, IMG submission 184150) | Freshwater bacterial and archeal communities from Indian Creek, Illinois, USA - 3C3 metaG (SPAdes) (version 3) | ecosystem: Environmental > Aquatic > Freshwater > Unclassified | place: USA: Indian... | reverse complement strand
CCTTGAGGCGGAACGCTTGCCACAGTACCCTCAAGAATCTTCAAAAGCGCCTGCTGCACGCCTTCACCGGATACATCCCTCGTTATTGAAGGGTTCTCCGACTTACGTGCAATTTTGTCAATTTCATCGATGTATACGATTCCTCTTTCAGCTTTCTCAATATCGTAATCAGCCGCCTGTATCAGCCTTAGAAGTATGTTTTCAACATCCTCCCCTACATAACCGGCCTCGGTCAATGATGTAGCATCGGCTATAGCAAACGGTACATTGAGTATTTTTGCCAAAGTTTGCGCAAGCAATGTTTTACCTGAACCCGTCGGACCCAACATTACTATATTGCTCTTTTGAAGCTCAACAGGATCGTTTTTCTTAACTTCTGCATTGATCCTTTTGTAATGGTTGTAAACTGCGACCGACAAAGCCCTTTTGGCTTTATCCTGGCCTATTACATATTGATCCAATATATCGCAAATCTGCTTGGGCTTTGGTATTTCCTTTATTTCAAGCCCCGATGCGTCTTCGAATTCTTCCTCGATTATCTCTTGGCACAGCTCGATGCATTCGTCGCAAATATAAACTCCGGGACCTGCGACCAAGCGCCTGACCTGGTCCTGGGTTTTACCGCAAAATGAACACCTAAGCTGTTTTTTGTCATCATGTCTTGGCATTTTTTTCACCTCTTCAAGGCTTTGCGCGAGGCTATCACCTCATCGACAATACCATACTCCTTTGCTTGTTCGGCATTCATAAAAAAGTCGCGATCCGTATCGTTCTCAACCCTCTCAAGCGGTTGTCCAGTCTTTTCAGAAAGGATCAAATTAAGCTGCTTTTTGAGTTTGAGAATCTGTTCGGCATGGATCTTTATATCTGACGCCTGCCCACGCGCTCCCCCCATCGGCTGATGGATCATAACTTCGCTGTTTGGCAGGGCGAATCTTTTACCCTTTGTGCCGGAAGCGAGAAGAAATGCGCCCATGGAAGCCGCCATACCTATACATATGGTGGAAACGTCACACCTTATGTATTGTATGGTGTCATAGATCGCAAGCCCGGCAGTCACGGATCCTCCGGGGCTATTTATATAAAGTTGTATATCCTTATCGGGATCTTTCGCCTCAAGGAAAAGCATCTGTGCCACTATAAGATCAGCTGCCCCATCATACACTTCTCCCCCGAGAAAAATTATTCTATCCTCCAAAAGGCGGGAATAAATGTCGTATGCCCGCTCCCCTCTGCTTGTTTGCTCTACCACCATAGGTACAAGGTTCATAACTGTCAAACCTCCGTTTCAACTGCGCAGCTTAAGTCTGCTTCGGCTTTTGCGCTGTCAGCGTTATCATCAGTGTCTTTTTCAACAATAACCGCATTTTCCGTAAGAAAATCAATGACCTTCTTTCTGGTTATCGCCTCTTTGAGATTCTCCAAATAGTTTATATCCTTATTGTTATCCAACTCAAAGCTTCTCCAGCCATCAGGGAAAGCTTTCGGCAGTTTGGCTTCAATTTCATCATCTGATGCGTTAAGCCCTTCGATTGCCGCAATCTCATTCAGTATCAACTCTACTTTGATATCGTCATACGCCTCAATCTTGAAATTATCCTTCATCTCATCCAGAGAAATATACTTGATCTCATCGAGTTCCTTTAATGTTTTGCCGAAAAGAGCCTGAGTTCTGTGATCGGATTCATGAATCATTGCTGAAACCCGATTCTCGATCATATTGTCAGGTATTTCTACTTTGGAAACTTCAGAAATCTTGCTTAAAAGCTGTGACTGCATTTCATGTTTCGCATACTCGCTCTTCTCTTTCTGAAGTCTTATTCTTATACTATCCTTAAGCTCTTCTAATGTGTCAAATTCGCTTACATCCTTTGCGAATTCATCATCAAGCTCAGGCATCTCGCGATATTTTACCTCGTTTATCGTAACATCAAATGTCACATTCTTACCGGCAAATTCCTGTATAGAATAATTGTCAGGCACAGTATGCTCAAACTGCTTTTGCTCACCTGCTTTCATGCCTATCAAATGAGCGTTAAAGCCCCGCATGTAAACATCCGTACCCAAAACAACAGTACGATTTTGGGCGGAAAACAATTCAAGCGGTTCATCATCCACATATCCTGTGTAGCTTACATTCACTCTGTCCTCCGAAGTCGCTCCATCCTCTTTTGTAATCCATCTGGCATGTTCTTCCATAAGTCGCGAAAGCTCATGAGAAACATCTTCATCCGTTGCTTTATCCGGTACTTTGACGATCTCAACACCTTTATAGGCGCCTAATTCAGGTTTGGGTTCAACCTGAACGTTGATAGAAAACTTAAGATTCTGCCCTTTTCCTATCTGTATCACATCGATATCGGACGGTTCATCAGCAGGCTTTAAGCCGTTCTCAGAAACAACTTTGTAGTATGCTTTAGGGAATATCATCTCAAAAGCATCCTCATGAAACATCCCTTCTCCGTAAAATCTCTCTATAATCTTACGGGGAGCTTTGCCTTTGCGGAATCCAGGGATCGCAATTCCGGATCTGTTTTTAAGGTACACCTTCTCAACAATCTTTTCAAATTCTGAAGCGTCCACCTCAATTTCGATCTTAACCTTGTCATTTTCCAGTTTTTCAATTACAGCCTTGACCAACAAAATTCCTCCTCATGTATAGGAAACACCCATTCGCTTCCCTAAAATTATTATATCACATGGCAACACAATAGGCTACAATGCGATCATTTCAAAATGAGCCTTAAAGCCTTAAATTTTCAATTTCTTATCGTAGCATAAACGAAGATTTAATGCAATATTTTGAGAGGAATTTTTTGTTGAATACGCCCTTACGGCTCTGATATAATTTGGAACTGTAGACTGTTACATGAAGGGACGCTGTACTATGGACAAATTACTACAAAACAAAAATATCCTTATAATGGGAGTAGCCAATAGGTGGAGCATCGGCTGGGGAATCGCGCTCTCATGCCTTTCAGCGGGAGCAAATCTCATCCTTACCTATCAAAACGAGCGTACCGAACAATCAGTCAGGGAGCTGGTGCAAGAATTCCCGGATATTGCGCTTTATCCCTGCGATGTTACCGTTGATGATGATATAAAGATGCTGTTTGAGCGCATTAAAGAGGATAAAGGGGTATTAAACGGCCTTGTTCACAGCCTTGCTTTTGCAAAAAAAGAGGAGCTAGGCGGGGAATATTACAATACTTCAAGAGACGGATACCTTTTAGCACAAAACATAAGCTCCTATTCGCTGACTGCGCTTAGTCGCGAAGCTTTACCTTTAATGAAAGAAGGCGGAAGCATAGTGACACTGACATATTTAGGGGGCGAACGCGCAGTTCCCAACTACAACGTAATGGGCGTAGCAAAGGCAGCGCTTGAAGCTTCCGTCAAATATCTGGCAGTCGATCTCGGAGCGTATAATATAAGGGTTAACGCAATTTCCGCAGGTCCTATAAAAACACTCGCGGCAAAGGGAGTCAAGGGCTTTGGAGAAATGCTCAAAGGTTACGAGCAGAAAGCACCGCTAAAAAGAGTTGTAACACAATCCGAAGTTGGAGATACCGCCTCATTTTTGTTAAGCGATATGTCAAGAGGAATAACAGGAGAGAATATCCACGTGGATGCCGGATATCACGTTCTTGGCTATTAAATATTGGGGACGGTTCTATCGATGGGACAGATCTCAAATCAGATATCTGAACATCCCTCTGTCGCTCCAATCAGTATCTGGGCAGTCGCACTCATCATTGCTTGTAACCCGAAATTCTCCATTGCATGTTTTCGGCCATTCTCTGCATATGCCTTCATAGATTCCGGATTTTCAACCACACTGAGCAGCGCTTCTTTTATTTCATCCGAATCTCCGGGTTTAATAAGACGACCCGTTACGTTATCGCTAATAACTTCCGGTATACCGCCCGTCCTTGAAGCTATAACCGGCTTACCCGCCATCATTGCCTCAATGATCGATATCCCTAATCCTTCTTTAAGGCTGGGTAAGATGAATATATCAAATGTGCTGAGATAATCGGCTGCATTGTCTATAAATCCGGTAAAGATAACTTTTTCCTCTAACCTTAAAGCCCGCACTTGATTCTTCAATGCTTGGAGAATCGGTCCATCCCCTGCGATTAAAAGCATTATATCGGGTTTGATCTCAACAATGGAAGGCATAGCATCAATGAGGTAATTTAAGCCTTTTGACGGCACAAGCCTCGCAATACAACCTACTAGGATACAATCGTCCGGTATACCCCATTGTTTTCTTACATCCACTCCGACCGACTGTGTCAAAGGGGCTATTCCATTTCGAACAACCTTAATCATATCGCATGGCAGCCCCAACTTGCCTGTCATCTCATCCTTTAGCGCCTGAGATACCGTTATGACCTTATAAGTGCCTACAGTAAGAATTCTTTCAATAAATCTTAGCACAACAAGCCTTATACCAGTCACAGCGCTTTGTGGCATGAAATTATGAACGGTATAAACGCTTGGACATTTTGCGAAAAACGCCGCAATCCTTCCTGTCAGACCGGCTTTAAAACCATGGCAATGTACAACATCTGCACGAAACATTTTAATTTTTCGGTAAAGGCAAAATATCTCCCTGATATCGCTAAAAAGGTTTACGTCATCTTCCAATTCAAACCTGTAAATCTCTGCACCCTTATCTTCCAATTCTTTCATAGTCTGTGAACTGAAGTTACAGGCTGCGAGCACCTCAAAACCCATCTCGGCCAATCCCTTAACAAGCGTTAAGTAGTGCTCTCTCATACCTCCTTCCGCCCTTCTTATTATCTCCGCCACCCTTACAGGTCGTTTCGAAGCCATCAATTCTCACGCAATCTTTCTGTGACCAGCAATATCAAAGGGAAAACAACATATGCCATAGACGTGGCTGCAGCTACAACCCCAGAGTCATTAGCCAAAAGCGCAGCAAGACTTCCCGCCGTTGCCGCGGCAATCCCGTTCGATGCAATATGGTATTTATGGAACACATCCTTTAAAACTCCAACAGGCCTGTAAAAAAGAATGCCCACCGACAGCAGTGACACCAACACGAGATTTGTCCAAATCGTATATGCAAAAAGGCGTAAATTCATTGAAATCTTTCTGTATGCTATATCGATGAGTTCAATTAAGCCTCCCTGCGAAACAAGTCGGGCTGTCTGCCCCATATGCGACTGAACATCGGGCTGTCTTAAAAAATCGAGTACCAATAAACCAGCAATCATTAAAATAAGCGCTGCTGAACAAGAAGCAACAGTTCTTATATTAAATCTCCATCTATAGGCAAGTATAAGCCAATATCCAAACGCAGCCAACGAAGCAATCGCTCCCCCGAGATTAGCCCCAAACCAAGGCAAAGCGATTGTCAAAAGAACTATGACATGCAAGAAAATGGCTACCCATTGCATATTCCATTTTTTTCTTTCAAATATCTGCGTCCACGCTCCTGCCGAAGTGCTTGCCGCACCAACCAATACACCCATATATTCATTTCCGATTCCATAAAACCGCGCGCCGGATATCACATCATATCCCATAGGAGACCATTTAATCAGATTTGCATTTGTCCATTGATCGACTAAAATAACCAAAACGGTTATAAAGGATGCGGCTGCGATTCTTCCAAGCGCATTACGGAAGAAATACAATACTGACGTTGTAAGCAAAACCGCTATGACAATAACGGTCAAGGCGCTTATCCAAAGAATACCCTGCGCAAATGGCGTCATAAGCATATATGATAGCGGTATCAGCATTAAAAATATTAAAAGCCGGTTAATCCAATCAAACCGTTTTTTTTCGTTTAAAAGTATAATGAATGTAGCAGACGCCAGTGCAAAGATTTGCATAAGTACATAACCGCGTATCAATTTTCCGCGCTGATTGAAAAGATCCACCAAAGAAGTGTTAAGGCGCATTATCCCCCGCAGAGTATCCGTTACCTCAACTGTCGTCATCGGTGCACCCCCTTGTCCATGCAACGGTTTAACGCCTAAAAAGTCGAGTATTGCAGCGGATATGTCAAGATTGGTAACAATCCCTGTACGCTTTGTTGAAGCCGATGTCAAAAACCCCGAGTCAATACCCGATCCGCTTACAATAACGGGACTTAAGCGATTGTTGTTCCGCAATTCCCGTAACGGAGGCAACGGAGTCAAGATGATCGCCATGTCTTTTTCCATATCAAGTTTTTCAAAAATATCGCCTAAAAAAAGATCGATTTCCTCAAGCGCCTTTTTTCTGTGCGTCCTTGTAACTCTCTCATCGGTTAGTGCGCCGAATTCCTCGGCTCTTGAGGTATCTCCAAGCTCAAGTGCAAGTAGATCCGCCTCGTCCCAATAGCGTTCAGCTGCGTTAAGCATTTCCCCATAATCAGTACTTATGCCAAAAGGCTTTTCATGATTTTTTTCGAGCAGTTTCTCACCTATCTCTCCTAACGGTATAACCCCGTATTCATCCATTAGCATTGATGTCATAAATCTGCGCGGGTTTTGAGGGATATCCGAATTGCCCACCAAAGCCATTACTAATCCATTTTCACGCAATACCTGCCCAAGGGCACCGATGTTTACAGTGTACGGTCTGCGCTCATTTTGCCTTTTTACCTGAGTTATCCCTAAGTTTACCAGCGAATCCGGAGCAGCAGTTTTACCGGTAATTTGTTTGTACACATCCCCTGCTCTTTCACCGGCATATGTTTCATATTCCGAGAATCCAAGAATTGATTTCACAGTCCCTTCAAGTCTGGCTCCGGATCCAATGGTTATGTATGCGTTTTTTTGCGTTAGCCTTCCTGCCGTGTTGGTGGTCATAAGTCCTATTCCGCCGTTTTCAATCAACCTGTCAAGATTAGGCATTCTCGCATAATAAATATCCTCCCATCCTATTCTGTCAATGACTATAAGAAGCAATTTAGCTTCACGCTGCTCGGCTGCATAAGTGACTGTACCGGCATAAAAAACCATAAACGTAAGCAAAATAACACACAGGAGTAATTTTAACAAACCAAACTTACCTCCTAAACAAATGAAGATAAATGCAGGTTTAAAGTATACCCCCAAAATCTGTATGCAATTCTTTTTAAAGAAGTTTGTTTTTATGCAAATTTGTTGATATAATTATTATGGAATATAAAATCATGATGTCATTTTTACACATTTTCATGCATCATATGTTATTTTTTGTTGAAAGGAAACACCATGAAGGAAACATTTATTATCAAAGGATTTGAGTATGGCAAAGAGCAGTATGAGCGCTCAGGTGTCGATGTTGAAAAAGCCATTGAACACGCGGATAAAATAGCCTTGTCGATGCATTGCTGGCAGGGAGATGATGTAGTGGGCTTTGAGGGTGCTGACACGCTTACAGGAGGCATTGCCGTTACTGGCAATTATCCCGGCAGAGCGCGCACGCCGGATGAGCTTCGCAAAGACATAGACCTTGCAAGAAAGCTTATTCCGGGAAGAACTAAGCTTAATCTTCACGCTTGCTATGCCGAAAAAAACGGTAAGAAAATTGATCGAGACTCATATACCGTCGATGAATTCAGCGGTTGGATCGATTGGGCAAAACAGCAGAAATTAAGTCTTGATTTTAATCCTACTTTCTTTTCACATCCAAAGATGGACGGTAATTTTTCGTTATCAAGTTTTAATGAGGACACACGCCGATTTTGGATAGAACACGGAAAACGCTGTCGTGAAATCGGACTTGGATTTGCAAAACGGCTGGGTGAGCCCTGTGTGGTCAACTACTGGATGCCGGACGGATATAAGGATAATTGCGCCGATAGCGTCATTCGCCGTGAATATATGACAAAATCCCTTGATTCGATCTTTTCTGAAAAGATCGATGAAAAGCTTGTCCCTTGCGCCATTGAGAGCAAGCTTTTCGGGGTGGGAATAGAGAGTTATACCGTTGTCAGCCATGAATTCGCTTTATGCTACGCACTTTCAAGAAACAAGCTCTATTGCCTTGACGCAGGACATTTTCACCCTACTGAAACAATCTCATCAAAAATAAGCCCCTTGCTTTTATTTATGGACAAACTCCTTTTACACGTAAGCCGAGGAATACGCTGGGACAGCGACCATGTGGTCACATATGGAGATGAACTGCAGCAAATCATGGATGAAATTATATTCAATAATTTCGAGAACCGAGTATACATAGGACTCGACTATTTTGACGCTTCAATAAACCGCATAGCGGCTTGGGTAATAGGTATGCGAAATGCAAGAAAAGCTCTTCTGTCAGCCGCTCTTGCGCCGATATCCGCAATACGTGATGCAGAAATCGAAGGTAATCATACATTAAGACTATCGCTTATGGAGGAAAGAAAAAATCTACCCTTAGGCGCGATATGGGATTATTACTGCTTAACACGCGACGTGCAAGGTCCGGAATGGTTCAACACGGTTAGGCAATACGAAAGCAAAGCACTTGATTTACGTCGCTGACAAAAGGAGGATTTATGAAAACCTTTGATCTTCTGGCATTTGACATTGGAGCTAGTAACGGCAGGGCCACGCTCGGACGTTTTGATGGCAAACATCTGCAAATAGAGGAGCTTCATCGCTTTGAAAACAATTATACCGAACAAGACGGTGTCTTACGCTGGGATGCTTCCTACCTTCTTGAACAGATGAAACTTGGCTTTTTATCATATAAAAAGCTTTACGGACGCGAGCTTTCATCATTTGGTATCGATACCTGGGGCGTTGATTTTGGTCTCTTAGATAAAAGTGATCAATTGCTTAATAATCCACTCGCCTACCGGTATGCTACGGATAACGAAATGAAAGACGCATGGAATGTAGTGTCTCAGAAGGCATTGTACGAGCGAACAGGGATTGCCGCCATGAATTTTAACACTATATATCAGCTTCACAGACTCAAAATGAGCAATGACGCCGATTTAGCCAATGCCCGCACTCTTCTTTTAATGCCCGATCTTCTCGGCTTCTTTTTAACAGGTGAGAAATTAAGCGAATATACAAATGTTACCACGACCAATCTTTATGATCCGAAAAAGAAAACTTGGGACACTGGAACAATAGATGCCCTTTCGCTGCCTAAACACATATTTACACCTATTGATCGTGCAGGCCACTTACGGGGGAGCTTGCTGTCTTCTGTTGCTCAGGAACTGGGAATAAACCGAGCCTTATCCGCATCCGTAGGCACACATGATACGGCGTCTGCAGTAGCTGCAATACCCGGCAAAGGAAGTTTTGCTTTCTGCTCATCCGGCACATGGTCGCTATTCGGCGTTGAAACAGACGAGCCGATCATAACCGATGACACATTTTCCGCCGGCTTTTCCAATGAAGGAACGGTTCAGGGCGGATTTCGGCCTCTTAAAAACATAATGGGACTATGGCTTATACAGGAATGTCGCAGAGAATGGGCACAAAACGGCAATCGACCGTCATGGGATGAGATAGTCGCCGCAGCATCCGATTCTGAAGCTTTCCGCTCTATAGTCGATCCCGACTATCCGCCTTTTTTCAGCCCCGGAGATATGATTGGAAAAATACAAACATTTTGCCGTAATACCTATCAGCCTATGCCCATCACAAAAGGCCATATCGCGCGCTGCATATATGAGAGCCTTGCACTTAAATACCGCTGGGCGGTTGAGCGGCTTGAGAACATAAAGGGAACTTCGATAGATTCGCTTAATATTGTGGGAGGCGGCTCTCAAAACAAGCTTTTAAACCAGATGGTGGCTGACGCGACAAAAAGACCTGTTATAGCAGGCCCTACCGAAGGCGCTTGTATCGGAAATCTGCTCATGCAGGCTGTTGCGTTAGGAGAACTTAGAACAATTGAAGATGTAAGAGAAGTAGTACGAAGCTCCTTTGAACCGGAAATATATGAACCTCGAAACGTTGATGCTTGGGATTATGCGTATTATCGGCTTTTAAAGCACATGACGCAAAATAGGGGTTAGAATTCGATGCCGGATCTGGCTTTTACCCCTTTGTCGGCATAATGCTTTATCGCTCTCATTTCCGTTATCAAATCGGCCTTTTCGGCGATCTGAGACGGTACGTTTCTGCCTGTTAAAACGATCTCCATACCGGTAGGTTTTCTTTCGATAATATCGAGCGCTTGTTGCAAGTTTACCAATTCTGCATGCAAAGCTGCAAATATTTCATCAAGGATGAGAATATCGCAAACATTACTATCCAAAATCCGATGCAACGCATTCAACTCCTGCTGAGTCGCTGCATAAAGCATTTCTCTCTCTTCAAAGGTCATATCCTTCACGAATTTGTCTGTTTTGGCAAAATTGAGTATCTGAAACCTTTCGCTAAAGCTTTTAACAGCATCCAATTCACCTGACATACCATTTTTTAAAAACTGTATCATAATAACATTAAGCCCTTTGCCGACTGCTCTTAAGCCCAACCCTAAAGCGGCTGTGGTTTTGCCCTTACCATCTCCGGTGTATATCTGTATATATCCTCTTTGCATTAATTTTGCCTCCTCTAAAACTGCTTGTCCCGTTTTAAGTGTTGAGCAAAGGGGTTGCCCCCCTTGCTCCGCCTTTTATATCTTACCTTGTGCCGCCAGTCATGCAACCTCTGAAGATGTTCCCTCCATCAAACAAGAAAACAAGTATCAGGAAGAAGAACAACAGTTCATCGGATTCCTTAAATAATCCGCAATTGCAGAAAATTAACACCAGCAACAGGAAGAAAAATAACAGGCTGTCGTCCTCTTTTCCGAATAAACCCATATAAATTACCTCCTTATATTGGTTCAGGCGTATGAGTTTTAAATCCATCTATGTTGCCCCAATAACAGTATATGATTTAAAACTTAATTGGTGAATCAGCGCTTATCGAATACCATATCAGTAATACTTCTTAGAATCGATATACTCTTGCACCTTTCTTAATGCCTCACCAAACCTTTGAAAATGCACAATCTCTCTTTGTCTCAGAAACTTAAGCGGTTCAATCACATCCGGATCATCCGCAAGATCAATTAACCTTTCGTAAGTTGCCCTTGCTTTTTGTTCCGCCGCTAAATCATCGTGTAGATCCGCCACCGGATCACCCTTTGATTGTATATATGCGGCGGTAAACGGAACGCCCGTACCTGTGCTCGGAAATACCGCCCTGTCGTGATCCGCAAAATACGGTGCGAACCCTTCTTTTTTGATCTCCTCAATAGTCGCATCCTTTATGAGTTGATAAACCATACTTCCCACCATTTCGAAGTGAGCCAGCTCCTCAGTGCCTATATCGTTTAATATGGCCTTTGCTTCGGGAATAGGCATATGATATCTCTGAGCGAGATATCTTAGCGATGCCGCTAATTCGCCATCCGGTCCCCCATACTGAGTGATAACACATTTAGCCATTCTGGCATCAGGCTTTTTTATCCTTACAGGATACTGCAACTTCTTCTCATAAATCCACATACAATGTCTCCCTTCAACAGGATTCCCATGGCCATGGTCTGTCAATCCATCGCCAATGGTGCAAACTGTACGAATACCCGAAATTAGTCAAAGGTCCGAATTGTTGCTCGAACTGGTACTTGAGTTCATGGAGTTGACGGGTGTAGTCATTGTATTCATTAAGAGCCCTGTGATCATGCGGATTAATATCTAAAAAAAGATTCAATTCAACTGCCATAAATTCAATCGCCCTTATATCATCAAGCATTTTACATCGCAAATCCATCATACCGCACACCCTCCTCACACTTTACTTTTATGATACGGCCGTACCAGCTCAGGAAACATCGTACCCATCCTAAGCGCTTCCTTAGGCGGGAAGCTTGTTACATAGCGTTGAAAAGGGATATAAGCCTGAGCAAGCTCATGCTCTCCCCCTTTTGCCGAATAAAAATCCATATTCATCTGCTGAGATGCATGCTGAGATGCATATTGTCCTCTATATCCAAATTCCATTGTAAATACTCCTCTCAAGTATATAGATTTGGATTTGTCTATAGATATACTATTCTTTATCTATTGAAAGTGTTACTCTTAGTTTAGACCCAGCATTTTCTCAACAGTCGTTTTCATGTCCGATTTTGTGCAGCGTGTTGTGTGTATGATCTTTTTTCCTTTAAGTTGTACTAAAGCAGCAGGAACATTCATACCCGAAACTTCGCTTAATAGGTCAAGTCTGTCAAATTTATCTAAAATCTTAATCGTATTTCCGTAATTCAATGCTTTTAGAACATCATCTGCAAACTTAAAGGGACTGGCAGTTGACACAAGCAAGCACTTACGGTAATCTCCCATTTGGTTTCTGTACTCATCAAGCACCCATTTAGCCACGGCTGTATGTGGGTCAAGCACGTAATTTAAGGTTTTATGCGTTGAATTTATAGCCATCTTTGTTTGGCTTTCATCCGCCCATCCTCCCCAAAACATACTTTTAAGGCCATTTAAAGCTTCCTTTTCTATATCAAATCTTTGATTCTCTTTGAGATCCGTCATCCATGATCTGACTTTAGCATCGTCTCTGTTGGCTAATTCAAATAAAAGTCGCTCAAGATTGCTTGATATGAGGATATCCATCGAAGGCGAAACAGTATTGAAAAACTTTCTTCTCGCATCGTAGACGCCTGTATTTAAAAAATCTGCAAGAACATTATTGCTGTTTGACGCACATATCAATTTATGTATCGGCAATCCTGACGCTTTTGCGTAATATGCCGCAAGTATGTTTCCGAAATTGCCCGTTGGAACTGCAACATTAAAGCTTTCACCTTTTTCCAGCCATTTGTTTTCTATCATATCGATATAAGCCGAAATATAATACACGATCTGAGGAACAAGCCTCCCCCAGTTTATTGAGTTCGCCGATGAAAAACGAAGATTAGCATTGGCCATCCGGATTTTTAGCTCCTCATCCGCAAAAATAGACTTGACCGCCGTCTGCGCATCGTCAAAATTTCCTTCTATCGCAGCTACATGAACGTTGGTACCTTCCTGTGATACCATTTGAAGCCATTGCATATCGCTAACCCCATTCTCCGGATAAAAAACAATTATGCTCGTTTGATCAACGTCTTTAAAACCTTCAAGCGCAGCTTTTCCCGTATCGCCTGACGTAGCTACAAGTATGGCAATTTTTGCATTCTCTTGGGTATTCTTTAAAGCTTTCGTCATAAGCTTCGGTAAAACCTGGAGAGCAATATCCTTAAATGCGCAAGTTGGACCATGCCATAATTCCAAAGAAAACAGATCTTCACTAAGTTTTACCACAGGTGCGATTGAAGGAGAGTCAAATGTTTTTTCATTATAAGCTCCCTTTGTACTCTCATCTATATCTTCTCGTGAATATTCCGGCAGAAATTGCGCAAGCAGTGCTGCCGCCCTGCCCGCATAGTCGGATTTTGCCATCAAATTGAGTAAATCATCCGTCAACGAAGGTATCTTAATCGGAACAAATAATCCGCCTTCCTGCGAAATGCCATATTTTATTGCTTCCATTGAGGATACCTTGAGCGTTTTATTACGAGTGCTTACGTATTGCATTAAACTGACCTCCCGAAGAAAATTGTTAGTGTAAAGTAAATCACACTATATTTATATTAAAACATGCTATATATCAAGGGATTCATGGTTTTTAAATAGAACAAATTTGCCCTAACGGGCAACCTTAAGGAACGGTGGACTAAGTGTCTACCGTTTCTCTTTTGAATACTAAAGTCCCTTCGCATTCTGGGCAGATCAGGGTAGGCATACGATCTGGTTTTGTT
>Ga0209316_100397_pt1 | contig 13810 bp, 15 predicted proteins | sample 3C3metaG_FD_184150 | JGI IMG/M metagenome (GOLD analysis project Ga0209316, IMG submission 184150) | Freshwater bacterial and archeal communities from Indian Creek, Illinois, USA - 3C3 metaG (SPAdes) (version 3) | ecosystem: Environmental > Aquatic > Freshwater > Unclassified | place: USA: Indian... | reverse complement strand
GGTCCGGATAGGACATAAGGTCAGCTCCTTGTTGGTTTAAAGAATCAATATCCATTTGATTTCCATAAATATAGTACTCTTTTGTATTGCTCTTGTCAATTAAGATTATGATTTTATACCTTAACTTGACGTTAACCCTTGTCGCATCCTATTATATCAGATTCAGAGGAAAGAATGCACGGATTGCCTCGGAATTTTCCGGAAAATCCTCTGCGACATCAGGAAGGATTATGATCTTTTTCATAGAATTTATGCTTGATGGGTGTTTTGGTATGCGTATACTTCGCTTTATAAGTAGTACTACAGCAAGAAATGTTTAGTAAAGGAATTTCATCGCCTTTTAAAACGGAATACATCAGATGAACGCAAGGAATGGTTTAGTATAGGGAATTTATGTTATTATTAAATGGATTTTTATGCTATATGTTTTATTTTTTTCAAAGTGAGGTGCTAAGGTACTATGAGTAAAATCAGCGTTCTTGTCCCCGTCTACAATGCTGCACCGTGGCTGCGGGAGTCCTTGCGGAGCATCCTAGCGCAAACCTACAGGGATTTTGAGCTAATTCTGGTGAACGATGGCTCAACAGATGGCTCGGCGGAAATGTGCGATACCTGCGCCGCTGATGATGACCGCGTGTACGCTGTTCATCAGGCAAACGCCGGTGTGGCTGCAGCACGTAACCGGGGGCTGGACATAGCCAGAGGAGATTGGATTACCTTCATCGATGCTGATGATATGGTGCACCCGCGGTATCTTGAATACCTGCTTGGTCTGTGCCTGAGGCATAACTGTGATGTGGTTCAGTGCCGCCAGATGCGCTCTGAGCAATTCGACCCGATGCTGTTTGGAGTGGAGGTGGAAGATGTTGTGTTCTACACCGGTCAGCAGATGCAATGGGGCTTGTGCGGCCGCGGCGGCACCCGCAGCATGCTCTGGTGCAAGCTGTTCGGTCGGGAGCTGTTCGACGGTGTGCGCTTTCCCGTTGGGTTGATCCACGAGGACGAGGCGGTCATGCACCACCTGCTGGCCAACGCTCGGCACATGGCCTTCACCACTTCAAAGTTCTACTATTACCGCAACACACCGGACAGTATCATGAACAAACCGCTGTCAGAGCGGCGGTTGGATATGCTGCCGATCATGGCGGAACGCCAAGCGTTCTACTGGCAGAAAGGGTGGCGGCTGTTGGCTTATGCCACGGCACAAAGACACTGTGCTAGTATCATTGATCTGTATCGGCGTTTCCTAGCGCAAGACCCATCTTTGAGATCGATTCTGCAGAGGTTGCGAAATGCCTATTGCGAAATTTGGCCATTCCTGAGCGTGTCTCCGCTTCTGAGTTCTGAGATTCGCCGCCTGCACGAAGTGTGGCTGGAGGACCCGCTCCAGGGCGAGATGTACCCATTCCTGACATATGCGTCCATATTTGATGATGAAACATTTCGACAACTAGAAAGAAGAACTGATGCAATGCTTTGAACTTTCGGTCATCATTCCCCTCTACAACTGCATAAGTGAGCATACTCGTACGCTGGAATCACTGAGAGCGCAGACGCCGTATAAATCTCGTTTTGAGGTCGTCGTTGCCGATAAGCACAATACCGAAGACATAATGCTGTGGCAGCGGCTAGATATCATAGCCGACGATCCCAGCAAACGTACGGCTGCCCTGGGTAAGCTGCCATGAAGCAACGCAACTCCCTAGTGCGCTTGCTGGTTGATTGTCGACCATACTGGCTGGGAATGGGGACTATAGCGGCACTTTCGATGCTGGCCGGCGGTTTCAAAGCGCTGTCAGCTGCCTTTTGGGGGAGGGCAGTGGATGCGGGTGTAGTCGGAGCTATGCAGACGATGCAGTGGAGCGCTTTGGCTATGCTCATATTCATCCTGCTGGACGGCGGTCGTACGGCCATACTGTATCACATCATAGGACGGGTCACCGAGCGTATGTTTCTGGGCTTACGTATGCGAGCCTTTACCGTGCTCACCGGTGGCGATGTGGCAGCGCTGGAACAAAGGCTGCGCTCAGGCGACCTGGCCATGCGTGTAAACGGCGATGCAGAGTTGTTGTGTGACATCGTCGGAGGCGAGTTCTCCAACAATTTGCGGCTGCTCTTTCAGGCCGTCGTAGCCATCGCTGTTTGCCTGTTTTTAAGCTGGCAACTATCCGTAGCCTATCTAATTCTGCTGCCGGTGACACTATGGTTAACCCAGGTGATCAGCTATCCGGTGCAGCAAGCCCGCATGGAAGCTCGCGGCAGCGCCGGGGTGGCGATGAACATAGCAAGCGATATGCTTTCGGGAATGGCCACGGTGAAGTCATTCGCCATGGCGCAGCCGCTGCAGCGCAAGTTTGATGCAGCGCTGGAGCACTCCCTGGAGCAGAACGTGGGCATTGAGCGCCGAGCAATGGCCATGACTGTCGTGAAATACGCCGCCGGCGTGTTCCAGCTGATGTCTCTGTTTCTGATCGGCACATGGCTGACTGCCCGGGGATTGGTCAGTATCGGCAACGTAATGGCCTTCATCGCCTTGAGTGCCTACATCAGTGAGGCCTTTAGCCAACTGGACCGCATGATGATGGTCATGCGCAACGGCGTGGCGCTGTCCGCCCGATTGTATGACATCTTTGACATCCCCATGGAGCCACGGGGAGTAGACAGTCCTCTAAAAGAAGCGGAGTACGTAGAACTGCGGGATGTGAGTTTCTGCTATGAGGGCGACCGTGCGGCCCTGGACGGTGTAACGCTGCGGGTGAAGCGCAATCAGAAGGTTGCCATCATCGGTCCTAGCGGCTGCGGTAAAAGCACGCTGATGCGGCTCATCTGCCGCTTCTACGCTCCCACCGAGGGTGATATGGTTCTCTTCGGCTGCGACATAGGTACAATTAATGTGCATGCGCTGCGTCAGCGGCTGGCGCTGGTCACCCAAGAAGCCCATCTCTTCGATGGAACCGTGGAGGATAACGTCCGCTGTGGCCGTACTGAAGCTACTCGAGAAGAGGTCGTGACTGCTCTACGAGATGCCGGCTTGTGGGATTTCGTGCAGACATTGCCCAATGGATTGGAAACACCTATCGGCGAGTTCGGCGGTCGGTTGTCCGGCGGGCAGCGCCAGCGACTATGTATCGCACGGGCGTTTCTGAAGAACGCACCGCTGGTGCTGCTGGACGAGGCCACAAGCGCTCTTGATACCGAGAGTGAGCGAGACATTCAGCTGGCATTGAATAATCTGCTATCCGGTCGGGCTGCTGTCATCGTTGCCCACCGCTTGACCACGGTGCAAAGCGTGGACTACATCTACTGTCTGGACAACGGCCGCGTGGTGGAGGAAGGCACGCCGACGGATTTGCTGCGGCAACGGGGATACTATTACGCCATGTGTGCCCAACAGGGACTGCTTCAAGAGGAGGTCAGTGCATGAGCAGCAAGATCGGTTTTTTAGACGGGCTGCGCCTGCTTGGACGCACATTCGCATATATGCGGGGCTGCCGGGCTCGCTACTTGTGGGGCACGGCGCTAAATGCCTGCGAGCTTGGCATGATCTTTGCCACGCCTGTGCTCAGCCGCAAGCTGGTGGAGATGGTCTCCGGCGCTGCTGCCCAGGATGCACTAAACACGGTGGTGTGGCTTTTCATCGTGTTCCTGCTTGCCATCCCGGCAGTAACTGTGGGCAGCTATTGGCGTCAGGTGGGCGCTCTGCAAGCGGGTAACAATCTGCGCAAGGCTATTTTCGCTCACCTGAGCCGTCTACCCATGGATACGCTGAGCCGCTGGAAGACCGGAGATCTGTTAACGCGGCTATCCTCTGACGCTGAGCGGGCGGGCTACGTCTTCGGCTCCTACGGTGCCATATCACTACTGCGCTTTATTGTGGTTTTCCCTATTTCACTGGCTATGCTTTTTGCCACCAGCGCGCCACTAGCGGCGCTGACCGTGGGCTATGGCATCGCCACACTGTCGCTGTCGATGCTATTGAACCCCCATGTAAAGCGGCTGGAGCAGGAAGCCAGGGCACAAGTATCCGAATCGGCCAACCATCTGCTGGAGGCTCTTCGGGGCATACCCGTGGTGCGCGTCTTCCTGTTGCAGGCAATGCTCAGCGAGCGTTATGGTGCCGTGTGTCAGTGCATTCTTGATAAGCGCGTGCGCTTTCGCACCATGAACGGCATTAGCTACGGTGTCATAGACTTTTTCTCCTTTTCCTCCCAAGCAGTGGGTTTCCTGGTGGCGATCATATGGCTGATGCCCGCGCAGATTGACTTGGCTGGCGCTGTGTATGCTGCCAGCTTGATGGCTATAAATGGAGACGCCATGTTGCGACTAAGCATATTTCTGCTGCTGGTGCAGCCCTTCTACGTAGCCCAGCAGCGTGTGTTCGACATCTTGGACCTGCCTGCAGAGCCACAAACTGTTGAGCAGTCGGTGACCGCCGACGGAGATGAGGCCATAGTCGTAGAGGATGTAACCTTTGTCTACGGTGAGCATCCGGTGCTGCGGGATATCAACCTACGGGTGAAAACCGGCGAACATCTGGCCATTGTTGGCGGCTCCGGCGGCGGCAAGACCACGCTGATGCGCTTGCTTTTAGGCATCAATAACCCGGCGTCGGGTAGCATTTCGCTTTTCGGCATGCCGATGGAACGGCTGAATTTGGCGGATATCCGCAGCTTAAGCGCTTATGTATCTCAGGACTGTACAATTTTCGACGGCACCATCGGCGAGAACATCGCCTATGGTCGGCCGGATGCCACGTCGCGGGACATCGAGGAAGCCGCCGACAAAGCCAATCTGAGTGAATTCATCGCCTCGTTGCCCAAAGGCTACGACACTCCCGTGGGTGAGCGGGGGACGCAACTTTCCGGTGGGCAGCGCCAGCGCATCGCCATCGCCCGGGCCATTCTCAAGGACGCGCCCATTCTGCTACTGGACGAAGCCACCGCTGCACTGGATTCTTTGGCCGAGCAGGAGGTGCAGATCGGCCTACGGCCGCTGATGGAGCGGGCCACCACGATCGCCATTGCTCACCGGCTATCCACCGTGCGCAACGCCGACCGCATTCTGGTTCTGGAAGCTGGTCGCGTAGTGGAAGAGGGTGACCACGAAACACTGCTTAAGGTTGGCGGGCGTTATCTGGAGTTGTATAAGAAACAGTTTGAAGCACTGTGACATCACCATAAGATAGACGGCTGCTTTTAGACCAGTGACCAAATTGAGACATTAGCCTAAATTCGATTTTAGTCCCCAAAACCCATAATTAGTATTACAGATTGATATCTTCGGAATGACGGTGATACAATCAGAACGATATACAATGTATTACGAAGTTATGGAGGTGGCTAAATTAATACTATTTCAACACGGTTGAACGAAAAAGACGATAACCTTAATGGGGTTAATGCTGGTTCTGTGAGAAGCGGGCGCAGTGACGCGCTCTGTTTACTCGACCTTGTCATGAAAAAATGCGATACAAATAATACCATGTAAGTGCAAAAATTTCTCTTATCACATATCAAATAATTCCTGCTTCATGGCTTCCGCCTCTGTAGGAGGATGCGTGCCAAGACCACCGGTAACGATAAAATAGTCTGCGACTGCATTTTCATGTTTTCAGGAAATTAACATTAGCCGGACAAAATCCTTTTCAGATTTCTTTCGCCTTCTGAGATTGGGATAATCACGTTTCTTGAGGATGATTGAAATATTACGATGAAATCAAACTTTTTTTGGAGGAACGAGATATGAATCAACCTGTTATCTATGCCCATAGGGGTGCATCGGCGCAAGCTCCGGAAAATACAATGGCTGCATTTAGAAAGGCGATAGAACTTGGTTCGGGAGGCATAGAGCTTGATGTGCACATGACAAAAGACAGTCAACTGGTTGTCATACATGATGATGTTATTGACAGAACGAGCAATGGAACGGGTAAAGTTAAGGATTTGACTTTTTCAGAACTAATGAGATATGATTTTGGCGACTGGTTTTCTCAAGAATTTTCCGGAGAAAAGATTCCAACCCTAGAGCAAGTAATGACGCTTTTATCCGGATGGGAGGGGGTTCTTAATATTGAAATTAAAGCAAACGTTACCGGCAGTGAATCAAGTGTGATTGCGCTTATCGACAAGTATAAAATAAGAAAAAGAGTGATCATTTCATCTTTTAATCACTATATTTTGGTCAACATAAAAAGGATTGACGACACTGTCGAGACAGGTGCGCTTATTATGGAAACGCTTTATGCTCCATGGGAATACGCTAAAAAAATCGGTGCCAGCGCGATTCATCCATTTTATCGTGCTATAAATCAAGAAATAATTGAGGGATGCCTTGCAAACGGTATAGACGTTAACGTCTTTACTGTTGATCGTCCTGAGGATGTTAAGTTGTTCGCTAAGGCTAATGTTAGTGGGATAATTACAAATATGCCTGATGTAGCGTTAAAAAGTCTGTCCGAAGGAATATTAGTATGATGTCAATAAGAAAGAACAACTCACAGGTTTTATCTATACTAATTTGTGTGTTTTGATTTTGACAACGTATCAGTATTTTGATAATATATGTATATAGAATTGTTGGAGGTTTTGTTATGGCAACTATCAGACCGAGTTCAGATTTACGCAATAAATACTCTGAAATTTCCGAGTTTTGCAACAAATACAATGAGCCGGTGTTCATTACAAGGAATGGAACGGGAGATCTGGTCATTTTGTCAAATGCGGAGTATGAGCGTTTAAGTGGAAAATACGAGTTGCGCCGTCTACTGGACGAAGGCTTAGCATCCATAAAAAACGGAACAAGTCGTTCGGTAGAAGAAGTGTTTGTTGAGATTGAGAGGGAATTCGGCTTTGACAGAGTATAAGGTCTTTGTTGAAGAACCTGCTCAGAGGGATTTACATGGAATTCTACTTTATATAGCGGGCACACTGAAAGAACCTGTTGTTGCCAGGAGAATTTATTCATCAATCAAAGAGCAGATTTTAACACTGAGTCAAATGCCTCTGCGCTGCAGTGTTGTTCAGGATCAACCGTATGCCGCAATAGGTGTCCGTAAGCTACTTGTTGAAAACTATATCACATTCTTTATTGTTAATGAAGAAAAGTGCGAAGTTCATGTCTTGCGCATCCTATATAACCGCAGAGACTGGCAGAATATTTTATAAAACGTAGAGACGGGGAAATTGATATTGAAAAGAATTCTTGTACTTCTCGCAATAACGATGATCATTTTGACTGGTTGTAGCGAAAAAACCGAAAACATTACTTTTACAGCAGTTGTGGAGACTGTTTTTGATAATGGCATAGTTGTCACTACAGTCGATGAGGTAGGCTTCGACAAGGCGAGTATTGGATTTGATAGATCTCTAGTGCTCGATTTTCTGCCACGAGTTGGACAGACATTAAAAATAGAAATGTTGCCTGAAATTCGTGAAAGCTATCCGGTGCAAGTTACGGCTGTAAGGATAGAGTTGATTGCAGATGCACAAACTTCAGAATACAGAAGAATTAGCGCTGTTAAGGCACAGGAGATGATGGGTGGAGATGTGATCATTTTTGATGTGCGCACTCAGGCGGAATTCAATGAGGGACATATACCAAATGCTATTTTGTTGCCTTATGATAATATAAGAGATAAAGCAAAAACCATTCTGCCTGATATGGACCAAATAATCCTCGTTTACTGCCGGAGCGGCCGGCGCAGTGAACTGGCGGCCAAGGATTTAATAGACATGGGATTCACGTCTGTTTACGATTTCGGGGGCATTATCGACTGGACGGGTGATGTTGTTACTTCTATCGACGATTAACTTGAAATGATATCGCTTCCCTTGCAGGCATTGCAAAGTCCATGATTTTTCACTATTTCGGGACTAAGAAAAATATGTACCTTTATATACTGGAATTCATCAAGAATGTGATTGTCGCAGAAATTAAAGATACTGCTATCGATGCCGAATGCGATTTTTTTGACCGAATCAGATTAGCTTCAGGTGTTAAAGTTGCGGTTTTGAAAAAGTATCCATCTGCACTATCATTCATTAAAAGCTTCTATTTTGAGACCGATGAAGAAGTAGTAGATGATATAAAGATCCGTTTATCTCAGGGATTTGCTTTTTCTTCAAGTTTTGCCCTGAAAGAAATAGATCTTAAGAAATTCAAATCGAAAGTTGACCTTGACGTAGTACTAAAAATGCTCCACATTTACAGCGAAGGTTTTATGGGAAAGGCGCAGTATCAGCCTGATTTGGACATTGATGAAATTACGGCGGAGTTTTATCAATGTTTGGATATGTTGCGACAAAATCTCTACAAGGAGGAGTACCTATGATTAATGTTACAGGGCTTACTTTGACCTATCCAAACGGGAAAGGGGTATTTGACTTAAACTTCTCTGTACCGAAAGGAGTGGTGATGGGTTACTTAGGACCTAACGGGGCGGGAAAGACCACAACGCTACGGGCACTTCTCGGCTTCATGCGACCAAATAGCGGTAAATGTATGATAGGGGATCTTGATTGCACTGAAAGAGCGCCGCAGATTCAGAAAAGACTAGGCTACATCCCAGGTGAAATTACTTTTCCCGACGGAATGGCGGGCGATGAATTCTTAACATTCATGAGTGACATGAGAAAAACAAAGAGCGTTGAACGCAAAAACCAGCTTCTCGAAATGTTTGAGCTTAATCCCAAGGGCAGGATAAAGAAGTTCTCAAAAGGCATGAAGCAGAAACTTGGTATAGTAGCGGCTTTCATGCATAATCCTGATGTTTTGATTCTGGATGAGCCATCAAGCGGACTAGACCCTCTCATGCAAAATCGTTTTGCTGAGCTGATTTTAAGCGAAAAAGCAAAAGGCAAAACAATTTTTATGTCTAGCCATATTTTTGAAGAGGTCGAAAAAACTTGCGACAGCGTTCTTATAATTAGAGATGGCAGGATAGTTGAACAGTCTGATATACAAAAATTAAAAGATACACAGCGTAGGATATTCATTTTAAGGCCTGAGGACACTGATAATGCTGCAAAAGTCCTTAAAGCCGCCGATTTTGATATACGGGTGGAGTCTGATGGGATTCTCGAGGTTTATGTGACAGGCGACAAGGTAGATAGTTTTGTTAAGACAGCGGCTAAGATTACCGTACGCAGTCTTAATGTAAAGCATCAAACACTTGAGGATATCTTTATAAATTATTACGGTAAGGAGGAGAAATAGCCATGATTTTAACCCTTTTCAAGAACACTTTTAAAAAGAACTGGGTATTGCTTCTGATATTTTTTGCAGTACTTACTATGTATATGACCACGATGCTTTCCATGTATAATCCTAAGGATATCGAAGGGCTAATACTTATGATCGAAGCATTTCCCGAAGATCTAAGGGCAGCTTTTGGATTTGACGCTTTGGTCACTGATCTTACGGGTTACTTGGCAAGCTGGCTGTACGGGATGCTTATGATCGGTTTTCCGATGGTTTATAGCATTATATTAGGCAACAGGCTCGTTGCGAAAATGGTGGATAACGGATCATTTGCCTACCTTCTGTCAACTCCTAATCCAAGAGTAAAAATAATAATCACACAAGGCGTTTATGCGCTAACTTCAATTCTCGTATTATTCACAGCGCTTTTTGTTGTAGGTGTTTTATCCGCTGAAGCTATGTTTCCGGGTAATCTCGACATAAACGCGTTTTTCAGACTCAATGTTACGACAATGCTTGTGAACATGAGTGTGATGATGATTGCATTTTTCTTCTCGTGCTTGTTTAATGAAACAAAACTGTCGCTTGGGTTTGGGGCTGGAATTCCGATTATGTTTCTTTTAATGAAGATGTTGGGGGATTCCGCGCAAAATCTTCGGATTTTAAACGACATATCGATTTTTGGGTTCTATGATCCTATAAAGCTTGTTGCAGGAGAAAGTGCATGGGGAGTGAACTTAGCCTATGTAGGAATTATTGTTGTGCTATTTGCAGCTGCTACATTTATATTTAATAAAAAAAGATTGCCACTGTGACTTTGAAAAGAACCCAATAAGAATTAGGCAATGCGCTAGCTTTGTTTGTAAAAGCTCACAACTGTATTTGAGGAATTACAATGAGATCTGTCCCCTCGATGGAACCGTCCCCAATATTGCGGATTGAATCATTCGAAGTGGTGTGTTAATATTATAGCAAGCGAGCAAATGCTCTCCGAGTCTGAGAATCTAAAGCACGGCCATGAGTTTCAGACCGATAGGGTAGCTTTGGAAACGAAGTTGCCTCCCATTTTGGAAAGGAGTGTTCTTTTTATGCGCAAAAACAAATTTCTCATCATCCCAATTCTATTACTGGTTTTATTGGTCGTGGGTTGCGCGACTCCCCAACCTTTGAGGTTAGCCACGACAACAAGCGTGAACGACTCAGGACTATTGGAACATCTAAGACCCGCTTTTGAAGAAGAAACCGGCATTACACTTCAGGTTATAGCACAAGGCACAGGTAAGGCGATAGAAACCGGCAAGGCAGGCGATGCCGATGTTCTGCTTTTACATGCCAGAAGTGCGGAGGAAGAATTTGTAGCCGGTGGATATGGGCTTGAGCGCATCGAATTCATGTACAACTATTTTGTTATTGTCGGACCTCCCGGCGATCCGGCTCAAATTGCAGGTATGGGTTCAATCGCAGCTTTAACGCAAATTATGGAGAATGAAGTGCCTTTCGTATCCAGGGGCGACAATTCGGGAACTCATATGAGAGAAATGTCGCTTTGGGGGAAGGCGCAGCTTGAGCCTTCAGGTGACTGGTACATACAAGCAGGTGCGGGAATGGGCGCGGTACTTTCTATGGCAAGTGAAATGCAGGCATACACTCTGACCGACGAAGCCACTTTTTTAGCTATGAGGGATGAGCTTGAGCTGGAATTGGTTGTTGAAGGTGATGCTGATCTGCGTAATCCTTACTCCGTTATAGCGGTTAATCCCGAGAAGCACGATGGCATTAACAATAGAGGCGCTCAAAGATTCATCGAGTGGATAACATCTCAAGAAGTGTTGGATATGATTGCCCAATTCGGCATCGAAGAATTCGGGGAAAGTCTGTTTATCCCTCTAAATCAATAATACTGGAGTGTTCTGATTGGACGAAATAGTTGCCGGTATCTATGAAGCATGGAATTTAATTATCACGTTTGATCGTGAGCTTTATGGCATTATTGGTTTAACACTTGTCGTCACTATTTTGAGCACTTTGATATCCTCGCTTATAGGCGTGCCGCTTGGTCTTGCCGCAGGCAGCGTTGATTTTAAAGGCAAAAAGATGCTATTTCGTTTTGTTCATACCTTTATGGGCCTGCCGCCTGTGGTGGCTGGCCTTGTTGTTTTTCTGACACTTTCTAGGCGAGGACCGCTTGGAAGTCTTATGTTGCTTTTTACGCCGACAGCAATGATTATAGCGCAGGTTATAATCATTACGCCGATCGTTTTAGGGCTTGCCGAAGCTGCTGTCAAATCAAAAAGCAAAGCACTAAGTGAAACATGCGCGGGTCTCAATCTTAAGCGCACTCATATATTAAAACTTCTATTTCACGAATGCAGATATCCGCTTATATCGATAATTGTAGCCGCTTACGGAAGGGCTGTTTCGGAGGTCGGTGCGGTCATGCTGGTGGGAGGAAATATCCAGCACCATACCAGAGTTATGACAACTGCTATAGTGCTGGAAACGGGTAAGGGTAATTTTGATCAGGCATTGGCCCTCGGAATAATTCTTCTCGCAATATCATTTTTAATCAATTCGTTCATCTGGAAATTCCAGGAGGTGCCTTGATAAAGATAAAAAGCCTAATAAAAAAATTCGGCGATCGCCTGGTGCTTGAAATTAATGATATTGAATTTAAGCAAAATTCGATATATGCTATATTAGGTCCTAACGGTTCGGGCAAATCAACTCTTCTAAGAATTATTTCAGGCGTTGAACGGGATTTTGAGGGACAGGTAAGTTTTTCTGAAAACGGGTCAAATAGAGCAGACATAGCGTATCTTCCACAAAGACCATATCTTTTTGATTTAACTGTTATGGATAATGTTGCTTTAGGTATCAGAAAACAAGAAAACGCGCAGGCAAAAGCTTTGGAAGCTTTAAAGCAAGTTGGAATGGAAAGCTTTGCAAAGGCGAAAATGTGTTCCCTATCCGGGGGGGAATCACAAAGGGTAGCTGTAGCTCGAACGATTGTTTGCGATTGCGGCATACTTTTACTCGATGAACCGGCATCTTCAGTTGACATAAAAAGCATGAGACTAGTTGAGGAGTGCATAAAAAGCACAGCCCAAAAAAGTCATAAAACTGTCATTTTTACTACACATAGCCCTTCTCAGGCATTGCGGATTGCATCTGAGATAATAATACTGATCGAGGGGGAAATAGCAGAAAAAGGCAATCCGGAAGATGTTTTGAAAAGGCCTTTAAATGCCAAGACATCAGATTTTCTTGAGAATTGGAGGTTATAACTTTTGTTTAGTGTAAAGGATGCAAAAGAAGTTAAAAGGCTAATCGCCGAGCATTTCAAAGGATTTGAAACGGACTTTCAAGAAGTCCCTTTAGAAAATTCTCTTGGCAGAATAACCGCCAAAGACATTGTTGTTTCAGAGGACATACCGGGGTTTGACCGTTCGACTGTCGATGGCTATGCTGTGCATGCGAAAGATACTTTTGGGGCAAGCGAAGCTTTGCCTGCTATTTTAAGATTATCAGCTGAAATTAAGGTCGGAGAGGATATTTTAAGAGAGTTGCCAATTGGATATGCGGCATATGTACCTACGGGAGGAAAGCTTCCACAAAACGCGGAAGCAGTAGTAATGATAGAATATACGGACGATTTAGACGACGGATTCATATATGTGAACAAATCAGTTTCGGCCGGCAATAACGTTATTTATAGAGGCGATGACGCGAAATCGGGGGATGTTATAATTAAGGCTAACACTTCGCTTAAACCCAAGGATGTTGGAGCATTGGCGGCGGCGGGGATATCATTAGTTTTAGTAAAAAGAAGAATCAAGGCAGCCATAATATCAACAGGCGATGAAATAGCAGGTATTGAGGAGTCTTTAAGCGGGTCAAAAGTAAGGGACGTAAACAGTTATTCCATAAATGCAGCATTGTTAGAACATGGCGCTGAGCCTTGCATGTATGGCATTGTACCTGACTCTTATGAAAAAATCAGAGAAGTTGTCGCGCATGCTTTGCATGAATGTGATTTGGTTCTTATTTCAGGTGGCAGCTCGGTTGGAACTCTTGATATGACTTGCAAGGTGATAGAATCATTTGGGAAACCCGGGATTTTCGTTCATGGAATAGCTATTAAGCCTGGGAAACCTACAATAATTGCCAAAGTCATGGGTAAGCCTGTTTTTGGTCTGCCCGGACATCCTGTCTCAGCCTATTTTATATTCAAAGTGTTTGTAAAAAATGTTTTAGATGTTATAAACGGTGTAAACGAAGAATTTGAATCAAGCATAAAAGCATATACGGCTTTTAATTTTCCTTCAAACGACGGCAGGGAAGAATATGTGCCGGTCAGGCTTGAAAGAGTGGGCAGCAGGATAACAGCCCATCCGGTATTTGCAAAGTCCGGCCTTATCACCACTCTGACGACAGCTGACGGCTATATCATAATTAGCCGCGGGGCTGAAGGTGTGGTTTCCGGCAAAGAAGTGGAAGTAATTCCGTTTTAGAGTCGATTAGACTGAAAGGAGAGAATTTATGGGCTATGCATATATGAAAAATATTGAAATAGGCGAGGCATTGAAATTGTATCTTGATGAAATCGTTGCCT
>Ga0209316_100394_pt1 | contig 13910 bp, 13 predicted proteins | sample 3C3metaG_FD_184150 | JGI IMG/M metagenome (GOLD analysis project Ga0209316, IMG submission 184150) | Freshwater bacterial and archeal communities from Indian Creek, Illinois, USA - 3C3 metaG (SPAdes) (version 3) | ecosystem: Environmental > Aquatic > Freshwater > Unclassified | place: USA: Indian... | reverse complement strand
TAATAGCATATAGGAAAAATAATCAAAATAAATAATGAAGTCAAAAATTATAGCAACAGATAGGAAGCATCTGCTAAGTCTTATTAAAAAAGAAATAGGTCAACATGGCATTAATTGTGATTTAAATCATATTGATGTGTCTAATATTGCAGATATGTCTTACCTCTTTTACAAAACAAAATTCAATGGAAGTATAAGCATGTGGGATGTTTCTAATGTGAAAAACATGGGATGGATGTTTTGTGAGTCACAATTTAATCAGGATATTTCCCAGTGGGATACATCTAATGTGCAAAACATGGAGTTTATGTTTGCAAATTCGGTATTTAATCAAGAGATGTCCAAATGGGCTATATTTAATGTTATCAATATGAATAATATGTTTATGGGGGCAATTTTTAATAAGGATATCTCTCAATGGGATGTCAGTAAGGTTATTAATATGGGGGGCATGTTTGCTTCTTCCAAGTTCAATCAAGATATCTCTAATTGGGATGTATCTAATGTAATCAGGATGGATGCTATGTTTTATAAATCTAAATTTAATCAAGATATCTCTAATTGGGATGTCTCTAGTGTGGCTGATATGAACCACATGTTTGCACGCTCTAGATTCAACCAAAATATTTCCAATTGGAATGTAACTAATGTAACCGACATGAGGGGCATGTTTCTTGAATCTACTTTCAATCAAAATCTGGATAATTGGACTCCAAAAAAACTAGGGAATAAAGACACTATTTTTGAAGGGTCGCAGTTGGAAAAGTGTGGCAACCTGCCCTATTGGGCTAATCTAAACATAGAATTTTTAGAGCAAGCTATTAATGCTAATACATTATGCCAACAATTAAATAAAAATCTGACTACACCATTAACAAGCAAGAATTCAAGTGGTAAAGATATAAAAATATAATAAAGAATATTAGCGAAGGCAGTTGTTTCGAAAAAATAGACTTGCCATAGGGCTATTCAAGATGATGCCAAGTCTGCACTTCTGCTGTAGTTTTTAATATTACAATGTAGAGATTATACATGGAGGTTATGCCTTCAATATGGGAAATTGACACAGTTAAGTTATTACTATATAATGGATAGTGTGGTAATTTATGACAATTTTACACATTTATGATTCAAATTTCTTTTGTTTTTGCTGCTGCTATTATTCTAGAGCTTCTAGGTGGATATATGGCAGTGGTTGGTTTATCAAGTAAGGCCAGTCTACTGCTAATTATTCTAGCAGTAGCATTAGAGTTTTCAAAAATTGTTATTGCTACTGTCTTGTATAAGAATTGGTCCCTGCTGGGTTTTGGCTTTAAAATGTATTTGCTGCCAACCATGATATTTCTGATGGTTGTGACATCCTATGGGGCATATGCATATTTGATTCAAGAGTTTAGCAAAACAATAGAAAATCAAGCACAGCTTAATATTAAGATAACCTCCCTTGCAGAGGAAAAAGATCGATTGGAGGCTAGACAGATTGATATTAATAAGCAAATTTCAGAAATCCCACCAGAGTTTGTTACACAAAAACGAAGACTGTCAGCTATGTTTCAGGAAGAGGCAAATGCTATACATTCAAGACTCTCTTTTATAAATAATGAGCTACCAAGCCTTAGGCAGCAGATTATAGAAGATGGGAATAGGGCCGGAACTTTGGGTTCACTGGCAACAGCTTGGGGTACAACACCTGAACTGGCTATAAAAATATTGGCATTAATGATGGTCATAGTAATTGATCCATTGGCAATTACTATGTTAATGGTGGGAAACTTCTTGCTAAATAAAAGGCAGCATGAGAAGCAACAAATGCAGCAACAAATACAGACAAATAAAAAAGAAGCTGAGGATAGACAGTATGAGTTGCAGAAAATGGAAATACTTGCAAAAGCAAAGAAAGAGCACACAGGCACAAGCATGGAGGACAGACATGAAGATGAATCCAGCTTAGATTTAAACTTGCCACAAGAATCTTCTGATAAGCATTCAACTGACTCAAATAAAACAAAATTAATTTTCCCAAACAAGCCCATTGGGCTATCAAAAAATAATATTTAATTTAATTTTAATTTGATTTATTATATTTTAAATATATAAAGTTATTGAAAGTAAATTTATTTTTCTATAAGATCTGGCATGATAAAAACAAATTATAATAATCTTATTCTAATAAGAGAAGACACCCTGAATTTTCTAAACATTAAAAAGTCAGAGGTGGTTAGCATTTTAAGCTCTTCCATCAAAAAAAAATATCCAGGAATGACCTTTGATGAGGTTGATTTGGATAGATTAACTGGTGAGAAGTGTAGTTTTGACAACAGTTTTGCAGTATACAGAAACAAGTCTCAACTACAGGACTTGTTGCCAAAATTATTCTCATCAATGCAATTTATAAGTTTTATTGAAACAAACAAAAAAGAGCTACAAGAATTAGAGAGGCTTTTTGGGAAATCATATAACAGATACAATTTAATCTCAAACTCACATGAGGATGCCATAAAAGATTTGTTGGATATCTCTATTGAAAACTACGGAATGGTTACAAGAACCAATATAGAGGATAAAAAATTATTTGTAATTGGGGATATTCATGAGGATATTGAAGCACTAAAGTGTTTATTAGAGGGTGTTGATAATTCAAATTACACATATTGCTTCAATGGGGACTATTTAAACAAGGGAAATCAAACCAGGGAAACAATAGACTTTTTGCATAATATAAAAGAGGATGGCAATTCCATCTTCATAATCGGAAATCATGAGTCTTTTGTGTATAAAAGACTAAAGGGTCAGGTTAGCAAAATAGAAAATGAGAGTACTGTGTTTTCTTCTATAAGTTTTTTTGAAAAAGAGGAAAATTTCGAAACAAGAAACAAGTTTTTTAACTTGTATGAAAATTCAATACCATTTTTAAAATTCAAAAATAGTATACATAGTGGCTTTATAACTCATGCTCCATGTAAAAGAAAGTATCTTGGTAATTTTGATAATGAGTCTCAAAGGCACCAACGAAATTTTTATTTTAAAGCAAGAAGCATGGAGTATATGCAAGATGAGTTGGCATTTATGTTATCTGATGAGCAACTAAATGACACAATACATATTTTTGGTCATGTGGCTCACAATATGGATGTTAGGCAATCAAATAACTATTGGATTGATACAGGTAGTGTATATGGGGGCAAATTAACTGGTGTTTTTGTTGAAGAAGAAATAAAAATCAAACAAGTAAATGGAAATATGCTGTATAATAATGAATTATTTTATTTTAAGACAGGCAGCAAGCCAAAAATATAAGGATCTAATAATGAACTATGGTGTAAAAGAAAAGAAACAGGAATCCGAATCAAAAATTCCCCAATCCACACAAGAGGGTGTAGTGGTTGTGTTTCCCAAAAAAGAAGCCACACATAAAAATGCAAACAATTTTGAACAGCCTCTTTCGGAGACGGCTCTATGGGAGAATGTGAAAAATTCTGACATGGAAGATACAGACCCTGTGTCTGAGTTGATGGAGGATGAGCAGCAATCTAGCATTGAGGATATGGGCATGTTGGAAGATGCTGCCAAAGCTAAAAATTTCCCCGTTTATAAGAAACTATTTAAGGAAGAGATTTATGAGGACATTTTTCAAAAATTAGAAAAAGATTATTTTAATATAAAAAATACTACAGTTAGAAAAAAATACTTAAAAGAAGCATTAAAATTTATTTTTCATGCTGAAAATTTAATTGCTCTATCAGAAAATAAAAGGTTAATTTTTTTATCAAAAGAAATTGTTAAGCAGCTTAGGTATTCCACTTTTTTAAAAAGTGTTGGAGTAATAAATAATATCCAATTCTATTTCCAACCATTAAAATTTAAGCTAATTTTTTCTGATTTGCTTTTAAATAAAGATCTTGAAGGTGCAAAATTTATTTTAAATTTTTTTGAACCAGACATGGCTGACTTTAAGAAGACAGTTCTAGCCATACAAAAATCAAATGACATACAACTTCTACGATTTTTTTGTGAAAATGTGCCCAATTTGCAATTTAATAATGGGGAGATATTAAGAAAGGCAGCGCTTATGGATTTTGCTGCTGCCCAGATGTTAATAGATGAATTTAAGTTTGATGTGACCAGTGAAGATGAAATCAGTGGTGAAAGCATGCTGCAAATCATCATTGAAGCTGGCAGAACAAAAACATTTGAAGGGCTAGTAAAAAACTATGTAGAACAAATAAACGTATTGCAACTAATGCAGGGCAATGCTGCTACTAAAATAAGCATGATAGATCTTATTAAGCAAAAATGCAATATTGTAAAACAATATGAGTTTTTATCTATTTTATTAAAACAAGAGCATTATGTAAATATTCCCAAAGTAGCCATGAAGCAAATATCAGGTATGTTATTTGAACAAGAATTTATAAATAAGTTTTATGGCTCAAATATTTATAGTGATTTTTTTCAGCAAAAGGAGTTCTATCCTGAGGATATAAATTATGGACAAAGACATTTCCTTTATGGGATAATTTCCCATATGTGGGTTGCATTAAAAGAGGCAAACTCACATGACAGGGAGGATGTTGCAGAAAAGTATTCTTATATAATGAAATCTTTTCTGGAGTGTACAAAAGAGGTGGAAATGCCCACATTCATAAACCACCATATAGTTGGAGTAGCCGTTGTTCTTGCCTCTCTTTACCCCGAGACAAGTCAGATATTAAAATTGATTTTAAATAAGTTTCCGCAATATATTAATGTTCAAAATCCCAATGGAACACTTCCAATTGACTGCATTGAAAAAAACTCAGAAGGTTATACAATGCTAATCAAGCATGGAGCCATGACAATAGAGCGCAAAATTAAAAATGGAGTAGTTGCTAAATTTTTGAACATATTTAAGGGGAAACATCCTTTTTGGAAGCCAACAATAAATAAGCAAGAAAAGCAAGGGGCTGTTGATGACGGTGCAGTCTTGGAAAATACAACATGTGGGGCAACCAACTGGTTAGAAATGCTAAATAAAATAAAAACTGATTTTATTCAGATAAACCACACACTCTCAAATATTGAAGCAGATTTGGAATTAAAAACAGAAAGCGAAAACCTTTATTTTAAAGCTATTGGTTTAATTAAAACACTGCAAGATAGTGGTATTTCTAAGCATATTTATTATGAAGAAATTCATTTTTTAAATCAAAATTTTTCAAATTATTTAAAGAAAAGTGTAGAAAAATATGTTGAATTATTGAGAATGCAAAAAAAACAAGCAAACAAACCAGCAGATGAGCGCCTGCAAGAATCTAGAGGCATTTGTTTACAACAAATTTTCTTATTGCAAAAGCAAGTGGATGTTTTTACAGAAAATTTACTAAGTAATGTGATTAATGAGAAAATAAGTAGTCAAAAAGTGCATCAAAGGTTTTTGGAAGAAAAATTTCCAACAACCTAGTTTTGGTTTTTTGATTTTTTTACAGCCCCCTTTGGGGCTTTTTGTTTATGCTTTTGGGTTTGTTCTTTAGTTTTGGCAATTATAAACTCATGGTTTTCAATAATAAGTTGCTCAATTTTTGAAGGTCTCAAAACAACACGTAGAGCAAGAGATAGTTGTTTATGTATTTCTTTACTTGCCAATGGAATGTTGTCTGGATTTTTCACAAATTTTAACATATCAATGTTATTTTCTTGGCAATACAAGCTAAGAAATTTATAGGCTTGTTCAATGTGAACTTCCTTAATATCTTCTTTGTTAAACATTTAATTTCCTAGGTGAGTGATAGGGTTTGTTGATGTAAGACCAATGGTTATTAATTCAATATTGGTAGACAAGAAGTATAAGACAACTTATTATTAATTTCAAGCTATTTCCGCAATGGATAGTCACTTATCGATAGGTTATGGAATTTCAAAAATAAAAATTAAGCATGTTATGCTATATGTTGTTTTATGCCATCTGCTCTTAATCTATTGCTTTTGTTTATTTTTTTCTTTATTATGGAAAAACATGAGGGGCAAAAAAATTAATAATAAAGAATATAAGGTGTAATGAACAAAAGTACCATGTATAGAATGGTCAGTAACAGACCGCAGCCAAAAATTCAAGGCTTCACACTAATTGAACTAATGATTGTGGTAGCTATTGTTGGGATTCTTGCTGCCATTGCTTACCCATTTTATGCCAGCCATGTGCGCCAAACACACCGTGGAAATGCTCAGGGTGAGATGTTGCAGGTTGCTCAAAGCTTGGAGAGATGTGCAGCCCGCACTAGAAATTATAGCCACAGCACTTGTCTTGTTGGCTTACCTAGGTCTGTACCACCTCAAAATCCAAGATATATTATTGCTGTTAGATCAACACCAACAGCATTCACCATAACTGCAACGCCAACAGCAGTTGGTGGGCAAAATTTAGATAGGTGCGGCACCATGACCTTAAATAATCGCAATCAAAAAACTCCATCAACCCCAAATGATTGTTGGAATTAAAATAAAATGCAAAATATATCCCTAAACTGGTGGCTATTAAAGCAAGGTAAAAATAAAGATTGCTTTTACTTTATGAATATGCTCATGGCTTTTAGTCATTGTTTGCATGGTATGTGTAAGAAAATTTTTAGTTTAAATAGAATAAATAAAATAAATACAATAAATACAATAAATACAAATATTTCAGACAAACACCATCAATTAGGGGTTACTTTGGTAGAGTTGCTTGTAGTTATTTTTATAATGGCTATATTATTAAGTATTGGAGTTCCAAGTTTTCAGTCATTAATAGCTCAAAATAGGGTGAGCAGTGCTGCAAATGTTCTTCAATCTAGCCTACAATTTGCTCGTAGTACTGCTATTGCACAATCTGCCCCTGTAACGATTTGTGTTGCAAATTTCTCGACCACTCCAACTAGTTGTCAGATTAACAATAACAATTGGCATTTAGGATGGGCAATTATTTCAAATGGTCAAGTACTGAGAGAGCAGCCACCATTTCGGCAATCTACAATTATTATGGGGAGATCACAATGGGTATATTCTAGTGCCGGAACACTAGTTGGGCAATCTCTTTCAAGCTTTAATCTAAATGTGTCAACAGGGGGAGGAGCTACTAGACATATCTGTATGTCTATGAGTGGCACAAGTAGGGTTATTCAAGGGGATGATGTATGTTAATAAGAAAAATTAGCCATAAGTACTATGGTAAAGCCAGTAGCTCAAGGGGGTTTACATTAATAGAGATTTTAATAACATTGGTTATACTCTCAATTGGACTGCTGGGAGTGGCAGCATTGCAGCTAAAGTCCTTACAAGGGAGCCATGCTAGTTACGAGCGCTCTGTTGTCACACTACAGTCAAGAGATTTAGTTGAGCGAATGTGGGCTGGTATCTGCTCTGTTTATGATGAAGAAGGGGATTTTATTCCAAATGGTGAGCAACCAATTTGGTCTGCTTGGCTAGAAGACCACACAAATATGGGCACTTTTAGAGACCAAAGATGGGTTCCAGTCCTTAGTCCACCTTTGGGTGGTACAAACATTTGGACCATAACAATTAATTGGGAGGGAAGGAACCAGGGGCAACCAGAAACCATAGTCCATAGATTTAGTTTGCCTCCACCACTTAACCCTGATACATGTGAAAATTAGAAATAAATTATGACTATAAATAAACATATAACCACACATAGATATAAAAGCAAGATTGTTGGCAAGACCAGCAACAAACCAAATGGCTTTAGTTTAATAGAACTAATGGTTTCACTCACCTTGGGACTTTTAATAATGGGAATCATTGTGACAGTTTTTGCTTCAAGCCAACAAACATCAAGAGTGAAACAGGAAATGGACAGAGCCCAAGAAGCATTTCGTTTTGCCTCACACACAATAATGAGGGTAGTGCAGCAAGGTGTAATACAAGAACCACAAGCAAGCCGTGATAGGTTGGTGGTGGTGGTTTCTAGGGGTTCTGGGCACAAAGACTGCTTGGGGCGTCCAATAGACTCTGATATTGTGGACTCTATAAATACATTTTTTATTAATGATAGGGGACAACTGCGTTGTAGGGTATTGCATGTAAGAACCAATCCCACTCACAATACAAGCATGGAAGAAACAATAGTTGATGGTATTGATTCATCACGGACACAGTTTACTTTTGGTATCCATGAGGACTCTGATGAAGGGTATTGGAGTAATAATACAGAATGGAAAATTGGTAGCAATGATGAAATTGATTGGGTAAATGTCCGTAGTGTGAGAATTATTTTAGCTATGGAATCCAATGGGGAAGACATAGGCCCAAGAGCACTATTTAGTGCCACAATGAGGTGTGGGGCACTTGATATATGCTAAAATATTATTTGTAGTTCATTGGGCTATCCCGCTTATTGATAATGGTGATGGCTAAAAAATAAAGGATTGAAATTATGAAAATAAAACTTATAAATAAACAAAGGGGGGCAGCACTAATTTTTGGTCTTATTTTACTAACTATTGCTTCACTGGTGGCAGTGAGTGGCTTCAATGCAGGTTCAATGCAAGAGCGCATGGCAGCCAATCAGGATAACAGCGCACGGGCATTTATGGCAGCAGAAGCAGGTGGAACCAACTTGGTAGAATGGATTAATGAGAATGGATGGCCAACAGCAGCCAACCACCCACAGATACACCGCAACATTGGTAATGATGGTTCTTTAATTACATACACACTTAATCTACAATCAGGTTCATGGGGAGGCTCTCCACTCAATGTTTTAATTGAGGGTCGAGCCCTATCAACAGATGGTTTGTCTGTATTGGCCAGAACACAAATACTGGTATCATTAGATAGACAGCCACCACCACCACCCAGGTCAATCTCTCCACCAGCAGCAGTTTCTTGCTTTGGAGGGGCATGTAGAATAATTGCCGGGTCTGGCAGGGGTGCAGATGAAGGGTTCGGAACGGTTTCTGGTTTTAATCACCCAATTCCACCATTAAACTGTAGCGGAGGGGGGTGCCGCATGCAGCCACAGGGTGAGAATAGGGCCATGCCAGCAGTTCCAGCGGTTTTTTTTGAAGTTATGGGGGGCAGCAGTGTGGGTGTGGTGGGGGGTGGAGGGTTTAATGCATTCCATGGTCTAAATAGGCAGGGAGATGGTGTTGTTCGTGGCAACAGCATTGCAGTAGCTAGGGGGCCATCACATTATCCAAATGAGCAAGACACTGGAGTTTCAACAGCCCCAACATGGACTTCTGTATTTTTTGGGGAGGATGTTCCAACAACAAGATTGGAGAGTGGGAGAACAACTGTTGCCTCTCTTGGTGGCTCCAATGTAGAGGTGGGCACACTAGTTCTTGATGGTGAACACTTAACAATGCGTGGTAATGCATTGTTTGTTGGGTTGGTCATAATAAGAAACTGTGGCACTTTACGCATGAGTGGAAACCCAAACATATATGGGGCAGTCATTATTGAAGCCACCAGGAGAGATGGAACTGCTTGCTCCCATCCATATGACCCATTTGGTGGGGCAGGAACACCTGCTGTGAGATTTAGCCGTGATGCTCTAATGAGGGCAGCAGAAGTTGGTGATGCAGATGATGATGATGATGATGCAGATGATGATGATGATGATGATGATGATGATGATGATGATGATGATGATGATGATGAAGACAGAGAAATAAACTTATTAAGATGGACTGAATTTTTACAATGACCATTATACATAATGTATATAACCACAGGGGTTGCGCTTAATAGCAATTCACCTTATAATTGGTCTTTTTTAAAGGTCTAAAATATGATTGCAAGCCTGATTTTATTTGCGGCAAAAAGAGCGCCAATTGTTGCAACTGCTGCTGCTATTGCTTGGATTGGCAAAAAAGTATATATAGGGATAACAGGCAAGCATGTGCGCGGTCTAGACTCTGGAGAGATTAAGGAGAGGTTTGTGCCACATGAGCTATTTACAGTTCTCAAATATGAGGGAAGCAAAAATAGGCTAGATTTTGAAAAAATGAGCTTTTCAAAGGATGTTGATGAGAATGGGGTGCACTACATTGCCTTTTTTGAATTTGAAGGTGTCTTGTTTGCATTTAAAAAATACATAAAAACTCAAAATTCAGAATATGAGGTTTGTGTTGATTTTGTTTCATATTTAAAGAACCAAGAGCTATCAGAAGAATTTGTTAGTATTTCACAGCTTACAATAGACTTTATGAAAGTCATAAAACTAGACTGTAATAATATTGTGTATGTAAATGACAATATACAAAAGAATTTCTCTATGTGGAAGAAAATAGAGAAAAGCCAAACCAACACACCACCAACAGAATAATACCAACTCGGTGGCATTTTTAGTATCATCCTGTTGGTGGTGTAATTATTAAAAAACAAGACCAATTCTAAGTGTATACGTGCATATATAAGAAGTTAATAAATTTATAAATTATTTATTCTCTTTTATTTCTGCCTCTACAACATCATTTGATTTATCAGTTTCTTTTTGACTGTGCTCATTTTTTAATTTTTCAACAAGATTATGAAGTTCTGCTATTAAGTTATCAACTTCCTTTATAGTGCGCATCCCACTAAGATTATTTTCAATCTCTGTTGCTTTTGATTGATTGATTTTCCCAATTTCATAAATTAGGGTGTCTGCTTGGTTTTTTTTCTGAATAAATGTAATTTTCTCAATATCATTCTCTTTTTGTTTTTCAGCCTCATGAATCATTTTGTCCACCTCTTCTTTTGTTAATCCAGAAGAATTAGAAATTTTAATACCATGCTCTCTGCCAGTTTTTTTATCTTTTGCTGTAACGCTTAGTATCCCGTTTGAATCAATATCGAAAGTGATTTCAATCTCAGGCTCTCCTCTTCGAGCAGGCTCAATTCCAATTAAGTCAAATTGTCCTAAAACTTTATTTTCCCTAGCTAGTGGTCTCTCACCTTGAGCCACCACAATGGTTACTGCTGTTTGGTTGTCTTGTGCTGTTGAGCAAAGCTGAGTGTTTTTAGTTGGTATTGTGGTGTTCTTGCTTATTATGTTAGACATTATCCCACCCAAAGTTTCAACCCCTAGTGACAATGGTGTGACATCTAGCAATAGCACATCTTTTACATCGCCTCTCAATACTGCGCCCTGAATAGCAGCACCACCAGCCACAGACTCATCTGGATTCACATCTTTTCTTGGCTCAATGCCAAAAAACTTTTGGACATTCTCTTGAACCAAGGGCATTCTTGTCATGCCACCAACTAATAATACTGCCTTTATTTCTGATATGGCAATCTTGGCATCTTTAACAGCCTCCTTTACTGCATTAAAAGACTTGGATACCAAAGACTCAACAAGTGACTCTAATTTAGCTCTGGTAATTTTTATATTTAGGTGAAGGGGACCATTTTTTGTAGCTGTTATATAGGGTAAATTTATATCTGTTTGAGCAGAAGAAGACAGTTCAATTTTGGCTTTTTCTGCTGCATCTTTTAGGCGCTGTAGTGCCAATAAGTCTGATCTTAAATCTACTCCATGCTCCTTTTTAAACTCACTATTGATATAGTCTAATATTGCATTATCAAAGTCCTCTCCTCCTAAGAATGTATCACCATTGGTGGAGAGAACCTCAAACTGCTTTTCTCCTTCTACCTCAAAAATCTCAATGATTGAAATATCAAATGTTCCACCACCCAAATCATATACTGCAATTTTTCCAGTAATATTTTTATCAACCCCAAAAGCAAGTGCTGCTGCAGTGGGTTCGTTAATGATTCTTCGAACATTTAAGCCAGCTATTTTGCCTGCATCTTTTGTTGCTTGTCTTTGTGCATCATTGAAATAAGCAGGCACTGTTATTACAGCCTCTGACACACTCTCTCCCAAATAATCCTCTGCTATTTTCTTCATCTTGGATAGTACTGCTGCAGAAATTTGCTCTGGCGGAATATTTTTCCCTCTTGATTTTAACCATGCATCACCATTATTGTGCTTAATAATTTCATAACTTACAGTATCAATTGTTTTCTTGACCTCTGAATCTTCATATTTTCTGCCTATTAGCCTTTTGGTGGAACTGAATGTCTCTTTTGGATTGGTTATAGCCTGTCTTTTTGCGCTAGCACCAACCAGCATTTCACCATCTTGTGTGTATGCAACTATTGAAGGGGTTGTTCTAGTGCCCTCTTGATTTTCAATTATTTTTACTCCACTATTTTCTACAATAGCAACACATGAATTTGTAGTCCCCAAATCTATCCCTATTATTTTCGACATGATATATATTCCTTCAAAATTTTGTTTGTCTTACATATTGGGTTATTTGATTTATTTTGAATAAAACAAGTGGTATTATAAAAATATAATTATTTTGTAAATTTAAATCTTGTGTTTGATTGGTGGGTTGTGTGTAAATTATGGACAAAAATATTTGAAGTCAGTTGGAGATTGTTTCATGTTGCCCAACTATATTTTCATTAATTTAGGATTAATTAATGTGGGTGACCTAAGGTCATTCTCCAATTGTGTTTGCAATATATAATTGGATATGGCTTGCTTTAGACCAGCTATATCTGTTTTTGCCCAATAAGGGAGTATTCCGCTTTGTTCTACAAAAGAATCATCAAAAATTTTATACATATTTGCCAATGCTTTAGGGTGCCAAGCATTGAGTGAATATTCAAGCATGGAATTTGCAAACATCGATCCCATGTTAATTACATTGGAGACATCCCATTGAGATATGTCTTGGTTAAATCTAGTTTTATAAAACATTCCTGACATATCTGTTACTTTTGAAACATCCCAACCAGATATATCTTGGTTAAATTGGGCTCTAAAAAACATTTCCTTCATATCAATCACATTGGACACGTCCCAACCAGATATATCCCTATTAAATCTTGATTGTGCAAACATATACCACATGTTGATTACATTAGATGTATTCCATTTGGATATATCAGAGTTGAAAATTGAGCTATTAAACATCCCACTCATATTACTCACATTTGAAACATTCCACCCAGATATATCCAGATTAAATTTGGAATCAGCAAACATCCATCTCATATTTATGACATTTGATGTATCCCACCTAGATATGTCTCCATTAAAGTTTGATTTATAAAATAGTTTTGACATATCAGTTACATTAGACACATCAATGTGATTTAAATCACAATTTTCACCATTCAAGCCTATTTCTTGTGCAATAATCTGTTTTAAGTGAAATTTGTCTGTTGCTATAATTTTTGTTTTCATTATTTTGTGTTTCTTGTATTTTGTTATTAAGCAAATGTGTGTTAATTGGGTAAGAAGTTAATGGTTTATTCTTTTATATTTTTTTGGTTTTTGTAGTTGTGGTATTTGCTTTGGGTAAACATATGAGTGTTTCTTCCAGTGTCATGTGTAGCCTATGGGCATTTATGACTTGTTCTAAAAACTCTATTTCTATTGTTGCCCAATAAGGCAAGTTACACTCTTTCTCCAGGTTGGTTTTGGAGAATATGCTTTTTTTATTTGTTAATTTAATGGGCTGCCAATGTACTAGGTTTTGATTAAACTTGGAATTAAAAAACATTTGTTCCATAGTTGTCACATTAGACACATTCCATAATGATATATCTTGATTAAAACAAGAGGCAGCAAACATCCAAGACATATTTGTTGCACCAGAAACATCCCAACAAGATATATCTTGGTTGAATTTAGACCGAGAAAACATAAACACCATATTAAACACATTAGACACATTCCACTGTGATATATCTTTGTTAAATTCAGATTTGTGAAACATCCACTTCATTTGTCTAACTTTTGATACATTCCAACCAGATATGTCCTGATTAAATACCGTATCAAAAAACATGCCAGACATATTGGATACATTAGATACATCCCAATTTGAAATATTTCCATTAAATCTTGTTTTTGTAAATAATAAAGA
>Ga0209316_100392_pt1 | contig 13949 bp, 11 predicted proteins | sample 3C3metaG_FD_184150 | JGI IMG/M metagenome (GOLD analysis project Ga0209316, IMG submission 184150) | Freshwater bacterial and archeal communities from Indian Creek, Illinois, USA - 3C3 metaG (SPAdes) (version 3) | ecosystem: Environmental > Aquatic > Freshwater > Unclassified | place: USA: Indian... | reverse complement strand
GGTCTTGCGCCAGCGCGTTGAGCACAGCCACCAGCTTGGTGAACGCTTGGTCCGATTCGATGTTCTCTTCGCGGTGCGCACTCACCACAAAGTACTGCTCGGACTGCAAACCCAAACGGCGCACGGCATCTGATGCCTTGATCTGCGGCAGATAGTGGTGCAGCACCTCGTACATCGGGCTGCCGGTCTTGATAACTTGGTCGGGCGGCAGGCCCTCGCGCAGCAGGTAGTCGCGGGCAATGGTGCTGTAGGTGAGGTTGATGTCGGCCGTGTGGTCCACAATGCGGCGGTTGGTTTCCTCGGGCACGCGCTGGTCAAAGCAGCGGTTGCCCGCTTCCATGTGGAAAATAGGCACTTTGCGCCGTTTGGCCGGAATCACCGACAAGCAGCTGTTGGTGTCGCCCAGCACCAGCATGGCTTCGGGTTGCACATGCGCCAGCACGCCATCCACGGCTGTAATCAGGTTGCCTATGGTGTTGGCGGCGCCCGTGCTGCCTGCGGCACTGTTCAAAAAATAATCAGGTTTGCGCACACTCAGGTCGTCAAAAAACACCTGATTCAGCTCGTAGTCGTAGTTTTGGCCAGTGTGTACCAGCACATGGTCGCAGTGTGCATCCAACTTAGCCAACACGCGCGACAGTCGAATGATCTCGGGCCGCGTGCCCACGACTGACATAACTTTAAGCTTTTTCGTTGTCATTTTCAAACCTTGCTTGCCACCGTATCGGGGCGCTGGCGGTCGAAGTTCTCGTTGGCCCAGAGCATCACCACCATTTCATCGGTGCCCACGTTGGTGATGTCATGCGCCCAGCCGGGAATGGTGTCCACCACTTGGGGCTTGGTGCCACTGGTGCGCAGCTCGACCAACTCATGGCTCAGCAGGTGCCGGAAGCGGAACAAGGCCTCGCCCTTGATGACAAGAAACTTTTCGGTCTTGGTGTGGTGATAGTGCCCGCCGCGCGTTACCCCAGGGTGCGCCGTGAAATAGCTGAACTGGCCGCAATCGGGGGTCTTGAGCATTTCCACAAACACACCGCGAGGGTCTGCGTATTGCGGCACCTCGTAAGCAAAGCGCTCGATGGGCAAATAGCTCACGTAGGTGGCGTACAGCGCCCGCACCAATCCTGTGCCCACGCGATCGGTTTGCAGCGTGGTGCGGCAGTCGTCAAATGCGCGAATCTGAGCCGCCAGCTCGCCCAGCGACACCGCATACTCTGGTTGCACCACAGCGCGGGACCAACCCATGGTGGGTGATTCCAGCGCTGCAACAAGGGCCGACACCACATCGTCCACGTACACCAACTTCAAGCTGGCCGACGGGTCGTTGATCTGAATGGGCAAACCGCGTGCCAGGTTGTGGCAAAACGTGGCCACCACCGAGTTGTAGCTGGGCTTGCACCACTTGCCAAACACCCCCGGCAGCCGAAACACCGTAACTGGGTTGCCAGTGGCTTGCGCCAGCGCCTGCACCGCCTGCTCGGCAGCCAGCTTGCTGCGGCCATAGGGGTTGTCGCGCTCCGCCTGGGTTGAAGACGCCAGCAAGAGCGGCACGGTGCGGCCATGCTTGCTTACCTGGGCGGCAATGGCATCGCACAGGGCCACCGTGAGCCCCGTGTTCACCAGGGCAAAAGCGCTTTCGTCCTGAGGTCGGTTTTCACCGGCCATGTGGATGACTGCGTCGGCTTGGGCCAGCAAAGCCGGCAACTGGCCCACATCGTCACCGCGCACAAAGGCCAAAACCTGAAAGCCGGGCAACTCACCCAAGCGCACCCGCAGGTTTTTGCCTATAAAACCATTGGCCCCCGTAACCAGCACCTTCCGATCGGGTTGCGTCATCGTGTTACTCCTCTGCCTCGATCATCTCACCCCGCACTGCGGCCTGCATGAAGCGCAGCTTAAGCAGCAGCGCCTGCATGCCAGCCACATCGAGCCGGGTGGTGTTGTGCGAGTTGTATTCGGTGGCTTCAGAGATTTTTAGCTCGCCTTGCTCTACAAATTTGCTGTAGTTGAGGTCGCGCAAGTCGGGCGGAACGCGGAAGTAGCCGCCCAGGTCTTGCGCGGCAGACATTTCTTCCCGGCTAAGCAGCGCCTCGTACAGCTTTTCTCCGTGGCGCGTGCCGATCACACGCACCTCGTGCTCGGGCTTGCCGAGCAAACCGGTCAGCGCCCTGGCCAACACCTCGATGGTGGCTGCTGGCGCCTTTTGTACAAAAATCTCACCCGGCTGGCCGTGCTCAAAGGCATACAGCACCAGGTCCACCGCATCGTCCAGCGTCATCATGAAGCGCGTCATGGCCGGGTCGGTGATGGTAATGGGCTGGCCTGCGCGAATTTGCTGCGTAAAGAGCGGGATGACCGATCCGCGCGAGCACATGACGTTGCCGTAGCGCGTCACGTTGATCACCGTGCCGTTGCTGCTGCGCGACTTGGCCACCGCCACCTTTTCCATCATGGCCTTGCTAATGCCCATGGCGTTGATGGGGTACACCGCCTTGTCGGTGCTAAGCACCACCACGCGCTTGACGCCACAGTTGATGGCCGCCTCCAGCACGTTCTCGGTGCCCAGCACATTGGTCTTGACCGCCTCCAGCGGGTGAAACTCGCAAGAGGGCACCTGCTTGAGTGCTGCCGCGTGGTAGATGTAGTCCACTCCCCGCACGGCCCCCAGCACCGATTGGTAGTCGCGCACATCCCCAATGTAGAACTTGATCTTGGGGTGGTTGTACCGCTTGCGCATGTCATCCTGCTTTTTCTCGTCGCGGCTGAGGATGCGGATTTCCTGTAGGTCGGAGTTGAGAAAGCGGCGCAGGATGGCGTTACCGAAGGAGCCGGTGCCGCCGGTGATTAGTAGGGTACTTTGATTAAACAAATCAGGCTCCAGCTATTGCCTTATGAAACATCAAGCGATTTTCAGCAACATCGCTGCTTTCCGCCTGCATCTTGCGCATTGTAGCGTGTCTTGCAAGGCGATTGCGCAAACGCTCAGATGGTTCCATGCCAGCCCCGATTTCAATGGCTTCCACAAACTTTGCCTGATTATCCAAGGGAAGATCGAATCCAAGCTTGCGCATTTCAAGCCCACGCCAAGGTGTTTGGTCAGATATCAAAACGGGGGTGCCAACTGCCAGTGCCTCGGCAATCACATGCCCATAGTTTTCTCCACGTGTAGGCAGGAAGAAAAGGTCATTGGAACGAAGTACGAAAGGCACTTGATGAGGCTCCACCGAACCATGGTAATGCACCGATATGTTCATCGGCATGGCTGAAATTTTCTTCTGGCAATTCATCCAGTACGCATCATCTTCTGCGGGCCCATAAATATTAAAGGTTATAGGCAACTTAATCTTTTGAAGTACATCAATTGCAAAGTCAAGATTTTTCATGGGGGAAATTCTTGATAGAAATGCAATGTGATAGCTGTTGTCTGCATCGCGGCTCGAGGGCGCTAGATGCTCGGCAGCAGGATCCGGTAAGTCAGAGGCAACAAATATAGACCCAGTCTTCTGGCCTATGGTGCGCTCAATATCAAGCTGTTCAAATGCAGTAGATGCGTGCCAGTTAACATCTTCTAAAAGGCCTGTGAGTTTTGCAATTTTAATGTAACAGTTTTTCTTATGACTCTTAAGCGCGAGAGCGCCCGCTGAAAACTCGCCGCGTGGCGCTAGCAACAATGGCTGCTTTGGCACTCTACCTATGCGCCGTCCAAGCAAAGGCCAAATGGTGCTCCATGAAGAATAAAAGCTGTTCAGGTACAGCAGGTCATGCTCGACCTTTGCTATGGAATCGCATACACCTTTAAATGTTTGCTCCTCTGGGCTTAAATATTTTACCTTGGCGTTATGTACTTCGATCCACTCGCCATTCCGAATAGATGAATAGGCTTCAATATCTCCTAAATCCCGGTCAGAGGTGAGGATCATAAATTCAAAGTCATCATGCAGATTGTTGACCAAATTGAGTATGCTGCGGAGCGGCCCACCTGATTTGTAGCCGGGCAAGTAGTGACCGGTTGTTAATAGGATTTTTGGCTTTGCCATATTAATGGAATACTGTAAATTCGCCAAACCCGCACTCAGATCTGCCTGAGATTGAGGCTATGAAATCCTGCAGATCGAATCGAGAGTTATTAGCGCCTATTGATAGGTGTTGCGTAACAAACCCACCAACACACCTACCTAAACACTTATTTTTCTGAGAAGTCAGTTGGATTTCTTTGAAGCTTACTCGGTTTAAGGTGAGGATTTAGAGACGTTTAATTTTTTTATTGTAACAAAAAAACTTTACTAAGCCACACAGAGCCAAAAAACTTGTGGGTGAAAAATAACCAACACCACGAACAAATAGCTCAATAGTAAAGGCAAACACACTGACAGATAGCAATACACTACCTCCGCTATTCTCATTAATGGTCCTAGATCGCAAGAAAAAAAACGACTGCACTGCTATCGCTAAAAAGATGGAAACTGCCGCCATTCCAAAAACCCCAAACTCACCTATTAATTTCGCAGCAGTAGATCCGCCATCGAATAAGTTCAGGTTTACCCCGGCAAGTTCAAGTATTCTAGTTTGAATATCTCCATATGAGCCAAAGAAACCAAACTGCTGAAAACCAGAGCCCCATCCTCCAGTATCCCGTAGTATTACAAAAGCATTCTGCCACCCTTGAAGGAGAACAAGAACAGAGAGGTTATCAGAATCAGCTGAAATTGATATCCTATCAAGGAAATGCATAAAGTTTATTTCCTGAGCAAAGACCGCAACTAGAATCATGATGAAAAAAATTATTTTTATAATCTTTAAAGAGATCTTAAGTCTAAAAACAAGCGAGGCGCTAAGAGCAACTGTAATAAGGGTTGTAAGATTTTCAATCGCCAAGCCCCATAAAATGAAAAAGATGTGAAATACAAAAGCATTTTTGGCTTTGGTAGCACTGGTGAATGCAAGCAATGGCGCTAATATCAATGCAAAATGTGAGGGCTCTAGAAATATCCCTACTGGCTTGCCTAGCCCACCCTGAAAAAGATCAAAGCCAGTCAAGCCGATTACAGCATTAACCACTAGAAACCAAAGAGCTATATTGACCCAGCGCGACACCTCCGTCAATGACACCTTTAAAAGAATAGGTGTGTATGCAAGTGCGCAAGCACACATGACTAATAAAAGCAGGTAGCTAGCAGCAAATCTGTTATACTCAAAATATGGATTAATAATTGCTGCAAATATAGCATGAATTAAAATTATAAATAAGAAAGCAGCAAAAAAAATTGGTCGACGAATCCCGGATTGACCGACTGAGCTAATGCTAGGATTTCTAGCGGCTACATAGACGATCAGTAAGTAGAAATATATTGCAAGGCCGCTAGCAAATGAACCTCGGTTAAAGCTAATCATTATCAAACCAGGAGAAAATAAAAGGACATGAAAAAGGGCGCCTTGCATTGCTGATCTAAGTGAATAATTCACTTTATTCTCGAATATGCGTCTATTATTCATGTTGCAGGCAGTTCAAAAATATCCCTCAAAGAATCGGCGCATGTCAAGATAGTTGTCGCCTGAATCATGCAGCTTTTGCTTGAATATGTGCGCTAGCCACCGCCGACTTGACGACCGAGTCACGCTCCGGGTTGAGCGTCACAACATCGACCGGTGTCCAGTTGCGCGACTGGCCTGACCATCGCGCCGGGTTCTTCTGCCTGGCTTGCTGGTACCGCGCATGGCGCGCATCGAGAATGGCATGATCTCGGCCACTGTGGATCTGGGCCGGGCTGACGTACTGGATGCCGCTGTGGCGGTGATCGTGGTTGTACCAATGCACAAGAGAACTGCGCCACCTAGGCCCTAGCCTCATCGAGGCTGGCAAAGCCCTTGGCCAGGAACATGGGCCGGTACTTGGCGGTGCGAAACAGCGTCTTGGCATATATGCGTTGTCGTCGCTCACCTGCGGCCGCGAGTATGAGGGCTTGACACCCAGCCAGTGTCACATCTATGCTCAAGCATTTGCCAGTCAACCCACTGCAACCGGCATTACCGCAGACTGATGGCCGACTGGCACACCGGTGCCTTTGATGCTGTCAAGTCCCACACAAAACAGAATAGAGCCTTTTTCAACGACCTGTTAAAGTTTAAGTTTAATTTTACCTTGCGCAATATGCTTATTTAGTTGAATAAAAGCTTGGCTAATACTGTCAAGTGGGCCATAGCTTACTGCACGCCCACCAGCTCGAAGGCTACTAAGTCGGGTTAGAAGTTTCCAAGATAATCTGGAAAGTTCTAAGATTAGACTGACCGAAAATTTAATCAACACACTGAAACGTCCCTCAGTTTTAGCTAAAAAACGCATAGCCCGGAACAGCTCATAGTGATTTCGCCTCGAGTACAAAAAACAACATGCGTAAAGTCTACTGAACTCAGGAGAAATTTTTAAATTTGGGAGACGTTTTAGCGCCATACACAACGAGTAGGCCCAAACAGTATGAGGTGAGTAAAACTGAGGTATTCGATAATCCCAGATCAGCTTTTCTCCAAACCTAGCTGTATGCTCTGTACCTTGAATAGTCCCGCGATCTGAACGATTCACTCCATTTCCCGCCGCACTCGCTGCAGATGCACCAGGGATCACAAATGGGAAGTCAACCAAGATCGCTTGCCTGCAAGAACCTGCTATCAAGGCGGCACTGTATATATCTGGACTCACACCACCAAACAAATGACCATTGGATGCTCTTATTTTTTCAACGAGGGTGCGTGAAACCAGCCCGTGATAGGCACGTGGTAATTCACCAAGCCCTCCGCCTAGTCGCCGTGCAACATTTCTTAGTGCCTTTATGGGATCGATTGCCTTTACTTCTCCAGTAAATTCGTAAATAAAAAGGCGAGAATCATAACCATTGCCAAAGTACTTAGATTTAACACCGGGCCAGTAATAAGCTGCCAAAAAGGAATCCCGATATGAAACAACTGCATCTATCTCTTTGGCTTTGGCCCATTGAGCAATTGCTTCTAGTCCTGGGCCAACTGCATCATCGTCTCCAATCGATATAAGGTAGTCACCTTTAGCCTCTAAAAATGCTCGTTCAAAATTATCAACCACACTCAGATTGTCACTGCTGTAAAAATATTTAAGCTTGCCTGTTTTTAGATGTGGTGCAAGCATTGAGCTTAGTATATTTGTGTCACTATTGTCCGATACAATAATTTCAACATCACTAACATTATTAAGTATAACATTAATACTATCGATTATATATTTGTTTCGATTTCTAGTTGGAATGACTACAGATAGCAATGGCATGATATATTAATACGTTGTTGGTTGATTTTTTACTCGAATTCATATCCCCAATTCTCGCCCACCCTGAACGCCCCCGATCGCGATTACGCAGACGCTGTGTTTTTCTGCTTTCGGTGCTTTTGCCGGAGTTGTGCAGCGGCAAGAGGGTGTTGGAAATGGTTTATTATATGCCTCTGAGGGTGTTCTGGTGCACACTTGTGCCACACACCTCCGCCGGGCCCTGCAGCGCGCTGAATTTTTGAAAATCCGTGAGTGGTTTGCTGCGCTATAGGCTTGCGCCAGTGCTGGACGTTAAGCTGCTACGCCGTATTTATGCGGCTGAAGGCACGCTCTCAAACACCGGATAGCAACTGTCACTCCTTGATATCCTCTGCCGGCTACCAACCTAGGACGTGACTGATGATGCGCACGGCCTTGTACATCATCCCTTGCATCATTTTCCCAATGCTTGGTGCGCAAAGCGCAGGAGCGAAAGCCTTCGAAGGCCTCGAAGTCGTTCTGGCCCAAGGTGAGCAGGCCGTTTCCAACAGTGAAAGGAATTGCCATTCATGTGTGTGCGGCATCCGCGACCAGCGTCTGCAAAGTCGAGGCCATGAACGCGATGTCGTCGTCTGTGATCCACCATCCACATGGCAACCCTAGGACTTGGTCTAAAAATTGGGATGCATTAGGTAAGTAAGGACTTGCAGTACAGAATCCGGAGTAAACGTCGGTTCGCTGGTGCAGCTTGGACGCATGGACTCCGCGCCGCTTGAGTTCCATCAACACCCAGTCACGGTTTGGGATCTTGACTAATAAAGCCCAAAAGGACGGGATTGAACCTGACTGGGGCGATACTATCTCGATGTTTTTTACTCTAGATAAGGCTTCTGCTAATTTGGATGCTATGCACCTGGTTTTATCAATTCGTTCAGTAACACCCTCAATCTGAACATAACCGATTGAAGAGCAAAGGTTGTTGAGCGTCGCTGCCCAACCAATTTCTGGGATATCGCAATGTGGGTCGATTTCACCTGAATGATCGCGAAAACGGTTCAGATCAATCCCATATCGGCGTAATCTGATCGCGCGATCAGCATCTGCTGAATGCCGACAACACAGTGCTCCCCCTTCAGTGGCATTGATTTGCCTGTTAGGATAAAACGAGTAGACGGCAAAATCGCCAAAGTTTCCCACCTGCTTGCCATCTACCGTCGCTAACAAGGCGTTATCGCAGTCTTCGATTAACTTTAGCCCCCGATCCTTGCAGATTTCAGCAATTCGACTAATGTCGGCCGGATAGCCTGCGAGGTGATAGACGAGGACGGCCTTGGAGCGTGGCGTGATAGCACGCTCAAGAGCCTCTGGATCCATGGTACCTGTCTGTGGATCAATGTCCACCCAGACAGGCATAGCGCCACTTGTTGCGATTGGTGCATTTGTTGACATGCAAGCATATGGTGATGCCAGTACTTCATCGCCTAGACCAACGGATATCAGACGCAATGCAATCTGGATCGCACTAGACATATCATTGACCGTCACCACGTTGGCTTGGTTGACCAATTTGCCGAATGCATCTGCAAACTGTTTCACATAGGGGCCAGACGCGATTTGCCCAGAGTGCAACACCTCTTGAGCCGCCGCAACCATGCGATCGTCCCGATAAATTCCGAATAATGGAACTGTTCTCTCCATATCTATTAGCCCTTTTTGACAATATCAACCATGCGTTCTCTATCCTCGTCACTTACCCACCAGCCGCACGGAATGTGCAGGAGATGCCTGTAGAATTTATCAAGACCCGGAAGTGCTTCTCGTGATGATGTGAAAATGCTGTGTAAGTTGTTGGGACGATGCAGCTTAGATGCAGATACGCCTGCAGCATTGAACGCTTTTTCTAAATCTGCACAATGCTCGCTCAGTAATGTGTAAAGCCAATAACTTGACTGCGCTATTTTTTCGCAGCGCGCAAAATCTATGCCTGGTATAACTGAGAAGGCGGAATCAAAAAACTTTCCATTTTGAATATGTCGGTTCAGGACGCTATCAATGACAGGCAGTTGGGTAAGACCAATGGTGGCATTGATATTGTTCATGTTGTATTTGTATCCAACTGAAGTAATATCAACTTCAGTACGAGGCACCCCTTTTAGCATGCCGAACCAGCGAAAGCGCTTGGCTTGATTTAATTTTGAGGCTTCGGAGATAACGAGAGCGCCACCATCAACAGTTGTCATATGTTTGATAGCCTGGAAAGAAAAGATGGCGTAGTGTCCTACGTTACCAACATGTTTTCCATTGTATTGGGCACCCAATGCATGCGCACAGTCCTCAATGAGAGCTATGCCGTGATTATCAGCAATTTCTCGAATTTCGCGCAGTCTAACTGGGTATCCGGCGTAATGCACACATAAGATGGCTTTGGTTTTGGGAGTTATTTTGTTTTTAACTGAATCAGGGTCCATGTTTCCTGAAACGGGATCTACATCAGCCCAGACTACCTTTGCCCCGCAATACAAAATTGAAGTGTTTGTTGGTTCAGCCGTCATAGGGGTAGATATGACTTCGTCGCCAGACCCAACGCCAGCAAGTGTTAAGGCTGCATGCAATGCTGCGGTCCCGCTACTCATAGCAAGTACATTATTTAGGCCAAAGTGACTTCCGAACTGTCGCTCAAACTCATATACAGCTTCACCTTCGGCAATCATACCGCTGTAAAGGACCTCCTCCAGAGCAGGCATTAGTCGCTCTCTTGGTGGCATGGCAACTTTTATTAAAGGAATCATTCTACCGATTTCTATGACTGCAGGTTCAAGTTGAAATGAATCTGGCTTTGTTTCCAGCGAGGTGCTTTAAAATCTGTCCCTCAATGTTTGTAAACTGTTTGTTATAAGTCTTGTTTTCAATGCAGCAAATTGTTGCTTCAGGGTTGAGGGCCCGGACAGTGTTTGCTAAAGTTGCGGTCGCAACAAAAACGATAGACTCTCCCAGGTTGTTGGAAGCCCGAATCTGTTCCCCGCTATCTACGTCGACCTTCAAGCCCATTTCATTTGCTGCTGCTTTAATCCACTGCTCAAGCATCTTCAACTTCTCTTCTTGAGTGACACTTTTGTAGAATGAAAGTCCAGGTTTTGGTGTGGCAGGCGTACCTGCCAGAATCGTATTCCCCGGGAATGATTTCGTAATGTTTGAGCCAATCAATGCGACCGTTCGATGGCCTAGGGTAACGCCAGATGCAACAATGCAGGAGCCAACAAGCCAGACATCGTTTTCGATGCAGACAGGCCTCTCACCTACCAGTGTGCATCCCTCCATTTGTTCCCCCGCAGCGACGTGAGACCAGATTTGGGAATACATTCCGACCCTGACTCCCCGACCGATCTTTAAACCCCCACTGCCATCAATAACGCAGTTTTGACCAAACCAACAGTGCTCGTCAATGTAAACATACTTGGTAGAAAGCACTAGGCAATTATCGTGAAGCGTACTCCAGTCGCCGATGTGGACATCGCCGCCTGAACACACGATCTTTACTCCGGAGCCAATTGTGCAATAGTCGCCAATTGTTACTTTGCTGGGTTTGCTGAAAACAATTTTTGCTCCACTTGCGATGGACGTTGCACGTCCTACTCTTACTGATCCGTCACCGTAGACGTCGAATTTATTCATTTCAGTTGCTCCGATGGAAAAGTTCAATTTTTGGCGTTCAACTGCTCACGTCCATAGCTGTTTTCAATCGTACGATGTCTTCTTCTCCCAGGCAGCCTCCGGACTTCACTTTGATTATTTCCAACCTCCAGCTGGCCGGGGTTGTGCAGGCGGTGCACGGTGCCAATGGGGATGTAGGTGCTCTGGTTTTCGGACTGCAAGAAAATGTCGGCGCCGCGCGTCACTTCGGCTGTGTCCTGCACCACGATCCAGTGTTCGGCGCGGTGGTTGTGATTTTGCAGTCTTTGATCCGTGACTTCAACCCCTTAAACACCCACATTTTGGTTATAACCAACGCATTACCCATAAGCTACCTTGTACCCAGCAGGTGCAAGCGCATCAAATGACTGACCCAGTCGAATTCTGTGGCCAGAAACTGCCTTGCGACTTCATCAGCTACGGTGTCTTGGCCATGGTTGGGCGTCTTTTCAAGCGCATTAACTTACACGCTATGGTCAACCCCCAGTACCCAGTGCGCTCTGGTAAAAGACTACAGCGACATCATCAAGTGCTACCTAGCTCTTCTCACCTTGGGCAAGAACGACTTCGAGTACGGCGAGGCCTTTCGCAACCAGCGCTTTAACGCCATGGGCTGGGACTGGAGCGAGCTGACTAACCGCATCAACTGCGCCATTCTGGGTCTGCACATCGATGGCGCGCCGATCGACCTCTGCGCTTTAACCAGCGGCTATTTGCCACTGGACATCGACACCTTCGTCATGGATCATAGTGACAGCGCCAAAGAAGGCGCCTCCTATACCTACGCTGGCGTGTACGGCTACTGCCCCATCGGCTCTGTACCCGGACACACGCGGCTGCTGTCTGAAGCTCGATTTGCGTCTTGGCAGCTACCACGACAGCGCGCGCGAGAGCTAATGGCACATCGAGCGCGCGCTCAGTACCGCTAGTGCGGTCGCCAGAGCGCCCTTGCTGCTGCGCGCCGACCCTTGCTTTTGATCGCAGCACCTGATGGTGCGTGGTACTTTACTTGATGAGTGTTGCACTTGATTATTAATTCTGCCTAGCCTATTTTTTTACTTTCTACACTTGCAGTTGAGTGTATAAATCGCTGCTTTATGTGTGTATCTGCTTGGTTTCAGTGAGTAAAACCCCGCCCTCCACCCGGTAAATCGTCTCGCAACTGCGCAGGGTGGAGGTGCGGTGGGCGATCATGATCACAGTGAGGGTGCGGCTTAGGCCTTCGACGGCTTCGAGCACGGCTTCTTCGGTGGCGTTGTCGAGCGCACTGGTGGCCTCGTCGAAGACCAGCACGTCGGCTTGTTTGTATAGGGCGCGGGCAATGGCCAAACGCTGCCTCTGCCCGCCCGAGAGGCGCACGCCGCGCTCACCGACCATGGTCTGGTAGCCCTGCGGCCAGGCCTCGATGGTGCTGGCGATCTGCGCGCGCTGGGCGGCAAGGCGCACGCGCTCAGGGTCTATTTGGGCTGCAGGCACACCAAAAGCGATGTTGGCGGCTACGCTGGCATCGGCCAAAAACATGGCTTGGGGCACGTGCGCCACCCGGGCTTGCCAAGCGCGGCGGTTGGTTTCGGTGATCGGGCAGCCGTCAACGCACAGTTGCCCTTCGGTGGGGGGCAGCAGGCCCATGAGGATGTCCATGAGCGTGCTTTTGCCGCTGCCGGTGGTGCCCACGATGCCGATGCGCGCTCCTTTGGCAATGCCCATGTTTACGCCGCGCAGCACTTGCGGGCCACTGGCATGGTAGGCAAAGCCGAGGTTTCGCAGCTCGATAGCCTGATCAAACGGCAGTGCAGGTTCTGTGCTGCCTACAGCGGGATCGGCGGGCATGGGCTGCTCGACCAGGGTGAGCACTTCGGTTAAGTAGCCGTGGTTGCTGCTGAGGTTGCTCCAAGCGGCGTATATGTTTTGAGCCAGCGGCAGCATGCGCTGCGCTGCCAGGGCCAACGCGCCCAGAACCGGCACCACTTGCCCCAAGCCGCCAGGTCCCTGGGCCATGAGCAAGGCCACGCTGGCGATGAGCACCATGCCCAGCGCCTCGATCATAAAGCGCGGGGTGATGGCAAAGACCACGCTGCGCACTTGGGCGCGGCGCATAATCAGATCAGCTTGCTCGAAGCGGGCGCAAAAGGTGGCGTGGGTAGAATCGAGCGTGATGTCGCGTATGCCGCCTAGGCCCTCTTGCAGCGCCTGTACGCGCTGGGTGGCGGCTGCGGCGGCGCGCTGGCCGTCGCGCCGCAGGCGGGCTTGGGTCAGGGCATAAATCAAACCGTAAATACTGCCTAGGCCCAAGATCATGCTGATGGCCACCCAAGGCTGAAACACCAGCACGGCCGCGCACACCACGAGCACGATGAAGACTGCTGCAAAGCCGTTGGCTGTGGGGATAAGCACAAAATTGATGACGCGCTCGACCTTGAGCACGATGCCATCGACCACCTCGCTGCTGTTGCGCTGGATGTGGATGGTGTAGGGCTGGTGCAGGGTACGGCGAAAGATGCCGGCCACCAAGTCGTGGCCTATAGACAGAGCCAGCTTGGTGCTGGCCCACTGCACGCCGATGCGAACCAGGCCAGCCAGCACGGCTGCGCAGCCAAAGAGCACGGTGAGCGGCAGCAGCAGGTCTTGCGGCTGCTGCAAGCCCAGCGCGGCGATGAAGGGCTGCATGAAGGGCAGCACAAACAGGGCTTCGGGGGCAGTGAGCGCGGCCAAAAACGGAATGAGCGCGCCGATGGACACCAGCTCGGCAGCCGATGCCACCACCGTGAGGCCTAGCAGCGCCACGCTCTGCCCTTTGCGCCGCGCCGACATGCTGCGCCATAGGCGGCGCAACTGCGGCAGCGCAGCCAGCAGCCCGGGCTCGGGGCTGGCGCTGAGGGCAGCGCTGGGATTGGCGGGGGGCATTGAGGGGTGGGCCAGAAAAGCGTTTGGCCACGCTACCGCCGTGCCGTGTCACGTTCGGCGGGCGCGTTAAGTGGGCGAGTATATC
>Ga0209316_100388_pt1 | contig 14005 bp, 12 predicted proteins | sample 3C3metaG_FD_184150 | JGI IMG/M metagenome (GOLD analysis project Ga0209316, IMG submission 184150) | Freshwater bacterial and archeal communities from Indian Creek, Illinois, USA - 3C3 metaG (SPAdes) (version 3) | ecosystem: Environmental > Aquatic > Freshwater > Unclassified | place: USA: Indian... | reverse complement strand
ATAAAATTCGGGATAAACAACGAATTTGGTTGGGCTGCTTATTTTAACCACGGCAACCTTTTTATAAAACGCCATATGCATGATGAAAATGCGAAATATCCGGATTTTGGCGTTTCATACGAAACTTACTCGAACGATTTCATGCTTGAGATGGAGTCGCTCTCGCCGCTCGTAACACTTGAGCCTGACGAGGATGTAATGCACATCGAGGAATGGGAGCTTATTCAAGGTGTTAAATCACCTTCAAGCGATGAAGCCGAAATCGACTTGATTGTGAAAAAATATATACAGACGTATTGAGGATAGCTATACCGGATTGGAGTTTGAGGTTAGAGTAGATTGTGGGGAAGGAAGTCATAGAAAAAAACGTTTGGAGATCTGTCCCCTCAAAAGAACCGTCCCATCGATGGAACCGTCCCCAATATTTGAGGTTTATTTTTTGAATGGCTTGTGCTATATTGAATTGTTTGAAGTTTGAACCCAAGGAGGAATACACGAATGAAGTTGTTTACATCTGAATCGGTTACCGAAGGACATCCGGATAAGGTCTGCGACCAGATATCCGATGCGGTGCTCGATTCGATATTAGAACAGGATCCTTTTGCGCGGGTTGCGTGCGAAACGGCAGTCACAACAGGTCTTGTGCTGGTTATGGGCGAGATTACCACAAGTTGCTATACTGACATACCTAAAATTGTCAGAAGCACCATCGAAGGCATAGGTTATACTCGTGCCAAATACGGCTTTGATGCAGATACCTGCGCAGTGATAACCTCTATTGATGAGCAGTCGCCGGATATAGCGATGGGAGTTAACAGCGCAATAGAAATCAGAGAAGGTGTCGGCAAAAACAGTTATGACAGCGTAGGCGCGGGCGATCAGGGAATGATGTTTGGCTTTGCCTGCAATGAAACACCTGAGCTCATGCCAATGCCCATATCGCTTGCACATAAGCTTACAAGAAGGCTTAGTGAGGTCAGAAAGCAGTCGATTTTGCCGTATCTTCGTCCTGACGGTAAATCCCAGGTGACAGTCGAATACGACGGACATAAGCCTAAAAGAGTCGATACTATAGTAGTATCAACACAGCATAGCCCTGATGTTGATCAGGATACCATAAAGCACGATGTTTTCGAACAAGTAATAAAGGCTGTCATACCGGCGTATCTGCTTGATGCCGGTACGAGAATACTCGTAAACCCGACCGGAAGGTTTGTAGTGGGCGGCCCGCAGGGTGATTCGGGGCTAACGGGCAGAAAGATAATAGTCGACACATACGGAGGCTATGCGCGTCACGGAGGCGGTGCATTTTCGGGGAAAGACCCTACTAAGGTTGACAGATCCGCGGCTTACGCTGCAAGATATGTAGCTAAAAACATAGTGGCGGCAGGACTTGCCGAAAAGTGCGAGATTGAACTTGCATATGCAATAGGCGTAGCAAGACCTATTTCGATACTTGTTGATACTTTTGGAACGGGTAAAATTGACGAAGAAAAGATATTAAAGCTCATAAATGAATATTTTGACTTAAGACCGGCTGCGATAATTGAGCACCTTGATTTGAGAAGGCCTATTTATAATAAAGTAGCCGCATACGGTCATTTCGGACGCGATGATCTAAACTTGTCGTGGGAGAAAACCGATATCGCGGATAAAATAAGAATATAGAACCAACCAGCGGGACGTTTTGTTTGGCAGATGAATCAAAGATGCATGATTGCTTCTAGATCTACATGTGCCCCGTCAACTAGTTCGCGTAAGAAAAGCGCGCGTATGTAGCCGCGATCGCTTGAAGTTGAATGGATGTAAAAATTAAATCCATAATAAAGCCGAACGAGCGATGTCATTTTAGATGCCGTGTGTAAGGCGGCTATATGTGCGCCCTGAATTGTTGCGCGCTCGATTGCGGCTTTAACCAACTCTTTTCCCACACCGCAATTATGAACGTCAAGTCGTACCGCAAATCGGCTAATGTAGGCGATTTTACCGGTCACCATCTCAAAACGTATTGTGCCTACCGGCTGTGAGTCTAATAAAGCTATGAGTACGGTCTTGTTTTTCAAATCTGCAAAAACTTTTTCATATTTTTCTGACAGAGCCGAAAGGTTGCCCGGCACTTTTGCATCTTTTGCGTATTTTTCGAAAGCTTCGCGGGTTATTTCAAGTAAATCCGGGATATCGGCAACTGTTGCTTCTCTGATTATAGGATTCATTTCGGTACATCTCCAAATATATTATTACTACTGGGCGGACACAAGTTCTGCCCCTACAACTTTTTATTCGACATTAGAAGTGCCATGACTGCTTTTTGCGCATGCAGCCTGTTTTCAGCCTGCTCAAAAACTAGCGATTTAGGGCTGTCCATTATTCCGCTTGTTACTTCCTCTCCCCTGTGTGCGGGCAAACAGTGCAAAAATGAAGCATCGGGCTTGGCATGGAAAAAAAGTTCTTCGTTAACCTGATAAGGAGCAAGAATCTTAAGTCGTTCGGCTTGTTCGGCTTCCTGTCCCATGCTGGTCCAAACATCAGTGTATATAAAATCGGCGTCTTTTACGGCGGAAAAAGGTTCATCGCTAATATCAAGCCTTGAACCAGATTCTTTTGCGTATTGCATACAAAGGGCGGTTACATCGTTTTTGGGGAGATATTGGGGCGGGCATGCCAGGGATATGTCTAAACCAAGCTTCGTGCAAATAATCATTAGTGAATGAGCAACATTGTTGCCGTCACCTATGTATGCAATTTTGATTTCTGAAACGCGTTTTGTGTGCTCAAATACCGTTAAAATATCAGCTAGCGCCTGACAGGGATGGAAAAGGTCTGTAAGCCCGTTTATGACGGGTACGGTTGAAAATCGTGCGAGCTCTTCTACATCCTCCTGTTTAAATGTGCGTATCATTATTGCATCGACATAACGGGATAAAACTTTTGCCGTATCGCTCGCCGGTTCGCCGCGTCCTAACTGTATGTCAAGGGTGCTTAAAAAGAGCGAGTAACCGCCTAGCTGACGAATTCCTACCTCAAACGATACCCTTGTGCGGGTGGAAGGTTTAGCAAAAATCATGGCTAAAGCCTTGTTGGCGAGAACCGGAGGAAGTATACCCATCTTGAGTTTATCTTTGAGATCTAAAGCAAGCGCCAGCGCGCACAAGATTTCCTCCTTTGACCAGTCTTTGAGTGTCAGAAGGTGTTTTTGCGAAAATGGCACGGACAGATATTCGCTTAAATTCAGATATTGCATGGCTTTGCCTCCTTGACTTCAGAAAAAATTGATTCCAATGTTTCAATCAAAGCATCGATTTCATCTTGTGCTATGATAAGCGGCGGTACAAGCCGCAGAGTATTTTTCCCTGCGCAATTTATAATAAATCCGGCGCGAAAGCACTGCTCTACAATTGTTTTGCCATTGACCGACTCGTCAAGCTCTAGGCCGAGCATGAGCCCTTTTCCTCTTACATCGTTTACAAACGGGAAAAGACTTTTCAAATATTCAAGCCTTTCCTTGAAGTAAGCTCCTTTTATGGCGCTTTCGGTTATTAGATTTTCGTCTGATAAAGTTTTTAATACCGCCAAAGCTGCTGTGCAGGCAAGCGGATTGCCGCCGAATGTGCTGCCGTGATCTCCCGGCTCAAAAGCTGCGGCGTGTGATTTGGCAAGAAGCGCCCCGATAGGCACACCACCGCCTAAGCCCTTTGCTAATGTTAAAATGTCCGGTTCCACTCCGAAATGCTCATAAGCGAACATTTTGCCTGTTCTGCCGATGCCGGTCTGGATTTCATCAAAAATGAGCAGCAAACCTTTTTCACGGCAAAGCTTTGCGATGCCTTCTACATAGCCAACGTCTGCCTCGATGACTCCGCCTTCACCCTGTATGAGCTCTATCATAATAGCGCAGGTTAAGTCGCTTACCGCGTCTTTCGCCGCTTCGATGTCATTATACGGAATATGCTTGAACCCTATTGGCAGAGGTTCATAAGGCTTTTGATACTTGGGCTGACCTGTGGCGGTTAAAGCAGCCAATGTGCGTCCGTGAAACGAATTGGTATTCGTTAAGATTTCATATTTATACATACCTTTTTGTTTGAAATACTTGCGGGCGAGTTTAATTGCCCCTTCTATGGCTTCGGCTCCGCTGTTGCCAAAAAATACGCGGTCAAAGCATGAGTGTTTTACTAAAGTCTCCGCCAGTTTGGCTTGAGATTCAATATAAAAAAGGCTTGAACAGTGAATAAGCTTGCCTGCCTGGGAGGATATTGCCTCAACTAACGCAGGGTGCGAATATCCTAAGCTGTTGACGGCTATTCCAGCCAAAAAATCAATATAAGAGCGACCTTCTTTGCTATAAAGCGTTGAGCCGCGTCCATACTCGAACACAACCGGAATACGCTTTCCGAAAGTATTCATATAATATTTTTGATCAATTTCCATTATGGCGCTTGTATTCATCAGTCACCACTCCTTATCTGAAGTGGTCTGAGTATACATCAAAATGAATAATAATACAAGAGTATATTCTGAATTTTTTTATACCATGAAGCTAGTAAATGAAGACTGATAGAAAAACAAAATCAAGAAAAGTTTGAGAATTTTTCTCAAAAGTATTGCCATATTTAATAGAATTGTTATAATATATATAGTATATTACGGAATAGTAAGCAAACCTTAAGGAGTACGTTTTATGTTAATAAATTATGTCTTTCAAAATTATCGATCTTTTAAGGGCAGATCCCAGCTTGATATGAAAGCGGGAACTCAGCGGACATTAGATGAAAATCTTATACGCGCTAAAGGGCTTCGCATTTTGCCTTCCGCTGTCATTTATGGTGCAAATGCCAGTGGAAAATCCAATATTATTATGTCGCTCGCACTCATGCGTGAAATTGTTTTGCTAGGTTCAATTGAGGCTTCGTCTGAGGACTTGAAAAATCTTGAGATATACCCGTTCGCCCATAGTCCGGAGCAAAACCCAATGCTGTTTGAAACGGAATTTATAAACAAAGGTGAACAATTCAGATATTCATTTGAAGTTATGGCTAAGCTATCGGGAAAGAGTAAACGTCAAATTAAATCGGAGCAACTTTGGATTAATAGCGACAAGGGAATGATTCGGATTTTTGAACGTGATTTGAAACGAGTCGCGATTAACAGGGACAAGAAGATTCTTTCACGTATTAAGTATAGCGAAAGACTGTTGGGAGAATTTGAAGAAAAAATCAATAAAAACCTTGTTCCGACTAAGCTTTTTTTGACACAATCATTTGAAACGCTTATCAGCAGTGAAATAGCGGATAAAGTAATTGACTTTTTCAAAAATAGGCTCATTGTTGTTAGCGATTTTACACTAAAGAAATTAAACCTTATCTTTTCAGCTGTTGAAATGCAAGGCAGAGATTTTCTGGCATGGAACGAAATACTGGATGGTTTTGTGAAAAGTTCTGATTTTGGCCCTCAGAAGATTATGTTAAAATCTCAAGAATCAGATGATGAACATTCGGCAGCCATGCAGCTTGTTTCTATATATAAATTCGGCAGACGGAAGCTAATGATGCCCGCAGATTTGATGGAATCAAGAGGGACATTGAAGCTTGTGGATTTTGCGATTCCATTTGTAGATTTATTCCCTGAGGGAGGCGTTTTCGTACTGGACGAATTCGATTCGTCTATTCACCCTGAATTGATCAAAGGGATTGTAGCCCTTTTTAATGATCAGACGCTCAATAAAAACGGGGCGCAGCTTATATTTACAACGCATAACCCCATCTATTTAAACAACAAGATGTTTCGGCGCGATCAGATCAGATTTGTAGAAAAAGATAAGGATACTTTTGAAAGCACCATTTATTCGCTTGCTGATTTCGGTTCTGCGGATGTGAGAAATGACCAGAACTATCTAATAAGTTATTTCAAAGGTAAGTACGGTGCGCTTCCGTACATTGATTTTTCCAAGCTTTTCATCAACGAAGCAAAGGAGAAGATCTGATGTATCGCAAAACTTACTTTTGTGTTTGTGAAGGGCAGCAGGAGGAGATGTATCTTAAGTGGGTGGCTTTTCTGCTAAAGAACTTTCCTGAACGCGTTGTAAGCTTTAATGTCACTCAAGGCTTGCCCGAAAAATTAAAGAAGAATTATACAGAATATGATAACGCTGCTTTGTTTGATTATGATTTCAAAGACTCCGAGTTCCGTAAAAACATAGGTATTTGTGAACAACTCAAGCGAAAAAGTCGCGGGAAAAAGGGAAAAAAAGTGTATCATGCGTATAGCAGTGCCAACATTGATTTATGGTTTATTCTCCATAAGGAAGACTTTGACAGATCAGTAATTTCAAATGATGCCTATGTTTCTGACGTGCGTAGAATTTACGGATTAAACCGCGAAGCTGACATCAAAGAAAGGGTTATCCTTGAGAAGATTTTAAGACAAATAACCCTTGAAGACGTAAAACATGCCATTAAGCGGGCAGAACAAATCCGCGCAGGAAAACAATTGTCCAATTCATTTATGATAGGTTCCGTTACTTGTTATACTAATCCGGACTTTTCTATTCATAGTTTTCTGGAAGTTGTCCTGCGCGATTGCGGTGAATTTTAAAACAAGCTAAAACTCCAGTTTGTCCTCAAGATATTCGCAAATCTTATCGCTCGAAATTCTTATCTGCGCCATAGTATCCCTATCTCTTATCGTAACAGTGTTGTCGTTTAATGTATCGTGATCTATAGTTATGCAAAATGGCGTGCCTATTTCGTCCTGTCTGCGATAACGCTTTCCTATACTGCCTGTTTCGTCGTATTCAACAGAAAATCTTTTTTGAAGTTTTTTAAATATTGCTTCCGCCGGATCTTTTAATTTCTTTACCAAAGGTAACACAGCTGCTTTGTATGGCGACAGCGTCGGATGGAATCTTAAAACAACCCGGGAGTCGTCATTCTCTAATATTTCCTCGTCGTATGCGTCACATAAAAATGCGAGCAGCACTCGATCAGCACCCAAAGAAGGCTCTATGCAATAAGGTATAAATTGTTCGCCGGTTGTCGGATCAAGATAATTAAAATTTTCCCCCGAATGTTCGGCATGTTGCTTTAAATCAAAATCAGTGCGGTTGGCTATGCCCCAAAGCTCGCCCCAGCCAAACGGGAAATTGTATTCTATGTCTGTTGTGGCTAAGCTGTAATGCGACAATTCATCCTTTGAATGATCTCTTAGCATGATGTTTTGAGGATTCATATTTAATGACAAAAGCCAGTCCTTGCAGAAGTTTCTCCAATATTGAAACCATTCCATGTCTTCGCCTGCCTTGCAGAAGAATTCAAGTTCCATCTGCTCGAATTCACGGGTTCTGAAAATAAAGTTGCCGGGCGTTATTTCATTTCTGAAGGATTTACCTATTTGCGCTATGCCAAAGGGCATTTTTTTGCGCGAGCTTCTAAGGACATTTTTAAAATTTACGAATATTCCCTGTGCGGTTTCGGGGCGAAGATAGATTTCAGATGCCGAACCCTCTGTAACCCCCTGAAAAGTTTTAAACATTAGGTTAAATCGTCTTATATTTGTGAAATTGCGCTTACCGCATGACGGGCAAGCTATTTGATTTTCGCTTATAAAGGATTCCATGCGCTCGTTGTCCCAACCTGCGCAGGTTGATGTGTCACTTTTATGTAAAAACCAGTCTTCGATAAGAGTATCCGCACGAAAGCGGGATTTACACTCTTTGCAGTCCATTAGCGGGTCATTAAAATTCGATATGTGGCCTGATGCGACCCAAGTTTTAGGATTCATGAGTATGCTTGAGTCCATACCGACATTCATTGGCGATTCATAAACAAATTTTTTCCACCATGCCTTTTTGATGTTGTTTTTAAGCTCAACTCCAAGTGGGCCATAGTCCCATGTATTGGCAAGTCCGCCGTAGATCTCTGATCCGGGGAATATAAAGCCTCTGTTTCTTGAGAGCGCTGTAATTTTGTCCATGGTTTTGTTCATGTGTTAAGCCTCCTCGCGCATTTTCACTAAACATAACATGATTTTGCCTTTATTGTCAATGCAGGAATGACAACCGTCACTTATTGGCATTTGCTCTTTTGCTTGTTTTAATGTAGAATATCAATCAAATTTCTATTAGTTTGAGGGGAGAAGAGAGAGATGAGAAAAGTGCCTTATAAAACGTATTTATCGGAAGATGAGCTGCCAAAGTACTGGTATAACATTAATGCGGATTTGCCTACACCGCTTGACCCGCCGCTTAATCCGCGCACATCGCTTCCTGCGGGGCCGGATGATCTTAGCGCAATATTTCCCATGGAGCTTATACTCCAGGAAGTTAGCCGGGAAAAGTATATCCCCATACCTTCGGAAGTTCGTGAACTGTACAGGCTTTTCAGGCCATCACCACTTTGCAGGGCTTACAGGCTTGAAAAGGAGCTTGATACGCCCGCCAGAATATACTACAAATACGAAGGTGTCGCACCTTCGGGCAGCCATAAATTAAATACAGCGATACCGCAGGCTTTTTATAACAAAGCTGCAGGGATAAAAAGACTTGCCACGGAAACAGGTGCGGGTCAGTGGGGTTCGGCATTAAGCATTGCCGCTAGTATGTATGGTATTGAGTGTACGGTTTATATGGTTAAGATCAGTTTTATGCAAAAGCCATACAGAAGAGCGCTTATGGAGACCTATGGCGCGCAAGTAATCCCCAGTCCTAGCCTTAAAACCCAGGCGGGAGCGGCTATACTCGCAGAAAACCCCGATTCGTTGGGAAGCTTAGGCATTGCCATTAGTGAGGCGGTAGAGGATGCGGCAACACATGGCGATACCAATTATGCTTTAGGCAGTGTTTTGAACCACGTAATTCTTCATCAGACCATAATTGGTGAGGAAGCAAGGCTCCAGATGGAGAAGGTAGACGAATATCCCGACATTATTATAGGATGCAACGGTGGAGGCAGTAATTTCGCCGGCATATCATTCCCTTTTTTAAGGGATAAGTTAATTGCGGGTAAAAATGTCCGTGCGATAGCTGTTGAACCAACGGCCTGCCCAACTCTTACAAAAGGCAAATTCGCTTATGATTTCGGAGATATAGCTCACTTAACGCCGCTTCTCAGAATGTACACATTAGGACACAAGTTTATGCCGCCCGGAATACATGCCGGAGGGTTGCGATATCATGGGGATTCTCCGCTTGTCAGTAAGCTTTATCACGATGGAGTTATCGAAGCTTTAGCGGTCGGTCAGCGTTCGGTTTTTGACAGGGCGATGCTTTTTGCTAAAACCGAAGGTATACTGCCTGCTCCTGAATCTGCCCATGCTATAACTGCTGCGGTAGATGAAGCGCTAAAATGCAAGGACAGTGGCGAGGCTAAAGTCATATTATTTAATTTAAGCGGACACGGGCATTTTGATCTGGCGGCGTATGACGCCTACAACGAAGGGCAACTCAACGATGTTGAGTATACGGACGAAATGCTGAAAAACGGGCTTGCGTGTCTTTCCGGTGTATAGACTGTTACTTGAAATTGAGGTAAGTGCATGATTGAAAGGGAATTCTTAATCGACAACGAAATTGGACTTCATGCCGGAGTTGCGGCTAAATTTACGCAGGTAGCCAACAGCTACAAATCTGAGATTCGGCTTATAAAAAACTCAAAAATCGGAAATGCTAAAAGTCTGCTTTCAGTTCTTGTCCTTGGAATTTTCAAAGGTTCAAGATTTAAGGTTCAGATTGTTGGCTCAGATGAATTGGAAGCTGCAAACGGAATCACCCGCTTGATTGAGAATAATTTCGAGTTTGATGAATGAAGGAACTATCATTGTAACCTTGTAGTAATAACCGCGGGAAAAGGAGTATGTTATGAAAAGAGTGATAATCGGTAAAGACATATATACCCCATCAAAAATTACAGGTGAAATAAACATACTCCTTGATGCGGACACAATTGAAAATATAGGAACTGAGAATACTAACGGATATGAGAAGATTGATCTCAGAGAATACACAATAATTCCCGGGCTGGTGGATATTCACATTCACGGTGTCAACGGATTTGATACGATGGACGCTACTCCGCTGGCTATTGAAGAAATGTCTAAACATATAGCATTATCGGGTGTTACTTCATTTCTTGCGGCTACAGTAACAGCCTCTTTAGACAAAATTGATGCTGCCTTGAAAAATATTAAAGACTGTTTGAAATGTGAAATGAGCGGCGCACGGCTTTTGGGAGCATATCTTGAAGGTCCGTATATTAACGATGATTACAAAGGCGCACATCCTTCCCAATTCATCCGTGAGATTGACATTGATGAGTTAAAAAAGATCGTGGATTATACAGGAGATGCTTTAGTCGTAGTTACGATAGCGCCTGAAAAGGCTGATGCTATAAAAACGATAGAGTATTTGACGAGCAATAACATAAGGGTATCGTTAGGTCATACCAATGCAACATATGCTCAGGCTAAGAGCGCGTTTGACGCTGGCGCCAGCATTGTGACACACCTTTTTAACGGCATGAGAGGGTTAAATCACAGAGAACCCGGCATAATCGGAGCGGCTTTGACCGATAAGCGAGCGAATGTAGAGCTTATTTGCGATTTGATACACTTGGCTCCGCCGATCATGCAAATTACACACAGATGCAAAGGCAGCGAAAGAGTAATTCTGATAACCGATTGTATTATGGCTGGAGGCTTAAAGGATGGGCAATACCGTTTAGGAGAACTTGATATTTTTGTTGAAAACGGAATTTCAAGACTTATTGACGGGACGCTAGCCGGTAGTACGCTAAAACTGAGCGATGCTGTGAAAAATATGTCTTTACACGCACAAATCCCGTTTGAAGAAGCGCTTGCTGCAGCTACAATTAATCCTGCTAGAGCCATAGGGAAAGACGATATGGTGGGAAGCATAGAAAAAGGCAAGAAAGCTGATATTGTTGCACTAAATGATTCTTTTGAACCGGTTTTTGTGATGGTTGGCGGGAAAATCATAGTTGACAGGACAAAAGCTTACAATTAAACCATACCAGCGCTTAAAATAAGCTTTAAGCCATCCTCGACCGTCATATCAAGGGTAATAATTTCATCTTCCGGTAACATCACTAAAAAACCGGTAGTAGGATTCGGCGTGGTGGGGACAAAAACGTTTATCAGTTTTTTATTGGATACTGCTTGGATTTCAGCCCTGCAATCGCTTATTATGAACCCTAACGAATATATTCCTTTGCGTGGGTATTCCACCATTGCGACTTTTCTGAAAGAATGCTTGCCCTGCATAGAAAAAGCGTCTATAATCTGTTTTATGGCAAAATATATTCGGGGAACTATAGGCACGTTATGAAGCAATTTTTCCACAAAGCCTATTATTCGTGCGCCTAAAACATTTGTAACGATAAAGCCTATTATAAATATCAGAATTATACTTGCCAAAGCTCCGACGCCAGGGATTACTATACCAAAAATGTCACGGACAAACAATCTTAAAAGACCATCTAAAAAAGTAAACATGAGATTAAGTACATATATCGTGACCACCAGAGGAATAAAAGCTAAAAGACCCCTGATAAATAACTGCTTTAACTTTTTGACCAATTCATTTGACCTCCTTTGTATTCGTAGCTTATTATAACAAAAAATCTGAATTCAAGAAATCAAATATTGGGGACGGTTCCATCGAGGGGACGGTTCTTTTGAGGGGACAGATCTCATTAATACGTAATTTTCACTTGACCTTGCTTTTTGAGTCAAATATAATGAAGAATAATATTTTGCAGAAAATCGGGATTTATATCGGTTATATGGACAATGATAAAACACTTTTAATACTTGAGGAACTTAAAACTCATTACAAAGATTCGGTGACCGCTTTAAGATATAAAAGCCCTTTTGAACTTCTTGTGGCAACGATACTTTCGGCACAGTGCACGGATGTACAGGTGAACAAAGTGACTGACAAGCTTTTTTTAAAATACAATTCTCCCTGTGATTTCGCTGATTTTTCGCAGGAGGAGCTTGAGAGTCACATAAAAAGCTGTGGTTTTTACAGGGTTAAAAGTCGCAATATAATAGATGCGAGCAGAATGCTACTTGAAGAATATGCTGGACAAATACCTGAAGATCTGGAATCTTTGGTGAAATTGCCTGGCGTGGGCAGAAAGACAGCTAATGTGGTCCTAAGCAACGCCTTCGGCATGGATGCTATTGCGGTCGATACGCATGTTTTTAGGGTGTCAAAACGGATTGGGTTGTCAAAGGCCGGTACAGTATATGACATGGAAATGGCGCTTATGAAAGCTATTCCAAAAGACATGTGGTCTAAAACACATAATTGGCTTATTTGGCATGGAAGAAGAGTGTGTACGGCAAGAAAACCGAAATGTAAGATTTGTTTTTTAAGAGATCTTTGTGATTACGCACTGGTCAATGAAAAAGATAGCTGAATAATACTTTGATTTACATGAAGTTGGTGTGATTTATTGATTGTTGGAAACGTTAAAAATGAAAGACTTTTAAATTTAAGCGGCGTAGCCTTGCTTTGGCTTTCCGCTTTATATATGTTTGTGGAATTTATTCAAGGGGAAACTTCCATTCTTGCTCTTTTGATAAGCATTTTGACTGGTTTGTTCATGGGGGCAAGGTATGTTGTTTTTCACACTTCTTTAGTTAAAGAAAAGAATAGATTATTATTTCGCAATATAACGGATATTGGAATAGCTGTTACGCTTATGCTGTCGCAATTACCCGCTGCGTTACTTTCACCTGTTTATATGATGGCAATTGTCGGTGCGTGCCTATCATATGGTGCGAAGATGGGGAAATTCGTTCTCTATGTAGGTATATTGGATTATATCGGAGGATTTGTTCAAGAATTGCTTTCTTTGGGTGAGAGGGCAACGTTTGAGCAAGCAGTTTACATTCTTGCTCCTCTTGGGTTTGTTTATGTTATATCGATGTTTTTTATTAAGAATATAATTATTAGCGACAAATACGCTGCTGAACTTAAAAAATCCAATGAACAGCTAAATTTGAAAGTTGCTGAGTTTTATACCCTCCAATACATTCAAAACAGCATATCAACAATACGTGATACAAGAATGCTTTTTGAAGCTGTAAATGACATGATAATAGGAGTGATAGGACCTACCAGTTCGAGCATAATACTCAGGAAAAATTTCGAAAGCGATGAAGTTGCAATCGAAGATTTTGAGATTTGGGCAAGCAACGTAGATGAAAATGCACGCGAAGCATTGCTCAAGAGGGACTGCCCTGTCTTGTGGGCTAAATTAGGAGGGGGCAGCGGTTATTTATGCAAGGCTGGACATTGGGATATTAAGCTTTCCAACAGTCTTATTAAGAGTGTTATTGCAGTACCGCTAAAGGTTAAAGATAAAAAAGCGGGCATTATTATAGTTGCACATCATGTTGAGGATGCGTTAAACGATGATTTTTTAAGGCTTTTAGAGGTTATATCCGGCAATATAAGTATTGCGCTTGAAAATACATGGCTGTATGAGAAGATGCATGATCTTGCCACAATTGACTCTCTTACAGGTGTTTATAACAGAGGTTACTTCAATCAGGCTGTGGAGGAAGAATTTAGTAAGACAATGAATAGAAGCCCCATGTCAATAGTAATGGCGGATTTAGATTATTTCAAAAGTGTTAACGATAATTATGGACATCTTTTTGGCGATAAGGTACTGAAAGAAGTAGCCCAAATCATGAAATCGAGCATTCGTGACGGCGATATTTTAGCGCGTTATGGCGGTGAGGAATTTGTGTTAATACTACCTAGAGCGGATTCCGAGCAAGCCTATATGGTAGTTGAACGGTTAAGGCGGAAAATTCAAGATACTGTGATAGAGGATAAAGATCATTCGGTTCATACAACATTAAGCTTTGGGATTGCTTCTTATCCGGAAGATGGGGCTTCCGTCAGGAAAATTATTAAAAAAGCTGATAACGCTCTCTATCAGGCCAAAAGAGATGGTAGGAACTGCACGCGCAAAGC
>Ga0209316_100383_pt1 | contig 14235 bp, 9 predicted proteins | sample 3C3metaG_FD_184150 | JGI IMG/M metagenome (GOLD analysis project Ga0209316, IMG submission 184150) | Freshwater bacterial and archeal communities from Indian Creek, Illinois, USA - 3C3 metaG (SPAdes) (version 3) | ecosystem: Environmental > Aquatic > Freshwater > Unclassified | place: USA: Indian... | reverse complement strand
TTGATAAACGACCGTTTGGCTCCAACTGATCTCCTATCGAACACTTTGCGCCAAACGCCAGCATGTTGAAGCATTCATATTCAAGGGCAGCCTTATTTTTAAAGGAATGAAAATCACCCCATTCAGTATGGAACTTACCAGTCATACCCAAACTATCCAATCCTAAATTTCTCGCATATCTGATAGTTGTTGGAAAATGCAAATATCCCCAGCCGCCGCTTGGGAGGGATTCCAGTTCATAATGGGTATAAGCATGCGTAACCGATCTGTGCGCTGTTCCTATATGTCCTCTGTTGTAAAATATACTGCATTCTTTATTAATACCTCGTACGAATGTAGTCATATCCTGCTTAAACCCATCAAGCATCATTTGCGCGAATTTAAGGCGTTCTTCCTTTTGCGCGGTATCAATGTTGGCTGACTTCATGTCGTCCATACATTTCTTACACGAGCAATCTCTTGGGATTACTATGTCAAAAAACAACCCGTCAACCGGCATGGACTTTAGTATTTCCTCTGTATGGGCTTTAAGAAAACCTCTATACTGAGTATTTACGCAAAGAAAGCCGTAAAATCCGGCTTCATATGGCTTTTGTCCGCCGAATACGCCGTTTTCATCCACGCACAGCCATTCGGGATGTTCCTTCGCTGTGTAGTAATCCCATTGCACCGTAGTATAGATCGGCACTCGTATACCGTTTCTATGACCTGCCTCTATCTGTTCGTTTAAAAGATTTCTGTTGGTTAAATTCGGATGTATCCTTTCGGGATTCAATTTGGAATCATAATAAATCATTCCATGATGACATCGCGCAAAACAAGTTATTGAATTAATATGGGCATTTTTTACAGTTCTTGCGAATTCCTCAGGATCAAAATCCGATCCGACAGCAGGGATATCCGGACTTGTATGATAATCTAGATGTACTTGCCTGAAATTCAATTCAAATGCTGACATGTTTTCTCCTCCTTGGTATATAATTTACATAATTTTATGGTTTAAACTACCCATAATATTCATATATCGTATCCTGTGCAATTCTTGACCATTCCCATAGTCTTTGAGGCTTGTATTTCACTGTGCTGATGTCCTTCATGACTATTTCAATACTACAGCCTTCAGTCTTTTTGAGTATATTGGAAATATCTTCCCGCGCCTGTTCTGTAGACCAGGTATTCCATGCGAATATTGCAGGTGTGGGCTTGCAGGAAAGGACATATTTGTCCTTGGCAAATTCACTTGCAACTTCCAGTTTGGCCCATGGGCTCATCGAAATTTTCCTGAGATTAGGTACTCTCTCAAGAATTTCAAGCTTATTGTGAAGAGGCTCGCAGCAGCCATAGTAGGATAAACCAAACCGTTCAATCCACCTTAACTCATGCTTTAGAGAAAATTCCCAGTGCATATCAGGTGATACTTCGGAGAAAATCTGCGCATTACCGCAGCCCCAAAGCTGTTTTAACGGTGCATATGTCAGGTGGCTTTCGGCAGGTTCCATGCCGCTGCAGTACCCATAGCCGCCAGAGCCCACCCTGGTATTGTCATTATTGGATGCCCATATACCCAATTTTTCATACTGCTCAAGCCTTACCATAGAAGCATCTACAAATCTTTTCACCATTTTTTCTATGTATTCAGGGCGTAATATGAGGTCCATCATTGCCTCAGTAACTCCCGTTAGCCGGATCAGATTATCCCACGGCGTAAACCAGTAACCTTTTTTCCCTACTTTTCTGACTTCAAGGATACCATCAAAAATCCCCTTCAAGGCATTATAGTTTTCTTCTGTCTTTTCCTCATCGAGATTTATGACGGGGTCTTTAATCTTCTGGATATCTTCCTCATCTTTTATCTGAATATTAAAGTGCCTCGAAACAACATCACTGGATTCATCTGTTTTTACTACATCCACATCCTCATAAATACCAAAGCCTGAATCATGCACTATTAAAGGACACTCTATCACAGGAGTTACTACCATATTTCCCGGCATATGCTTCCAGCAATAAATTTCGCGTCTCAAACGGGTTTCGACCTCTTTACAGAAAGGACTTTCTGTCTGAAGGGTCAGTTCGTTATCAATATTCATTTCATGCCATGGAATTTCATCAATAAAAATAGGAGGCTTTGAGGATTTAAGGACATTTGTACATGTCCATGACTGTATATTTTCCTGCTGCAAAAGGTTCGCTGAAATCTCTTCTTTTTGCCTAGCCAATTCCCTTAGTATACTGATATCTTTTTTTGTAATATTCATTTGTCCCACTCCTATACAAAACAAAAATCTCATACCGAGGACTTTTAATGGCTCCATAGTTTCTTCAGGAGCTTGTCTATTTTACACAATTATACGGTATTAGATCCCTCTTTAATCTATCTGCGGCTTAACTCTTCATACACTTCATTATAAAAAAGGGCACTTTCAACAGGAGTATTCGGTGGGATATGATTTCCAACAGCCATAAAGTATCCCGGACATTTTTTCCCGATATCCATACAACGCTGAACCTCTTCCCGAATATCTTCTTTAGTTCCGTTCAGAAGAACTCTTGTATCCGCATTTCCAACAAATGCATGCGTCCTTCCATATTTCTCAGCAATAAACTTCATGTCGGTAATCGGTTCTAAAACAAACCCATTTACTCCGCAACATGCAATATCGTCGACAAAATGAGTATAGTTCCCGTCAGAAGTGTATATAATTCGTTTCTTGCTTTCAATTAATGGTTCAAAGCATTTTTTATAATTTGGAAATATGTATTTCCTGTACCAGTCAGGGTGTAAAAAGGGCCCGGATGTCCAGACTATATCATCATGTATCATTACAACAGGTGCTTCCGATTCAGCTAAAGCATCAAAATACTGCTTTATCCAGGAAGCATATCGATTTACAACCTCACCAAAACCATCGGAATCAACTCCGGCAGCAGAAAGCAGGATTTCCCATCCAAAAATATCAATCAACCCTGACATACAGGTTACATATATACCTGTCATATTTACAGCATTTGGGTTTGAATTGCATTTTTCGTTATAATTCTTATCAAAATCCTTTATTAAACTGCTCCTTTCCTTTTTCCCATACATCTCCCAAGGGTCAAAAGCAAGTGCATCCTCAGGATCATCATAAAGTAAGCTTATATCGTTACTATAATCTACGCCACCTGCAGCATATTTGGCATGACCCATTTTTGTACGTTTCCCACCAAACACCTGGTTACCAACTAAAGTATTCCATACAAAGTCGTAGTTCCATGCTTTTATAAACTCTAAGCCCGCTTTTTTCTTCAATTTCTCATCACTTAATATATCAACTTCTATACCTGTTACGGCTTTCACCAAATCCCAGTGAAATTCTGCCGAAAATTCTGTCCTGGGTACTCTATCGGACATTTCAAGATTGAGAGCTGCCCATCCTTCTGAATATGACACGTTTACAGCACCTCTGCTTTCCTAATAGATTTCTGTCGCTAAGTCGAAGTTTTTTTTCTTCGTCACACATAGCTAGCACGGGTATGCTTCTCAAAGCTTGCAGAATCATACTCACATTACATGGGTGGTTCATCGCTCTACTGAATACATTGCATCAATGTTATGCATGGGCACATCGCCTTCAAGCGACTGGCTGGACATCAGTATATAGCCGGTACTACCAGCGCCAAGCACGTTGATGTAATGCTTAGTTTCATATATTACCTCATCTGATGTACCGAAAGGGAGGACGCCCTGTGTATCAATGCCACCATGGAAGGTAAGCTGGTCACCAAAATCCTTTTTTAGACCCTCCGGTTCCATACCTATCACCTTTTGGATGGGCTCAATGGCATCGACACCGCACTCAAGCAGTTCAGGTATTATCTCGCGTATTGCACCACAAGAGTGTTGCATATAGTATGCACCGTATTTATGGGCAAGCGCTGTAAGCTTCTTTGTGTTTTCCGCAAAATAATCTCGCCACATTGAGACACTTATCAGAAGACCGCGTTGGGTACCGTAATCATCATGTGGACGCAGGATATCAATCTGACCATCGGCGGCTATAAACAGTCGCTCGTAAAATTCCAACTCGAATGCTACCATGCTATCATAAACCGTGTGTGCCATCTCAGGTTCTAAGACCATGTCCATAAATAGCAGATCCATGCTTCGCAGGAAAGTAGCCACTTGAAATGGGCCAGGATGCCCTACGATAATGGCCTTATCGCGATAATTGTCGAGTTTACGCTTAAAATCCTCAAAATCGAACCAATCTACACGAGGCCATGAATATTTCCTCAGGTCACTAAGGGTTTTTGCTTCGTCAAGTGGACGGTATATGCAGTGGGAATTATACTCATGCCCGGTCCATGTAATCTTATACTTTGATCCCCAGTAGTCCTCATGGATTGAAACTCCGTCCGTATCGACAGATGTTCTGAGCTCCGGGCCAATATAATCGGGATTTGGATACCGAAGGTCTATACGATAATGCTCAAGAACATCCTCAAAAGAAGAAACGGATAGATGTTTCATCAGGTTGTCGGCAACGGTGGACACAGCCTCAAGCGCTGCAGGAGTACGATCAACCGATTTGCGAGCAAGTGCAGCGCGAACGCGCTCCTTTGAATTCATATACATATCACCTTTCCATATTTATTAAAATACAATCTCAATCATCTGATGCCCTTCAATTTTCGGGACTGTAAACTCTATTCTTTCATCAAGAGTATTATATATCAGAGGTTGCATCTGTGGAACAAGCATTACATTTTTAACGTTTCCATTTGGCTTAATTGACAGCTTAATGTCATGAAGCGGTATAACATCTTCAATTATATCCATATTCTTGCATCTTCTTTCGGGGATATAATGCAGCAGATGAACCACCCACCTATTTTTCTCGCACTGCTCATTCACGGTCACCATCATAGTACTTGGCCCGTTATGCTTTACAATCGGGTCAAGACCTAATAGCTTTATGGCATTTACAAGAAGCTGTTTGCACCATTTAGGAGCATTGATATGATACTGCTTAAAAATCGGATGAGAGAAATATATCACTTTGTCTTTCTTAATAATCGCATCATATCCTTTCTTTCCCGAAGATGGAGTTTGGCGGTGGGAACAAAAGCTTTTGTAAGTGCGATCAAAATACGGCAATACTGCCTTTGCCAAAACTTCTGTTCCAGGTAAAGCCTCAACCTCAAGACCTTTTATATACATGGCATGCTCAGTATCAGGTAATCCATCACCTATTATTCCTTTAGGTATTATATAATCTGTGTAATCGTGTCTTGAAAAAACTTTCCCTTTGACCGGATGACCATATATGTCAAGAGTTATATCTTTTTTCAGGCTTAAAAAGTCATTTTGAAGCACAAAGGTATTACCGATATCAAAGCCGGATTCAAATGATGCAATGATACTTCCTCCATTATCCATAAAACTTTTAAACTTACAGGACAGCTCATCATTTACGGGTATGCTGTCAGGAAGTATTATAACCTTATACTTTTTAAATTCACTTAATGAATCAATGACATCAAATTGAAAACCACTCTCCTGAAGCATCCTGACTGCTCCCTGTATGGATTCCGGCATAATAATTTCATTTATTCCTAAAAACTCCTCCGGTGTAAAAAGCCCGATTTCAGTTACCGCATTCGCATCATCACACCAGGATTCCTTCTGTTCAACCTGAGAATAAACCGACCCTATAAGGTCATACACTGGTTTTGATAAACGACCGTTTGGCTCCAACTGATCTCCTATCGAACACTTTGCGCCAAACGCCAGCATGTTGAAGCATTCATATTCAAGGGCAGCCTTATTTTTAAAGGAATGAAAATCACCCCATTCAGTGTGGAACTTACCAGTCATACCCAGACTATCCAATCCTAAATTTCTCGCATATCTGATAGTTGTTGGGAAATGCAAATATCCCCAGCCACCGCTTGGAAGGGATTCCAGTTCATAATGGGTATAAGCTTGCGTAACCGATCTGTGCGCTGTTCCTATATGTCCCCTGTTATAAAATATGCTGCATTCTTTGTTAAAACTGCGTACAAATGCTGTCATATCTTGTTTAAACCCATCAAGCATCATTTGCGCGAATTTAAGGCGTTCTTCCTTTTGTGCGGTATCAATGTTGGCTGACTTCATATCTTCCATACATTTCTTACACGAGCAATCTCTTGGGATTACAATATCAAAAAACAACCCGTCAACTGGCATGGACTTTAGTATTTCCTCTGTATGGGCTTTAAGAAAACCTCTATACTGAGTATTTACGCAAAGAAAGCCGTAAAATCCGGCTTCATATGGCTTTTGTCCGCCGAATACGCCGTTTTCATCAACGCACAGCCATTCGGGATGTTCCTTCGCTGTGTAGTAATCCCATTGCACCGTAGTATAGATCGGCACTCGTATACCGTTTCTATGACATGCCTCTATCTGTTCGTTTAAAAGATTTCTGTTAGTTAAATTTGGATGTATCCTTTCGGGATTCAATTTGGAATCAAAATAAATCATTCCATGATGACATCGCGCAAAACAGGTAATAGAATTTATATGAGCATTTTTTACAGTCTTTGCGAATTCCTCAGGATCAAAATCCGATCCGACAGCAGGGATATCCGGACTTGTATGAAAATCAAGATGTACTTGTCTGAAATTCAATTCAAATGCTGACATGTTTTTTCCTCCTTGGATAAATAATTTTATGTTTGTTCAGTTTATTTCTGTTATTGCGACCTTTTTTAAGTATCCTCTGCTAACTATTAAAACAATTATATAAAAGCTTAGCATAATTTTCTAGGCAAATTTAAAGCCGGTACTACCTTGTCTTTTTAGGCAGTACCAGCTTATTCATGTTTAAGTTTTACCTGAACTGTCTGTCATATGCTATTTGTCTAAGTTCAAGATACCTAGGTAATCCTATTGCATCAAGCGCATCAACGTGCTGCTGCCATGCCGAATCGCTGTTGATATCCATCTCTCCGGTAATGAACTTTAATTCCGCCTCATCAATATATCTTTCCAATTCAGTGACAAGAATAGAAATCTCTTCAATTTCTTCAACCGTGTGCATTAATAATGGGAGTACTGCGTAGTCCTCAGAAGTAAAAGGTTGCATCAGATCTCTTGAAGTCTCAAAGAGCAACGACTCCAAGCCTAATGCAGAATGACGATCTACCCCGGGATCTGCAGCCTGACTTAATCTGTAATCACTCGTCAAGAATATTATTCCTGCTTGAGCCCAGTGTACATTTTGTATTTCCGTTGGCCATGGTATTAGTTCGCGATGAGTAGCAGGTTCACCGTCTATCCCAATATCACCGGGTTGAGGCGGTCCCATCCTTCCTATTTCCGTTTCTATCTCTAGAAAGTTTTCCCTGCTCAATCTATAATCAGCCCATCTTATGAAAGCTTCGGGATGTTTAGCAGCTTTTGTCATAATAAAAGCATTGGATTGTATTGGCTGATATTTATACCAAGTTGCCTGCCTAACCCCATCTGGTCCTTCAAGTGGAGCTATTACGTTAAATTGTCTGTATAAATCGTTTTGAGTAACCATATCAAACCAAAGACCTGCAAATCCACCCGGTGCAGAACCTACAATACCTGCCGCCGCAAGAGATCTAAGTTCGTCAAGACTCTGTGTAAAGCTTGGAGGATAAATCAGACCTTCTTTATATAATCTGTTTAGAAACTTCAAACCTTCCCTGTATTGATCCTTATTTACAATTGTATCAACTCTTTGTTCCGTCACGTTTAAAAATCTATGTGTGGGTTCACCCATACCACTATCAAATATGAAAGCATTCATTATGAAATTAACTACCCCGGTATGCCATGAACCAGGAGTTCCGGTAAGAGGAATTTCATCAGCTATGCCGTTTCTGTTAGGATCGTTATCTCTGAAAGCTTTCAGAACCTGATATAATTCTTCGGTAGTTTCCGGTGGTTCCAATCCCAGTATTTCTAACCAATCATGATTCATCCAGAATTTCATGGCATATTGACAATGGAAACAATCGTTCCAGCCTGGTATTGCATATATATTGCCATCAATCGCTGTAATTGCCCCTTTGATGAAGTCATGTTCCTCCATATGTTTCGGAAAATTAACCATATGTGTCTCGATCAGATCGTCTAGGGGTAAAAACATATCGGCTTCAATACCAAAGCGTATTATCATGTCGTTTGTCATTACCCCAGGTGCCATAAATACCTCAGGCAAATCTCCTGCTGCTAACATAAGTGTAACTCTTTCTGCTGCTCCTTCTCCAGGAACTGTCATCCAGTCAATATGAATACCTGTTTTTTCTTCCATCCATAGTGTTTCCAAATTAGTTTCATAGTCTTCTACCGTTGGAGGTTGGGTAATAAAAACACTCATCGTTATCGGCTCGGTAACGATCGGAAAAGTGCCTATCGGGGTATAAAGCCCTACTTCTTCCACAGGTTCCTCAGCAGGTTCCTCCACAGGTTCTTCAGCAACTTCCACTACTTCTTCTACATCCCTTGGAACGATAAACACTCCAACCACAATCGCAATTATCAGCAATATTGCCGCAACTAGAATACCGATATTTTTTTTGGACATCTCCTATTCCTCCCTAATTCATTATTTGTCAGTTTAAACATCAAAATCTTGCAACAACTTCGATTTTCTGCAGTTCCTTGCAACAAACCTCCCTTCAATCAATTGACTTAATTAGTTAATTGCTAAACCCCATAATCCGCTACAACTCAGCGGTTTTGAGATTATATATCTATATAACTCCTCACTTTATTGTGGTATAATATAGTTGAAATGTAAAATAATCACAAAAAGCAAGGAGTTATAAGCGAATGATTAAGTCGAAACAGCTATCACTCAATGATATTTACGCAGGCTGCCTCGAATCCTTTGAAAACGACAAACCCAAATTTCTTTCTATGTTGGAAGAACATCTTGATATTGATGCCCTTATCCCATTGCGTTTCAAAATGCATTTCAGAAATCACGTCGGAAGACCTCGCGAATACACTCTAAGCGCATTTATTCTTTCTCTCATTATCCAGCGCATATTTAGCATCCACACCGACAGCCTTCTGATTGTATTTCTTACATATTCACGGGAGCTCCGCGAATTCTGTGGCTTTGATAAAGTGCCGGATGCATCAAAGTTCACACGCTTTAAACAGGATTTTAAAGATGACCTCAAAATTATGTTTGACAGCCTTGTCGATCTTACCGAACCAATCTGTCAAGACATAGACAGCAAGCTTGCGTCCATGACTATCTTCGATACTTCCGGTATTGAAGCGTATGTTCAGGAAAACAATCCAAAGTTCATCAACTCTTTAATTAAAAGGTTAAAGGCGTGGAAAGCCGCAAAAGGACTTGATAATTCTTATGATCCATATAAAGCAGCATATGGTTCGATGCCTACTCACGCCGAAGTTGACCCTGCCATCAAGCAAATGTATATCAATGGTCACTTCTGCTATTCCTACAAATTCGGCATGATCACAAACGGACTCGGTATTGTTCGAGATATTAATTTTTATGATGAAAAGTACTCCCTTGAGCATCCCGAAATTCAAGTTTCCAAGAAGAATGATTCTCCGGATGAAGTTAAATCGTTGGCAGATTCTAAGGCACTTTTACCAACCTTACGAGATTTCTTTAAGAAACACCCTTCGATAAAGCCATCCGTATTTCTTGGTGATTCAGCATTTGATTCCATCAATATCTACAATGAGCTGCTTGGCAAGGATGGTCTCGGATTTAACAAAGCATTTATCCCACTTAATTCAGCACATGATTTAAAATATCCGGATTGCCCTATTAATGAAGATGGAGTGCCATGCTGTCCGAACGACTCTACACTGCCAATGAAGCCCGAAACAAGTGACTCGCATCTTCGTTGTGGTATGCCTACCCTCAAGTTTGTCTGTCCTAAGATGTCTTGGGTAAAATACGAGGATGGAAAACAAAGACGCCGCACTTCTTGTGATAACCCCTGTACGGATTCCTCCTGCGGTCGTATGTTCTATGTCTATCCGGAAAAAAATCTTCGTACCTTCCCTGGAACCGTTCGCGGAACCGAGGAATGGAACGATACATACAAAATACGCGTTACTGTCGAGAAATCCATCAACCACTTTAAAGACAGTTTCTGCGTCGCAGGACGAAAAACAAGAAATGCTCTTACTACGGAAGCTGATTTGTATTTAGCAGGCATTACTCAGCTTGTTACTGTGCTTCTTGCTGATAGCATACACCAGCATAAATACATACGAAGTCTTAAACCGTTGATTTCAGCATAGCAGTATTTAAATGCGTTATACAGACTTCTGCATGCCCCTTTAATATGGGTTTATTTCTACATGCGTTCATGTTGAATTAAGATAGTTATCCACAGCTTTTGTTTGTCGTTATTCTCTTTTCAATGTTCACTGCTGCGTCTGCGTTCGCAGCTTTACTAACATTTGGTATATATGGGTCTCTTTTTTTGAAGAGTTTCGCAATTACCTAAATTGACTTAATATTATTAGCCTTTAAGCGCTCCAATCATCACCCCTTTAATAAAATAGCGCTGTACAAACGGAAATATACAAAGCATAGGTACAGTTGCCACAACTATTACTGCATATCTAAGAAGTTCCATCAAACCCATCCTTCTCATTAATGCATCAAAATCTACTATTACCGCAGCGTCAAATTGATGCAGAATAAGAATATTCCTTAAAACTAATTGTAACGGAAACAGATCATCAGAACTAAGAAAAATCAAAGCGTTGAAGAAAGTATTCCAATGAGCAATTCCGTAAAACAATGCCATCACTGCCATAATCGGTCCCGATAAAGGCAACACTATGCTAAGTAGAAATCTGAAATCACTGCATCCGTCAATCATAGTTGATTCATATAGTTCATCCGGTATGGTTATCATATAAAATGTTCTGGTTATTATTACATTCCATACCGACAATGCAGTAGGGAGCCACATGGCCCATCTGGTATTAAGAAGGCCAAGATCCATTACCAGCAAGTAAAGAGGGATCAAACCTCCCGAAAACAGCATTGTAAATGTGAAAATACCCATTACATAATTTCTTATAAAAAACTGTTTTCTTGACAGAGGATAAGCTGCAAGCACGGTCATTGTTAAATTTATGACAGTTCCAACTATCATGTAAAAGGCTGAATTATAGAAACCTCTTAAAATCGAGGGATCTCTGAAGATAGCTTCATAAGCCATTAACGTAGGCTCAACTGGAAAAATCCATACTCTTCCTTCTCTTAGTGCGGTTGGAGTACTGAATGATGCACTTAAAACATATAACAGAGGCAACAAAACGATCAAAACTACAATGACCAAAGCAAAATGTATAACAATATCAAATAATTTATCTCCTGCAGAACTCGCTATACTAGTTCTCCCTATCTTTTTTATTGATTGATTTCTTATTAGCTTGGATTTTACGAAAGACATAAGGTTTGTCACATTTGTTACCATAAACTTACTTCTCCTGCTCTTTTTAAGATATAATTAAGCGAAACCAGAAGGATGCAATTTACAACAGAATTGAATAAACCCACCGCGGTTGCAAAGCTGAAATTAGCGCTCACCAAACCAACTTTATAAACAAAAGTAGATATAACTTCTGATTCAGATAAGTTCAACGGATTCTGCATCAGAAAAACTCTCTCAAAGCCGACATTCATTATTCCGGCGATACTTAAAATGAGAAGCATCATAATAGTCGGACGTATGCACTGAATATCTACGTTCCATATTCTTTGAATTTTAGAAGCCCCATCTAAAATGGCCGCTTCCTGCAACTCAGGATTTACGCTTGCTAGTGCAGCTAAATAAATGACGGCTCCAATACCTGCCCCTTGCCATATGCCTGACCAAACAAAAATATCCTGAAACAATGCCGGATCATTCATTAAATGTACTTCTTGTCCTACAACCATAGATATCACTCTGCCGATAAGCCCCGTTCTTGCCGCTAAAAGCTGCAAAAGCATCCCCACCATGACTACAGTAGATATGAAAAATGGCGCATAGGTTATCATCTGAACCGATTTTTTAAAAAAACTGTTCTTTACTTCATTTATGGCAATCGCGAGAATTATTGGAATAGGAAATCCTGCTATTATTGAATAAATAGATATCTCTACTGTATTCCATATAACTTCCCGACTTGAAGGCGACCTGAAAAACTGATCAAAAAAATGAAATCCAGCCCATGGACTTCCAGTAATTCCTAACATCGGATTAAATCTTCTGAACGCGAGCTGAACGCCATACATGGGTATATAATGGAATACAACGATGTATGTGATAGGAAGCAACATGATTAAGTAGAGTTGCCAATGCCGCATTAAATTCAGAAACAGGGCATTTTGTTTTTTTCGAGGAATTAAATGTTTTCCATCATTTTCTAGCGCTCCTTTTTGGATTTTGTCATATATATGATTGTTACCTGACATTTGTATAATTTTCCTTTCCAATATTGTTATTATTTTGTATTTACGCACAAAATATTGTTAATATTTAAATTTATAATAGCACTTTAAGTTACAATATCCAACAGACAATACTTAATTCAAACGTACATTTACTCAAATATATGAAATAAATAGCGTACATTTTTAAAAAAGTACATACAAATTCAATAATATGCATTTTATTCCCATAAAACTCATTATGAAATGATTATACAAAAATACTTATTTATGAACGCTGTTTGCCGTCTTATATTCACTGGGAGTTACCCCTATGACTTTTTTAAATGCTCTCCTAAAAGTATGATCATTACTATATCCCGAATTGTATGCTATTTCTTTTATCGAGAGATTATTAGAAGCCAATAACTCGCATGCATAACGTATTCGCCTTGCTTCCAAATAATCCGAAAAAGTACTTCCTATGTTTTCTTTGAACAATAGATACATGTAAGCTTCGCTTACTTTGAATTGTTCCGCCAGAGCATGCAAACATAAATTTTCCTGCATAAATCTTTGTTCTATATGATCAATAACTTCATTTTTAAGATCGAGTTTATCATTTCGCTTCGAGTTATTTACAAATTGACAAACAAGACAATGTGCTTCCTGTATCATCTTGAATATCTCATCCGCATTTGTCAATGTTTCTGTTTTTTTAAGTATTTCATTTATATGTTCATCAGAACGAATATAGCCAAGTTCTCTTAATATAGTTCCTTTCATGAGAAATATAAGTTGTTCAATCATTCGATTTGATAATTGCCGCTTCACGAAATTTTCTATATAAACAGTTCCGATGATGCGTTTCATTTCTTCGACATTCCCTGCCTTTACGCAGCTTATAAGGCGCAATTCCAAGTCGATTGGATAATAACAATCTTCACCTCTTTGCGGCATATCGGAGAACCACATAGCAATAATTTTTTGATTATGCCCTTTGTAATCCAACACTTGTTTAGCTTCATTGAAAGAAGAAACGATGCTCAATGCATTCTTGTACATCCCCCCGACTGCGAAAAAAATACCTTTATCGAAGATATTTTTGATCTCCAAATAAATGCTATTGATCATATTTTTTATAACATTTGTATTGTTTTTCTCATCCTCGTCGTTAGAAACTATAAGAACCGCCACTTTAGTAAGGCTCACATCAAGGCAATAAACTCTTGTATTCTCTAATTTGCCAAATTCATTTTTTAAATATGCTTTAATAAGTTCAAGGTGCTTTAAGCATCTCAAGTCAGCTAAATCATCAAAGTCATCGATTCTAAGCGCTATTACGGTATAACTATGACCTTTCATCTCAAGACCTATATGAGAAGAGTAATTATATAGCTCATCCTCGCTTGTAAATTCTCCATTTAAAAGTCTGCTAAAAAAACTTATCCTAAGTTCAGGTAAATGTTTATTAAACTCATCTTTAAACTGTTTGTTCGTTTGAGCCATATTCAGTATCGAATCCTGCATATAGTTATATGCATCCGTAAATTTTAAATCATCTTTTTCTTGATTGTCTGATTTAAACTTCTTTACCATGCTTACTATATCTTTAATGGGTTTTGTGTTTCTGTAAGCTAAAAAATAAGCCATGCCTATACCCATGAATAATGAAACCGCTACAATCGCTAATCCAACCTGTTTGACATAGTTAACTTGAGTCATTACAAGATCACGGTGTAAACGTCAAGTAATTATTTACAGTTTTCGCTGAATAAGATTTTACACCTAAGATTTTACATTA
>Ga0209316_100382_pt1 | contig 14240 bp, 15 predicted proteins | sample 3C3metaG_FD_184150 | JGI IMG/M metagenome (GOLD analysis project Ga0209316, IMG submission 184150) | Freshwater bacterial and archeal communities from Indian Creek, Illinois, USA - 3C3 metaG (SPAdes) (version 3) | ecosystem: Environmental > Aquatic > Freshwater > Unclassified | place: USA: Indian... | reverse complement strand
ATAAATAGAACAAACACAGAATAATTTTCTCAAGGAGGCAACAAAATGTCAGCATTTAAACTGAATTTCAGACAAGTACACCTTGATTTTCATACAAGCCCTGATGTTCCGGCTATCGGTTCGGAATTTGAACCCGATGAGTTTGCGAAAATTGTTAAAGATGCCCATATTGATTCCATAACCTGTTTTGCGCGGTGTCATCATGGTTTTATTTATTATAATTCCAAAATTAATCCCGAGAGAATACATCCGAATTTAGCCAATAAAGATCTTCTAAACGCACAGATAGATGCATGTCATAAAAACGGCATACGAGTCCCTATATATACAACCGTGCAGTGGGATTACTATACCGCGAAGCAACATCCCGAATGGCTATGCGTAGATGAAAACGGAGTTTTAGGCGGACAAAAGCCTTATGAAGCCGGATTTTATGGTTTCCTTTGCGTTAATACTCAGTATAGAGATTTTCTTAAAGCCCATACAGAGGAAATATTAAAATCAATGCCGGTTGACGGTTTATTTTTTGATATTGTCATTCCGAGAGATTGTTCGTGCAAGAAATGTATGGAAGAAATGAAATCAGCTAACATTGATTCTGCACAGAAGAGCGAACGGCTTAAGTATGCGCAAATTATGCTTGACGGGTTTAAACTCGACATGACTGCATTTGTACGCAGCATTAACAAGGAGTGCAGCATATTTTACAATAGAGGTCATATAGGAACGGCGCACAGGCCGGTTACCGGAGCATATTCCCATTTTGAGCTTGAATCCTTACCAAGCGGTGGTTGGGGATATCTGCACTTTCCGACAACCATTAGATATGCGAGAAATTTAGGATTGGATTCCCTTGGGATGACGGGGAAATTCCACACCGAATGGGGCGATTTTCATTCCTTTAAGAACAAGGCCGCGCTTGAATATGAGTGCTTCAACATGCTGGCGCTTGGTGCGAAATGTTCGATAGGAGATCAGCTGGAGCCAAACGGTCGTTTATCAAAACCTGTATATGATCTTATAGGATCGGTTTATTCTCAGGTTGAACAAAAGGAACCGTGGTGTGCGGATGCGAATGCGGTAACTGAAATCGGGCTTTTTACACCGGAAGAATTTTTAGGACTAAACGAAATTATCATGCCGGAATCCTTACAAGGAGCAGTCAGGATGCTTCAGGAGAGTGGGTTTCAATTTGATATCATTGATTCATTAAGTGAATTTAAAAAGTATAAGGTTATAATACTTCCGGACAGCATACCCGTAAACGATGGGCTGACGTGTAAGTTTAAAAGTTTTATGGATAATGGTGGCAGTATTATAGCCTCTTTTGAGTCCGGCTTTGATTCCGGCAATGCTTTTGCGCTTCAAAATAACTTTTTAAGCCTGAAAAAAGATATGACTCTTGACATATACGGTCATCCGGTCAAAGGAAAAGTTTTTGAAAGGCACGATTATACAGATTATGTAATGCCGAAGGGGTTAATAGGTGATGGATTACCAGAGACTGAGCATGCCATGTATATAAAAGGTCTTGAGGTTGAGGCATCGCCTGAAGCAGAAGTTTTGGTAAAGGCAGTACTACCATATTTTGATCGTACCTACAGAAGATTTTGCTCGCACCGCCAGGCCCCGTCCTCGGGTAAGGAAGGATATGATGCGATTATTAAGAAGGACAGAGTACTATATTTTGCTCATCCGATATTTAAGCAATATCACATCAACGCTCCTAAATGGTGCAAGAAGCTCGTTGTAAATGCATTAAGGGTGCTTGGGCTTGATCCGATTGTTAAGCATAACGGACCAAGTACTATGACAGTAACAGTCAATGAGCAGCAAGATTTAAATAGATGGGTTGTCCATTTGTTGCATTATGTTCCGGAAAGAAGATGCAGGAATATGGATATAATTGAGGATGTTATACCGCTTCATGATGTTAATGTATCAATGAAACCATCTAAAAATGTCAAAAGTGTGAAGCTTGTTCCACAGATGAAATCTTTGGTATATAATACTCTTGATGAAAGAATAGAGTTTACAATTCCAAAAATCGAAGGGCATCAGATGATCGAAATGACTTTTGGATGAAACCAGTGACAGAGCTTGATTTAATTTTTTAAGGAGGTAACAACAGTTATATGAACAATTCACTTAAAGAAAACAGGCTGCGCGGAAGGCTACCTAAGATAGGGATTCGCCCTACAATCGACGGCAGGCTCGGAGGAGTAAGGGAGTCGCTTGAGAATCAGACTATGGCAATGGCAAAAGCTGCGGCAAAGTTTTTGCATGATAATGTAAAACATCCTTCGGGTATGCCGGTTGAATGCGTCATAGCCGATACTTGCATAGGCGGAGCGGCGGAGGCTGCGGAAGCGGCTGATAAATTCGCAAGAGAAGGCGTTGGCGTTTCTCTGACTGTTACTCCATGCTGGTGCTACGGTGCGGAAACGATGGATATGGATCCTTTGCTCCCTAAAGCGGTATGGGGTTTTAATGGTACGGAGCGTCCCGGAGCGGTTTACTTGGCTGCGGTTTTAGCGGCACACAATCAAAAGGGTTTGCCGGCGTTCGGGATCTACGGTAAAGACGTTCAAGACGCTAATGACATGTCCATACCGGAAGATGTGCAGGAAAAGTTGCTGCAGTTCACAAAAGCAGCTCTTGCGGTCGCAACAATGCGCAATAAATCATATCTTGCCATGGGCGGGGTCTCCATGGGGATAGCGGGATCGATTGTAGATCACGGTATGTTTGAAAACTATCTTGGTATGCGGGTTGAGTCTGTTGACATGTCGGAATTTACCAGACGAATCAATGAAAACATATTCGATGAGGATGAGTTTCACAAGGCATTATCGTGGGTGAAGAAAAACTGTGTCGAAGGTACGGACATAAATCCTCCCGATAAACAGGTTTCGAAGCAGAAAAAGGATAAAGACTGGGAATTTGTCGTTAAAATGGCTTTAATCGCAAGGGATCTTATGATTGGAAACAAGAAACTTGCGAAAAAAGGCTTTGGAGAAGAAGCTTTAGGACACAACGCTATAGCTGCGGGCTTTCAAGGGCAAAGACAGTGGACAGACCATTTCCCGAACGGTGATTTTTTAGAAGCTATGCTATGTTCTTCGTTTGACTGGAATGGATTGCGCCAACCGTTTGTAGTCGCAACCGAAAACGACAGTTTAAATGCTGTTGCGATGCTATTTGGGCATCTTTTGACAGGAACGGCGCAGATATTTGCCGATGTTAGGACGTATTGGAGCCCTCAGGCTATAAAAAGGGTGACAGGCTTGAACCTTAAAGGGATTGCGGAAGGCGGGCTTATACATCTTATCAATTCAGGTCCTGCAGCGCTTGATGGCACGGGATGTCAGTCAATTGACGGTAAGCCTGCTATTAAGCCATTTTGGGACATTACCGCCGATGAGGTTGAGAAATGTATTAACGCTACTTCCTGGAGATATGCCGATTTGGGATATTTCAGGGGAGGAGGCTATTCTACGGATTTTACAACCAAAGGCAGCATGCCTGTTACTATGTCAAGGATCAATATTATTAAGGGACTGGGACCTGTAATGCAGATTGCAGAAGGTTATACGGCGGAACTTCCCGACATCGTACACAATGCTCTGGATGCGCGAACAAGCCCGACATGGCCTACTACATGGTTTGTACCAATCATTAACGGTAAAGGGGCATTTAAGGATGTGTACTCCGTCATGAACAACTGGGGTGCAAACCATGGAAGCATAAGCTATGGTCACATAGGCAAAGACCTTATAACCTTAGCTTCGATGCTAAGGATTCCCGTATGCATGCACAACGTTGATGAAGAAAAAATATACAGACCGAGCATGTTTGGCGCATTTGGGACTTTAGACAAAGAAGGGGCGGATTACAGAGCGTGTGCTGTATTAGGTCCGATGTATGGGAAAAGATGACAAATGAGAATTCTGTACTCACAAGCTAAATTTTATCAAATCACCTGAAACAACTAAGTCGGGATGACACTCAACCCTGTATTGCCTACTTTGTTTTTACAGTAATTCGTCCTTACGATGTAATAGATTTGTCTAGAAAATTATGCTAAGCTTTTGTATAACTGTTTCGATGGTTAACGCAGTATATTTTAGAAGGTCGCTAAAATAAAAGCAAATAGAACAAACAAAAAACAATTTCTTCAAGGAGGGTATTGTCATGGATGTCAGCAATGAAAGATGGACAAGAACCGAATGGTTCAGGCAAGATCGATTTGGAATGTTTATCCATTGGGGAATTTATGCCATCCCGGCGAGGGGAGAATGGGTGAGAAGTCAGGAACGATTAGGCATTGAGGATTATGAGCCTTATTTCAACGAATTCAATCCTACATGCTATAATCCCAAGGAATGGGCAAAAGTCGCAAAAGAGGCGGGCATGAAGTATGCCGTTATGACCGCTAAGCATCATGACGGGTTTTGCCTTTTTGACAGCAAACTTACAGATTACAAGGTAACGAATACTCCTGCCAAAAGGGATCTTCTGCGTGAATACATAGAAGCATTCCGGGATGAAGGATTAAAAGTCGGGCTTTATTATTCCTTGCTTGACTGGCATCATCCTGATTACCCGGCATTTGGCGATGGCCATCATCCTATGAGGAGCAAAGAAGAGTTTGAAGGCAGACAGCAGGATTTCGGCAGATATGTTGAGTATCTTCATGGTCAGGTAAAAGAGCTGTTAACCGGGTACGGCAAACTGGACATAATGTGGTTTGATTTCTCGTACGGAGATATGAGCGGCGAGAAGTGGGAGGCGACCAAACTCATCGACATGATTAAAAGTTTGCAGCCGCATATAATAATTGATAACAGGTTAGGCGGCAATTTAAAATCCAGTAATCAGGAAATTTATTCCGGAGATTTTGCATCGCCTGAGCAAATTATCCCGCCTCGGGGGATTGTCAGCGAAAAAGGGGATCCTGTTCCTTGGGAAGCGTGCATTACCATGAACGATCATTGGGGATACTGCTCTTTGGATTATAATTTCAAATCGCCGAAGCTTTTGATAAGAACGCTCATAGAGTGCGTCAGCAAAAACGGCAATCTTCTTTTGAATGTCGGACCTGACGCTAAGGGAAATATACCAAAGCAATCGCTTGATATATTAAAAACTATCGGCGAGTGGATGAATAAAAACGGTGACAGCGTGTATGGATGCGGTATATCAGACATACAGAAGCCTGAATGGGGTCGTTACACTCAGAAAGACAAGTTTTTGTATGCCCATATATTTGAAAAGGGCATAGGACCTATCAATTTGACAAGTTTAAACGGAAAAGTCAAAAAGGCAAGGCTTTTGTCGGACGCTTCGGAAGTACAGGTTAAGCAGTTTTGGAATACGAATGAGTTTAAAGAAGATGTGTTTGTTAATTTCCCGGGTCTTAACATGCCTGATGAAATTGACACAGTGATAGAGCTTGAATTGATTTGATTTTTTAAAGAGGTAAACAACAGTTATAGGAATAATCTACTTAAAGAAAACAGGCTGCGCGGAAGACTGCCTAAAATAGGGATTCGCCACACAATCGACGGAAGGCTCGGGGGAGTAAGGGAGTCGCTTGAGAATCAGACTATGGCGAGGTTGACAAATGTATTAACACCACTTCCTGGAGATTTGCCGATTTAGAATATTTCAGGGGAGGAGGTTATTCTATCGATTTTACGACTAAAGGCGGCATGCCGCTTACTATGTCAAGGATCAATGTTATTAAGGGCCTAGGTCCTGTAATGCAGATTGCAGAAGTTTATACGGCGGAGCTTCCCGATATCGCACACAATGCTCTGGATGCACGAACAAGCCCGACATGGCCTACTACATGGTTTGTACCAATCATTAACGGTAAAGGGGCATTTAAGGATGTGTACTCCGTTATGAATAACTGGGGTGCAAACCATGGCAGCATAAGCTATGGTCACATAGGCAAAGACCTTATAACCTTAGCTTCGATGTTGAGGATTCCCGTATGCATGCACAACGTTGATGAAGATTAAAAGAGCTGCCATGCCTTGGCAGCTCTAATGTGTTTGAACTTGAAGCTTATTCGTTGTTTGTGGCTTTTTTCTTAGCTAATCTGTTTCCCATAGCCTTTTTAGACAATTCTTCAACGGACATACCTTCGTAAAGAGTTTCCTGCCATTTGGTGTAGTCAAAAGGCTCTTTTATGACCAAAGATATAAATCTTTCAGCTTCAACATTTCCAAAATTATCGATAAGGCATTTCATTGCCGATTTCTGTAAAAGAGAATCATTCATTTATGTGCCCTCCTTTCTCATAACAAAATCAACCGGATTAATAATTTTTATTCGCGTATCGAGCCTAAATTTTATCATATGAAATATTTATCCTCCTGCCATTTGGCAGGGTTGTTAATAATGTATTCTCTGATTTTCTGCAATTCTTGTTCATTTCTTATGATATGCTCATGATATCCACGTTGCCAGATACGTTTATTAAATAGCGGATATATATCATTTTTCACACCATGGATATATTCAATAGTCGTGTACCTTTTGAACGATTGTATGATTGTCGACAAATTCGCTGTAGTAGGGGCGGATTCCATATGCGCCCGGGAGTCCATATGCGCCCGGGATTCCATATCCGCCCATTGTATTTGAATAATCCCATGGAAATGATTTGGCATGAAGATATATTCATGGAACACTACATTTTTAAATTCATTTTGCATATTGCAATAAATCTTTTCTACCATCATGCCGGCATTACTTAATATCGTCTCAGACCGGGCGGATATGGAATCCGCCCCTACAATCTGACCAAATATTTTTTCTCTGTTCTGTGTACATATCGTCACAAAATAATACCCTGTCTGTGAATAATCGTAATCCTTTAATCGGATTGTTTTCCTTCGTGGTAAATCAATTGCCACTATATCACCTATTCTGTAGGACGGTATAGACCGGGCGGATATGGAATCCGCCCGATCTTCCACACGCAATCCCTAGTTTTACATCCAAAAAATATCTATACCCTCAAGAATATTCCTGCGGGTGTAGATAAAAAAAGATGAATTAATGCCCTTCATTTAGTCTTAGCACGACAAGCACCAATTTACACCGTTTGAGATCAGTTTTTTCATCATAGGGTGTGAGAATACTTCGTCAGTGTGCCCCGGTGTCAAGCAAAATACGAGCCCTTTGCCGTATGCGTGTGCCCAAGCAACTGCCGAGCCGCCGTGTTCTTTTGATGTCCCCGAAAGGAGTGTGTGGGTTTGGTCTTTATCCCATTCAACGAAGTATTGTTCGTCAGTAACTTCAAATGACTCTACCCCGTCCAGAATTGGATGCGCAGAATTATCAGGTTCTATGCTTACTACCGTATGCTCGGCCGGATGATGAATAAAATGACCTTTTACTAAATTTCTGAACGACCCGCCGATTGGATATCCTGCCAATGAAGAATGGAGCATGAAAAGTCTTCCGCCGGTTGCTACGTATTTCTCAAGCAAAGCTTCGTGCTCATCGTGCATCCAAATCTTTTCTGATTCTTTTGGGGCTATTTGGGCTGCTTTTGACAGTATAATAAGGTTCAGGTGCGAAATGTTTTGCCAATCTATAGAGTCGACATCCTCTGTCATAATTAGATTAACACCGGAGAAATCGAATGCGTTTCTTAAACCTTTTTCGATCACTTCTGCTTTGTGGTAATAATCACCAATAATAGCTAGCACTGTTTTCATTTTGACAACTCCTCAACAAATATTTTGTAATCCAATTATAACACCAAGTTTAAAAATAGCAGTAAAAGATGTTGTTACATTGGGATCAGAATTGCATCTCGTTTCCCTCGTGGTCAATAAACATAGGATAGGTAAATAATTCTTTTGACAGCAGTATTTTCATTATAGCATAAGCCGATTCCTCTGCCTCAAGAGTGGCTTTCTCGTTTCGATCACCCAACATGTATGTCTTTAACCAACCGGGATGGATTGCCAATACTTTAACTCCATATTCTCGTAGGTGATTTTGTAAAATCGCCGACTGCATATTGAGTGAGGCTTTAGACATTGAGTATGCAAATTCGTTAACTCGCCAACAATTTTTTATGCTGCCGGCTTCTGAAGAAATGTTAACAAGCAGTTTTCGTTCTCCGTTTAACAGAAGTTTTATTACAGAGTGTGTGACTCTTAGTGGTCCGAAGGTATTGATTTCGAGCATTTTTCTCATATCTTCAAAATGCAAATCTTCGAGGATAGTCCCGGATCGATCAGTTGCGATAGCGGCGTTATTGATTAACAAATCTAACGAGTCAGTTTTGCTCGCAATGAGGTTGGCAGCCTGATTGACGGATAAATCGTCTGAAACGTCTAAGGGTACTAAGGTGAGATCTGTAGGGTATATTTCATTCAATTCACTCAGTTGAGTCCACTTTGGCATATAGCTGCCGGCAAAAACGATGTAAGCATTCTCAAGAAGAGATTTTGTCAAAGCAAATCCTAAACCCCGGTCAGCACCTGTAATGTATGCTTTTGATCTCATACAAACAATTCCTTTCTCGTTTGAGTGTCATCCGAACTCTTATATACCAATTCCAAAGAAAAAGCATCAGATGGAAAATAAAGCCAATCTACCCCAAGTAACTGTTTCAATGAAATTGAGTACTGATAATCTGGTTGCGGCTATGATCCGCAATGTGATATAGTGTTGATGTTGTCCAATCAAGGGATAGAGATTTATTTTTCGATTCTAATATTATCACCATAGCGTTTTGGATGTCAATGCTATTCAAAGTGAGGGAAAATGTGTAGGGTTTTATATGGATATTAACTCTAATACCATGTTTTGGAGGATAAGTGGATGAAAGTTTTGTTTCTTTCGGTTACTGCCGGGCAAGGGCATCATCAGGCTGCAAAGGCTGCTATGGAGGCATTGGGAGAGCACAATATCGAATGTATGATGCTTGACACGTTCGAGTATATATATCCCATGCTGAGCGAGTCTATAGCAAGAGGTTACCTAATATCTACAAAGTTTACACCAAAAGTTTACGGCAAGATTTATCACACGGCCGAAGCTATTGAAAAAAACAATGCCAAAATATCCGTATCAAAACTTATATCCTCTATTCTATCAAAAAAACTCGTGATGTTTCTTCGTGAATACGACATGGATGTAATCGTTTGCACGCATATATTCGCGGCTCAGATTGTAAGCTATCTGCAGTCAGCCGGAATGCTCAAAGCAAAAACAATCGGAATAGTAACGGATTTTACCATGCATCCTTTTTGGGAGGATACCTGTCTTGATTTTTACATAACAGCAAGTCCCCAGCTAACCTATCAAGCGGGGAAAAAGGGTATATCAAGTGAAAAAGTTAAACCGACAGGAGTACCGATATTTAAAAAGTTTGCGAGCAAAAATGACAAGATATTGATGCGCAGCGCATTAGGTATCGGTGATATTCTTACGGTGCTTGTGATGAGCGGCAGTATGGGTTATGGAAACGTTACAGAAACAATTAGGCATATTGACAGCCTTGATATGGAATTACAGATAATTTCCGTTTGCGGAAACAATAAAGCTCTTAAGAAAAGGATAGACAATCTGCCTACCCGCAATAAAATTTTCAATTATGGTTTTGTTGATAATGTGGATATCCTTATGGATGCGTCAGACTGCATAGTAACAAAGCCGGGCGGGCTCACGGTTTCAGAAAGCTTGGCAAAGTGTCTTCCTATGCTTCTTATAAACCCAATCCCGGGACAAGAAGACCGAAATGCCGAATTTTTGCTTAACAATGGGCTTGCGATGAAAGTAAGCGATCGATTCCCTGTGGATGAAACCGTTTATCAACTTTTGTGCGATGGATGGAGAAGAAGGCATCTGCGTGAAATGATGGCAGAGGCGGGTAGGCCGAATGCGTCGGAAGATCTGGCGCAATTGATTATGAGACTTTAGATCAACCGTTATAATATTGCTTTAAAAAACATAACCTGGTTTGCCACAAAAATTCAGAATTATCGCAGCTAAATCTTGGTATAATTTACTTAGAACATGAAAGTTCGGCAAAACACACTTATTAAGTGGTATTATATAATATAATTAAAACAGATGAGGTGAGTAAATGAAGTCCAAGATTGTAGCATATATTGAAAAAGATCAAGAAACTGGTTGTTATGTTGCATTTGTGCCGGGTATACCCGGTGCTCATACCCAAGCTGAAACATTGGATGAGTTGCATGAGAAGCTAAAAGAAGTAATTGAGCTTTGTCTTGGGGAGATGAATACGGAAGAAAGAGAATTGCTGCCTGAATTTGTTGGTGTTCAGCAAATTGAGGTTGCGATATGAGCAAACTACGTTTGATTGATGCAAGAAGTATGGAGAAACTACTGTTCAATCTAGATTTCAAAAGAATAAGGCAGAAAGGAAGTCATGTTTTTTATAGACATCAAGACGGAAGAACAACAACTGTGCCGTTTCATTTGGCAAAAGATCTAGCGAGACCATTAATACGTGAAATCCTTAACGATATTAATATTGGCGTTGATGAGTACAACGAATTATTGAAAGATATATAGTTTACGGTTAAATCAGTGCCTTTTTTATAAGTTCAACCCTTGAAAGTACTCTTTGAAAAAGGTAATCCGTCAGTGTGATGGCAGCCATTGCCTCAACTACCACTACCGCACGGGGTACGATCACGGGATCGTGCCTTCCTTTTATGTTTACCGTTACATTCTGATTGTCATCTGTCACTGTTGATTGGGAAGAGCTTATGCTTGGAGTAGGCTTGAAAGCTGCCCTTATAACTATCGGGAATCCTTCGCTTATACCGCCCGTGATTCCCCCGGAATTATTGGATAGTTTTTCAATCACGCCGTTTGCGGTGGCAGTAAGAGGATCATTGTTTTTTGATCCGGTTGTAAGTGCCGATTTAAAGCCTGATCCAAACTCCACAGATTTTACCGCTCCTATGGAAAGCATTGCTTTTGCAAGCATGGCGTCGAGTTTTTCAAATACAGGCTCTCCGACTCCTGAAGGCAGCCCGTTTATTACACATTCCACAACACCTCCTGCGGAATCCCCGCGGAGTTTTAAATTCTCTACATATTCACACGCCTTTAGAGCAGCTTTCGCATCGGGCATAACAAGAGGGTTACGCCTCGCTTCTTCGGGGTCGAAATTCGAGCGATCTATCGAAATTTCTCCTATTGAAACAGTGTAGGCGGAAACGATAATCCCGAACTCTTTTAATATTCTTCGCGCAACGGCTCCCGCAGCTACTCTGGCGGCGGTTTCCCTGCCCGATGATCTGCCTCCGCCTCGTATATCGCGAATGCCATATTTTTTACTATACGTATAATCCGAATGCCCGGGACGGTAAATTTGCCTTATGTGAGAGTAATCACTTGAGCGTTGGTTACGATTGTAAATGATAAGCGATATTGGAGTGCCGGTTGTACAACCTTCGAAAACGCCTGACAATATCTCAACCGTATCATCCTCTTTTCGCGGTGTTGACAAAGATGATTGCCCCGGTTTTCTCCTGTTAAGATCATCTTGGATATCCTGCTCGGACAAAAGTATTCCGGCGGGACAACCGTCAATGACAGCGCCTATTGCTTTTCCGTGAGATTCGCCCCACGTGGATACGGTGAAATTTTTGCCTGTTGTTGAGCCGGACATTGTAATACCTCCAAAACTGAAACTATTCTATTGTATCATTTAGTAAAAGCATTGTACAATTAAGGAATTGGCGATACATGAAAGTCTTTTCAGAGATAATGCCTTAGGAGGTCAAAAATATTGATAACCGGCATAGGAATAGACATAATAGAAACAGACAGAATAAGGAAGGCTTGCCAGAAACCACGATTCCTGGAAAGAGTGTTTACCGTTAAGGAGAGGGAGCTTTTTATAAAGCACGGAAATTCCCCGTTGATGATAGCGGGAAATTTTGCAGCTAAAGAAGCTATATCAAAAGCGCTTGGGACAGGAATAGGCAAAATTGGTTGGCAGGAGATCGAGATACTACGTGATCATAACGGCAAGCCGTACGTGGAATTACACAATCGTGCGTTTGAGTGCCTTGAGAGTATGCCTGCAAATTATGTATGGGTGTCCATAACCCATTTGCGTTCTTTAGCCGCCGCACAGGCGATAATCGAGAATCAGGAGTGATAGATTTGCGTGTTGTCACACCAAAGCAGATGAGAGAGATCGATAAAAGAGCCATCGAAGAATTTGGAATACCAGGCATAATACTTATGGAAAACGCTGCTTTGCAAGCACAGAAAATTATCGAAAAACTATATCCTTCGATAAGAAAAGTACTTATACTCGCAGGATATGGCAATAACGGCGGCGATGGGCTTGCGTTGGCAAGGCTTCTTCATTCTTCAGGCAAAGCGGCGGAAATTTTGCTTTTTGGGAACGAGTATCATCTTAGCCCTGACGTAAAACGAAATCTCATGATCATTGAAAGGCTTCAAATCCCTCTTGTTCTTCTTAAAAACAGTATCAAAGAAGATGAGAGCAGAAATCTTATATGCGATTGTCTCACTCGTGCGGATCTTGTTGTGGACGCCTTGTTTGGAACAGGACTTTCAAAACCTCTTGAAGGACATTTCAAAATCGCAGTCGATATGGTGAATGATTTGCCATATGTATCGGCTCGTAAAATCCCGATCATTTCTTTGGATATTCCCTCGGGAGTAAACGGTGAAAATGGTGCCGTCTTAGGTTCAGCTATACTGGCATCCGATACCGTTTCGTTCGGATATCCGAAGATGGGACACTATCTTTATCCCGGGAAAATGCATACCGGAAGACTTCATGTCGTGCCGATAAGCCTGCCGCCTGAAAGTGCTGATGCTGCCGGAGTTTCAGCATTCACTCTCAGCGAAGGAGAAGCCGCATTAAAGCTTAAAAAGCGTTTACCCTGGGGGCACAAGGGTACATTTGGGAAAGTGGCAGTGATTGCCGGATCAACAGGCATGACGGGAGCGGCGTGTCTTACAGCAACCGCAGCACTAAAAAGCGGAGCCGGGATCGTCACTGCGGCTGTCCCTTCGAGTTTAAATCCCATACTTGAAAACAAACTAACTGAAGTAATGACATATCCTTTGAAAGATACCGGTCATGGGACGTTAAGCCGGAATTGTGTCAAAGATATACCGGAATTTCTAAAGGATAAAGACGTATTGGCGATAGGCCCCGGGCTTGGCAGGGAAGATGATATATACGATATATTGGAGTATATTCTTGCCGGTCAAAGCATACCCATAGTATTGGACGCGGACGGGTTAAATCATGTTTCGAAGAACTTAGGGCTTTTAGTAGATTACAAGCATCCGGTGGTTATAACGCCTCATCCCGGCGAGATGGCTCGTCTAATCGGCATGACGGCGGACGAAGTATCTTCACAGCCTATTGAGATTGCTGTGAATTTCGCAAAAAAGACGAACAAAATAGTTTTGCTGAAAGGTGCGACGTCAGTCGTTGCAAATCCTCAAGGTGAGGTATACATTAATAACACAGGTAACAATGGTATGGCAACTGCGGGGAGCGGCGATGTCCTGACAGGGATTATAGCAGGGCTTATCGCGCAAAAGTATGAACCATTTGATGCTGCTGTGCTAGGCGCATTTTTACATGGGCTTGCCGGTGATGAGGCTGTATGTGAAAAGGGACAGGATTCACTTACAGCGGGGGATATACTGGAAAAAATCCCGTCTGTCATTAAAAAACTGCGCTCGTTGCAATGAAATTCGATTGTAAAAGGGCTGTATGTAATATATAATGGCTTATGAATTTTGAACGGATTAAAAATCAGGGGGTGCCTTATGGCCGAGCTTAAAAAGATCCTGATAAGTCTGCCTCATAATTTACTGGCTGAGGTAGACGAGATAGTGGCTATCGAAAAGAAAAACAGGAGCGAATTTATTCGCGAGGCAATGAAGCTTTATATCAGAGAGAAACAAAAAATACAAATACGTGAGAGGATGAAAAGCGGCTATAAGGAAATGGCTCTCATTAACGCAGAATTAACCGAATTAGGACTAAATCTTGACAGGCAAGCGCTTGAAGCATACGAATCCATTTTATCGGGGCGTGTATAGAGAATGATAAGAAGAGGCGATATATATTATGCCGATTTGAGCCCTGTGGTCGGATCGGAGCAGGGGGGAGTGCGGCCTGTTTTGGTGGTGCAAAACGATATTGGCAATAAATACAGTCC
>Ga0209316_100381_pt1 | contig 14271 bp, 12 predicted proteins | sample 3C3metaG_FD_184150 | JGI IMG/M metagenome (GOLD analysis project Ga0209316, IMG submission 184150) | Freshwater bacterial and archeal communities from Indian Creek, Illinois, USA - 3C3 metaG (SPAdes) (version 3) | ecosystem: Environmental > Aquatic > Freshwater > Unclassified | place: USA: Indian... | reverse complement strand
CGGTAGAGGCTCATTGTCAAGAGGACCGTGGAATAAATGCGGGTATTTGGTTTATTATTCACTTTTCAAGGTGCATTCTTCATCGATTGTGTTATGTCCCGTTTTTCATACGTTACTTTACACTATCCTTTTTTTACGAAGTGTGAATACTACTTATGTTATTCACCACGGGCAAGTTTTACATGGGAATCTGCCATCTCATAACCAGAAGCCTGAGAACAGGCCGTATTCAGGTCTAACGCAGTTACAACAGCAGCAGCGATTTCTGCTAAACGTAATACGTTTTTATTATCATCAACACTGTTGCCATATCCACCACATCCAATCAAGTCAAGAGCTTCCTTGGCAGTTCCAAAACCAGTTCCACCACCAACGGTTGCAAGCTCTAAACATGGCAAACTTACCATGAAGTGTACTCCATCATCTTTTGCATCAGCCTGTACGAAGCAGCTAGAAGACGAAACAACATGGGCAAGATCCTGTCCAGTAGCTGCATAAAATGCTGCTATTGCATTTGCAGCATTTACATTGAATCCTGCAATTGTTCCACTGTAACATGAACCAAGATAGCATTTATGGAATACTGTTTTTTCTACGCTTCTTGAGTTGACGCCCTTTTTGAAAACTGCTCCAAGCACTTTTTCAGGTATAAAAACTTCTGTCTGAACGGATTTTCCACGTCCATTTAGAACATTGATGTGTGCAGACTTCTTATCTGTACAAAGATTACTACTGATAGTGATTAATTTCCAATCCGGCATTACTGTTAAAATAAAACGTACGATATCTGCAGATGCTTTTGTCACACCATTCATACCCATGGCATCACCAGTCTTAAATATCATACGCAGAAAAACTTTAGTACCCAGCTGATATGGATCTATCTTCTCCAGTTTAACAAAAGGATCGATACAAAGCTTTTTCAGTTGTTCAATAATAGATTGATCAGCTTTAATCCGGTTTATAAATTCGTGGGCTTTTGCAATACTAGGAGCTTCAATCAAAGGGGCTCTGGACATTCCGTCAAAATGAACAAGAGTATTTAGACCACCGGACATATTAATCGCTTTTATGCCACGTTGTACTCCTGCAACCAAAGCTGCTTCGTTTGTTGCAAGCGGAATATATACTTTTTCATTAATGTACTGTCCATTGATTTTCATCGGACCGGCCACTCCCAAAGGAATAATTGCTGATCCTATCTTCCCCTCAATTCCTGGCAATATTTTCCATTCAGCTGTTAGCTTACAGTTATCGATTCTTGTGGTCTTGATTTGCGTCAATGAAACACCGGTTGCTCCTTCTATAAGCTCGCATCTGATTTTAGCAGCATCATTACAGGCTTCCTTGACCATAAGCGGATCAGAACCGTAAACTTCCGTAAAAATTACAGTTTCAAGATTTTGACTCTTGACTTCGCCAGATGTGTATCTTGCTTTAATACTATCAAATTTTTCCATCATACAAGTTATTTCTCCTTAATGATATCGATTAAGTAACGTACTTAGTTTTTGCGCGTAATGTCCGACTTCCTTGATTTTTGGCAAATCGATCCCTGTTTCAATTCCCATCCTATGAAACATATCTACCAAAACCTCCGTCTGACAGTTGCCCATAGCGCCAGGTGCATACGGACATCCGCCAAGACCAGCGATTGCACTATCAAAAACCGTTATCCCTGCTTGTAGCGAAGCCAAATTGTTTGCAAACTCAAGACCATAGTATTTATGATAATGTACTGCAAGCGATGATCTTCTTAGCTTTTCTTTTATCATTTTTGGTATTTCGTAAGCAGAAATAGGGTCAGCCATTCCAGTAGTGTCGCCTAATGAGATTTCGTATGAACCAAAACTCTCAAGCTTAAGAGCAGTTTCCAAAGCCACTTCTGAACTAATATACCCTTCCATAGGGCAACCAAATACTGTTGCAATATAAGAACGCACCTTGACATTACTTGATTTTGCAATCTTGTTAATATTTTCAATTTCCTTAAAAGATTCTTCCCTGCTCATGTTCAGATTTTTCTTATTATGGCTCTCACTTGTGCTCATTATAGTAACGACTTCCTTAATACCGCTCTCAATAGCAAGTTCCAGCCCTCTCACATTGGGAATCAAAGCATTATAAATAACGCCATCCTTTCTGGTTATACCTGCCAGAACTGCCTTTGCATCTGCTAGCTGAGGTACCCATTTCGGATGCACGAAAGACGTGACTTCAATTCTTTGACAGCCAGCATAAGTAAGTTGATTTACTAACTCAATTTTCCTTTCTGTCGAAATAAACTCCGGTTCAGGTTGAAGCCCATCCCTTGGACCTACTTCAAAAATAGTTATTTTCTTAGGATATGCTTTAATATCCATGCTACTTCATCCTTCCTTAGATGCAAAATCTAAACCAACACTCACTCTATAACTGCTATCAATTCGAAACGGATCAAGGAATTAATACAGCGCGTCCATTTAAGCTGTTAAATTCTTCAATGGCCTTTTTATACTCAGTCATTGGCAAAACAGTTCCAATAAATGCACCCATATCAATTTTCCTGTTTCTGATTAGCTGCATCATAAGTTCCCAAGTTCTAAACATGTGTCTTCCGTATATACCCTTGATATTTAATTCTCGGTATACGACGCGATACATGTAATTCGGAATAATGTGCTCATCTTGCACCATTCCCACATGTACTAGTGTCCCCGCTGTAGCTAAAATATCAATGGCTTGATTAATGACTTTAACATTTCCAGTAAAATCTACGACACAGTCTACGCCTTGTCTATCAGTTTTGTCCTTTACAATTTGTACAAAATTCTCCTTCAAACCGTTAACAGCTACATCGGCACCAACCTTTAAACTATAAGCTAATCTTTTTTCATTTGTATCCAAGGCAATAATCATATTTGCACCTAGTATCTTTGCTAAATTACAAGCCATCAATCCAATACTTCCCACACCAAGTATTGCTATATTTTTACCGCAAAATTCAGCTTTCTGTAAGCTATGAAGCGCTGTTCCCATGGGCTCTAACAAAGACATTTCTACATAATCAGCGCCATTTGGAAGTTTAATGGCAGATATTTCAGGAAGCCTAATGTATTCCGCGAAGCATCCATCCACGTTCCTTCCAAGTACCCCCATGTTGTTTGTGCAGATATGCTTATTGTCTGTTCTGCACTCATGACAGTAACCACATGGTATATGTGTTTCACCCGCAACACGATCACCAACTTTAAAATTTTTCACCAGTTTACCAACTGCTACTACCTCTCCTGAAAATTCATGCCCAAGCGTAAATGGTAAATTGTACTTCGAAGAAGCTACCAATGGGGTCCATTCAATTACCTCAATATCCGATTTACATACCGCCGCCGCCTTAACTCTTACTAACAAATCGAGAGCGCCTATTTCAGGAATTGGTATATCTACAAAATCTGCACCAACTTCGGGCTTAATCTTTCTTAAAGCTCTCATTACAATTCCTCATTTCTACATCGATAAAAATTAATATATTTTTGTAAACACCTTATTGCACTATAATTTCAGTAGAATTATCAGACAATTCAACACCCATATCATTCGTCACTTTCATCCTTACTACGTATTCCCCACTAGCATCCTTAGGTATGTTCCATACAATGTGGTCTATAACAATAGAAGAATCTGCTTCTAAGTTTGACACAATCGAATTTGAGCACTCAATTGCTCCTGTATTTTTTTTGATTATCTGCCATTCCACTTTACAATCGCTTAGATATCCTAAATCATTTGTAATCCATAATTTCCCGACAAAATCAGTAGAGGGATGATAAATTTTATTCCTGCCTATAATATATGGATCTGCATTCCATTCAAGGCTTATTAAGACAGGTGTATAAACTGCCTTCATCGCATCATAAACTTTATAAGGCTTACGATAGTAATCAAGCAAACCAGACCCCATCATTGGTACAGGGTCTGACCAGTAATACAGGTACATAGAACCTATGGGTGCATACTTTCTCTGACGACAGACCTCGATCTGCTCCTTGACAACCTTTGCTTCATATTCCTGCGTATTCCTAATAAACTCCTCTAAAGAATTACCCATTTCAATCTTGGCAAACTTGAAAGTCAGATCATAGAAAAGACCCCAATATTCCCAAGTGTCCCAATGAGGCGGCCATAATTTATCTTGAGGTATAAATGTTTTCAATGTATCCAAGCACGGAATCGACTGAGCTCCAAATTCAACGATATTTGGCTGGAAATTAACTTTTTTAACATTTGTATCTCCATCATGACAACATCCGATCATGAAATTCTGAACGCCTTCCCTATAATCACCCTTATGGATCCATCGTGTAGGATCTATAGTACCCAGCGATTCCTTAAGAATTTCGCAAAGCCGAAAAAAGTTGTTCGGTCTTTCCGTGAAATTGTAGATTTCAGGTTCTTTAAATGTAGACCACATGCCCAATGACGCATGATTATACAGCATCTCACCCATGTCTTTGATCATTTCGCTTGCTCGTTCAATAAAATCATCAGAATCACTAACACAGTAGTGTAAAGGGAAAACTTGCCACACCAAAAAACCCATTTCATCACAAAGCGTATAAAAAGCATCTTTCTCAACATGACTTCCAATGCGTATAGAATTGATGCTAAAATCCAGCATCTTCCCAAGATCCTCTAACCACATTTTCTCATTTGCTTCAGACATCCAGTTACTCGAAATATATCTCATTCCACGTAGAAAGATTTTTTTTCCATTTAGTGTCCAAGTACCAGTTTTTTCATCATGTATCACTTCTTTAATACCGAAATTTTGGCTAATTACATCATTACACAGGCAAAAAGTAGCAGTATACATGTTTGGCTTTCCATGATCCCATGTCCACCAAAGCTTTGCTTCTGGCACTGTCAACGCAAGCTTGAACGTGTTAATTCCAGGTTGTAGTTTAACGTTGCGGGTACGCTTTCCCTCATAGTTCTCATCAAAATTATAAGGCTTTATTGCCATGCTAAGTTCAGTTGAGATAACATTTCCTGTCGTGTTATTGATGCGAACTTCTACAGCAACAAGACCTGTTCCATCATATTTGTCTCTTCCATCCCCGACCCAGTCCTTCTTCTTTACAACACGTGTGAAGATTTTAACATAATCGATATACACATTCTCACGAGCAACAAGAGACACATCATTCCAAATGCCTCCACTATTTCCATCACCGCGAAACTTAGTCATTGAGCCAGGTCGATGCATAGCATCAATCATATGTCCCTTAATCAAATCAATATCCACTGCTTGATGCCTTTTGTACTCTTTAGATAGCGGGTTTTCCGAATCAATCGCTAGTTTATACTCCGCATTGGCTCTAGGTGCGCAAACACGTATTACAAGTAAGTTGTCACCTTGTATATTCACCAATTTAGTCACATCAAATTCAAAAGGATTGAACATTCCCTCATGAAATCCTAAATACTCTTCGTTTAGCCATACATCTGCATAATAGTCTACTCCTTCAAATCGCAAGAAGAGTCTTTTGCCATCACAGCTATTAGGCACTGCAAAAGATGTTTTGAACCATATCGTACCGAAATAATCTCCAATGTCTGTCAGATACCAATTGCTTGGAATATTAATGTCATTCCATTCGCCAAAATTAGAGCTCTTCTTAAAAAAACACTGCTCTCTGCCAACATTCATTTCATCAATACTATATTTCCAAATACCGTTTAAATCCATTCTTGGTGTGTTTGGTAACATACTATACATTTTTTCCTCCAAATTAAAATTTCACTTATTCATTATTAACTACAGGATTTTATAAACAATTTTTTGACATTCTCAGGTGTTAAACGTCTTTCTAGTTCGCAATTATCCACTTCTGTCATAATAATCTCCACAAGATACATAGTTTCACTTCCATACTCCAAATGACCCACAAAAACTTCTTCTAGATCAGCAGCAACAATATGAAAGTGTGGAATACCTGAAAAAACAGAACCAGTTAGTGCTCCAATTTCCACTGGTCGTTCCACAGTTACAAATTCATCAGACGCTGTAATCCCCATATCAGTCGGTCTGTGGTAGACCAGTTTTTGTATTGAACCTACAGCACTTACAATAACAGCATTTTCTATTCCAACTACATTTAATGCTTCACAAACTTTCTCAATAATCTTGTCGCCTCTGTCAAGTTCAATAACAACCGTCTTACCAAGTTTACCAGAACTAAATGTCTTCATTAATACCTCCTTGCTTCAAGTGTTAATTCAAGTTAAGCAACCATGAGCGTTACCAAGCCTGATACGAAAACTCAACCCAATTTCGACTAAACATATATTTGCCCTTATATGATATAGTAAGTATAGGGCAAGAATCACAAAAGTGACTTTTACCCTTTACTTCACCAACCCTCAAACATTTTAATTAGTTGAGCAAGGCCTCTACTTCATTAAAATGTGTTTCTACTGCTTGGTCAACTGTCATTCTACCAAGTAATACTTCATCAATCATCCTATACAGATTGTCAATTATTAAGGCAAAACCCGCTGGTCTCCCATCAAAAGGAGCTATGCTGCCAAGTATTTCACGCATTAATACAATCTCCCTTTTCTTCATGGCATCTACTCTGTTAGTTAAGTCCAAATTGTCTATAAGTTTCTGTTGAATCACAGTGCTTCCGGGTACTCCAATATCCATATCATAAATCTTTTGCAAATCCCAATTATTTACCATTTCATTAATGAAATGAGCAGCTTGGTAAACTTTTTCGCTATTCGCAGATATAGTCCATGTGGAACACACTCCAACTTCAGCGTTCCTGACTACTGCATTGTCGACTACAGGAGAACGCACCATACCAAGTTCATTGTCTGGAAGACCTGCTTGAAATATTTTGCCTTGGTTAACATTGGTAAACCAATAAGCTATTCTGCCTTGCCCTGCAAGTGAATCCGCCCACACTTTAGGTCTATCTTCAAGAATCACTTCCATCGGAGGATAGACACCAGCTTCATATAGGCTGAGATGAAAGTTTAGAAACTCAGACAACATTTCTCTGGTGTACCCTATTGATTTGCCATCCGCTGTTATAACACCAGGCATGCCTTTCTGTCTTGCAAAATTCTCTATAATGTGCTCATGCCGCGCTCCCAAAGCAGCTGCAAAATAGCCATCAGGTAATATTTCTGCTAGACTTTTAAGGTATTCGGCTTTTTCGGTATGTGTCATCTGATCCCAAGGAAGCGGATGATTTACACTTTCAATTAATGTCTTATTAAACACTACAACACTAGCCGTGTCACCCATTGTGATACCATACAATGATCCCCCAATAGATGAAGCAGAAAGAGCACCAGGAGTAAAGTTTGTAACATCGATTTTCCCTGTGTCAATCAGATCTTGTAACGGCCGAATAAATCCTTCGGTTGCATATTGAGCCAAGTACATTAGCTGTACCATAAATGTATCCGGAAGATCGTCTGCTGCAGCCAATACAGCCATCTGCGTCCAATAATCTCCAAAAGTTGCATACTGGCTTATAATCGTTGCATTTGGGAACTCATCCATGTAAGCTTCGATCATTGCCAGTTTTCTTTCATGTCTGGCAGCTCCACCCCACCAAGCTACAGATAATTCAAAGGGCTGCTCATAAACTGGTACTTCTTTTACAGCTGGTTCTGCGGGTCTTTCAGCAACCGGTTCTACACTCGGTCTTTCAACAATAAGAAATACTGCTGCTACAATTAAGATTACTCCAACCAACGCCACAATTATCAATTTTTTGCCTTTCATAATTATCCCCCTTAAAAGAATTATATTATAACTGGATTCCTCTCCAGAAATAATCAAGTTAAGCATTCAAAAATTAGTCATCGTATCGCAATATGTATATACCAATGAGATGAGTAACTCAGTCAGTTTCGCAACTTAATAAGACGTTGCTCTTTGCTAGATTTCAGAATAGCCAACGAAACTTTGAGAGCCTCCAATCCATGTTCTGCACCAATAAATGGCTTTGTGCCACTCTCTATACATTCGGTAAAATGCTTATTCTCCTCATAAAATGATTCACTATCAAATTGATCATTGATGAAAGTTATAGACTCCTTGCTCATCTTTTCAGTCTTTTCTATATGCTCTGAAAAATCAAAAAAATCTTTACCGTTCACGACTACAGTCCCTTTTGTTCCATTAACTCCTCTTGAACTCATCAACAGATAAGAAGACCAACTTGTGTTTATAATAGCGGATGCTCCACAACTAAGCCCTAACACAACTTGCGCATTATTGTCAAATAATGGCATTTCCTCCAATGAACCCTTAACCCTTGCTGAAACTGTGGTTATTTCAACTCCTAAACCGCGAATCATATCAATATCATGGGAGAGTGACTCAATAGTCATGCCACATAAAAACTCGGGGTCGGTTCTCCAAGAAGAACTAAGTGATTTATTGAATCCCGGACCAGGACCAATTCTATGAATCCAAATACTTATGATGTTCCCTAACATTCCCGATAGAACTTTTTCGCACAATCTAATATATCCGGACCTGAAGCGCATATTGAACGCAACCATAAATAGTACATTGTTTTCTTTTGCAAGCTTCATCAGTTTTTGTGCATCGCTCATATTAGCTGAAATAGGTTTCTCGCACAATATATGCTTCCTTGCCTTTATAGCAATTTCTGCATAATCCATTCGCTTAGATGGAGGAGTAAGTAAGTGTATCATCTGAATTTCTTCAAGTACATCACTTAAATTCTCAATGACACGAGAATTACATATATCTGCTATCCTTCTCGCATTCTCATATTTTAAATCCATCACACCAGCTACTTTTACATTTGGCAGACGATTAAGCGCTTCAGCATGCTTTAGTGCAATACCCCCAGCTCCTACGATAACCGTTTTTATCATTAAAGTTTCTCCTTTTTCTTACCCTTTCAAACCAGTAGTGGCAATCCCTTCAACCAAATACTTCTGACACGTTATAAACAAAACTAGTATTGGAATGAGAGACATTACAGATGTAGCAAACATAACACCAAAAGCAGTAAGTTCAAATGCATCCATGTATTGCCGCAAAGCCAACGCTATTGTGAATTCCGAAGGTCTGGTGATATAAATCATTTGTGAAAAGAAATCATCATAAGTCCAAAGGAATGAAAATATGCCCGCAGTAATGTACGCCGGAACTGACAGCGGCGCAATTATTCGGAAAAAGACAGAAATGGGATTACAACCATCTATTGTAGCTGCTTGATCTAATTCTTTAGGAATTCCTCTTATAAACTGGATAAAAAGGTAGTTAAAAAAACCCTGCACTGCGAAAAAGCTCGGAACTATCAAAGGTAAATAGGTACCTAGCCAGCCTAATTCCCGAAACATTATAAATCGTGGAATTAACATCACATGCATAGGTAGCATCATTGTCAAAAGAATAATTGTGAAAGCAAAGCTTTTGAATGGAAAATCAAGTCTTGCAATTGCATAACCAACGAATGAGCTAGATATCAGAGTTCCTGCTACGACAGGTAAAACCAGTTTTAGCGTATTTGTCATATATTCAAAAAAGGTTGTACCTGCGACCCCTTGAAGGGCACGAATATAATTTTCCAAAGTGAAATGCCTGATAATTAGAGATGTCTCGCGAAATATATCAAGTTCTGGTCTGAATGAACTCACAACCATCCAAATCAGTGGGTAAGTCATAAGAATAGCTCCCATTGACACGAAAATAGTTTTTAAAGTTGTAAAAATCATTAATCTTTTTTTCATATTAAATTATTTTTTCTCCTTAGTTTTCGTAATAAACTATTCTCTTAGATAGTTTAAATATAAGTAAAGTTAGAGCTCCTAACAATATAACTAGTACCCAAGCAATCGCTGACGCATAACCCATTTGAAAAAAGGTGAAAGCAATGATAAATAAATAAAGCGTGTACAATAAAAGGCTGTCCACTGCACCTCCGGTAGGTCCACCAATTATGAATGCGGGCGTGAATGATTGGAATGCAAATATAATTTGCATAATAAGGTTAAATAGTATAATTGGCGAAAGCATGGGCATCGTAATATATAAAAACTTGCTGAAAGGATTGACTCCATCAATATAAGCCGCTTCATACATTTCAACCGGGATTTGTTTAAGACCTGCTAGAAATATGAGCATAGGTGAACCAAATTGCCATACTCTTAGGACGATCAGAGTTCCTAAAGCAAAGTCTGGATTTGAAATCCAGCTAATATTGGTTATACTTTCTGGTAAACCTAAAGCACCAAGCAAACCATTTAGAAGTCCACCACTCCCAAACACCAATCTCCATAGCATGGCAATAGCAACGCTACCCCCAAGTAGTGCTGGAAGATAGTATATCGCCCTGAAATATTTCAAACCATATACCCCTTGGTATAGAATCATAGCTAAACCAAGTGCGAAAGCAAGCTGAAGGGGAACCCCAATACCAACAAAAGTCCCCGTCACTACAAGCGAAGTAAGATAACGTCGATCACCAATAAGAGTTACAAAATTCTCAATTCCAATGAACTCAGCTTGGTCAAAAAGGTTGAAATTCGTAAATGCAAGATACAATGAATAAAAAATCGGATAAATTGAGAAAACAACTAATCCAACAATCCACGGAGACATAAACAGAATCGCATATTTGTATGAAGTCCAAGTTTTGCTTTGACGAGAATTAAGGTTTATTTGAGACATTTTCCTTCTCCATCTTCTTTTGAATAGACCTAATTGCTTCAAAAATCCCTCTATTTTAAGAACTATTCATTATTCGAAACTGCGCAACTAGATCTTTATGTTAATGCAACCACTCATTTTTTTCAATGTGCAAAACTACTAATAATTCGTATATTGAAACGATATTTTTTGTATTCGACGTACAAAACTTTATTAGTTTCAATTTCCACCAAATCAATCAATAGGTGTAAGCACAACTTTCATTGCCTCTTTCGACTCTATCAATTGAAAACCTTTTTCCCATTGATCTATTGGAAACTCGTGTGTTATGAGAGGCTTCAAATCGACTTGCACATATCCCAAAAGTGTTAAACACTTTTCCCATACATCCCATGTATGACTAAAGTGCCCTTTCAGTGTGACAGATTTTTGCACAATTGGATCGAGGCTGAATCCTACAGGTTTAGGCCCCCATCCTATTTTAGTAATTTGACCTCCCGGTCTCACAAGATCCATCGATAGCGCTAGAGCGTTTGAAGAACCTGCCGTATCTACAACGAGATCTGCACCATATCTGTCTCCAATAGACTTCACTATTGTAGCTACATCTTCCTTACTACTGTTGATTGTAACTGAAGCTCCATATTTTCTAATTAAATTCAATCTTTTATCATCTCCATCAGTTCCCACTGCAATTATCTGAGAAGCTCCGGAAATTTGCACCATCTTTGCACATAATACACCTATAGGGCCAGGACCTATTACAACCACAATATCACCAGGCCGAACCGGGCTACCATCGATAATCGCCTTATAAGCTACACATAATGGCTCAGTAAGGCTTGCCTCTCTAAGTGATACGTTATCCGGTACTTTATGTAGGATTCTCGCAGGTACTTTCACAAACTTTGCAAAAGCTCCATTGGCATGAAAACCATAACCTTTTCTCTCCCTACAAAGATGATATTTATTAGTTCTGCAAAGAGTACATTCTCCGCAGTATTCCGCATGTGTTTCCGCTGTTACTCTATCTCCAACCTTAAAATCCTTAACCTCGCAGCCTACTTTCTCTATAATTCCAGCAAATTCATGTCCAAAAATCATAGGAACTCTCATCTTAAATGAAACCAAGTTATGGTGCATGTGGGGGTCAGTTCCGCAAATCCCTATAAAAGCACTTCTCACCAACACATCTTCTTGCCCTATTTCCGGAACAGGTACTTCTCTAATTTCTGTAGCTCCAGCTATATTGTCATACTTTACAACAGCTTTCATTGTATCCATTAGTCAACCACTCCTACTCATAATCCTTTCGCCAGCAGCAACAATTTCCTTTTCTGAAAGCCCATAATATTCCAATAATTCTTGATAGCTCTCAGCAGACTGCCCGAAATCATCATTGATTCCAATAATTTCAAATGGTAATCCTGAGCCACGCATTATGTAAGTAATCATGCTTGCCAGTCCACCAATAACTGAATGTTCCTCAACCGTGACAACCCCTTTTACTCCTTCACACATTTTTTCAATCGCATCTTCATCAATTGGTTTTAATGTACTGACGTTCACTACTCTTGCCGAAAATCCTTTCTCCGCAAGTTCATCAGCAGCATTCATTGCTTTTGAAACCATCAGACCGTGCGCAAAAATCACTATATCCAAACCTTCTCTTACAATATTGGGCTTTCCTATTCTGAATTCGTAATTTTCAGGGATAACATCAGGCATATCATTACGATTTAAACGCACATAGACCGGTCCCGCAAAACCAGTTATAGCTTTAATTATTTTCTTTGTTTCCGTTCCATCAGCAGGAGCAAGTACAGTCATATTTGGTATAGCTCTCATAATAGCAATATCTTCTATTACCTGATGAGTCGCTCCATCACCGAAGTCTGATAAACCATAACTTGAACCAATAATCTTTACATTCAACATACCAATAGATATACTCTGACGGATTTGATCAAACGCCCTACCTGTAACAAATACTGCAAAAGAATTGATAAAAGGAATTTTTCCAGTCAAAGACAAGCCTGCTGCAAATGAAGCCATATTAGCTTCAGCTATTCCCATCTCAAAATACCTATCAGGAAATGCCTGTTGGAAAAGATATGTCATTGTAGATTTTCCTAGATCTGCTTCTAGAACTACAATTCGCTTGTCTTCCCTACCTAATTCAACAAGTGCTTTCCCATACAATGTCCGTTGATTCTGTATTCCCATTATACTGTCTCCTTTGCTTGAAGTGCTGCACGTGCAACCTCATATTGCTCCTGAGTCATCATGCCGTTATGGAACAGAGCCGTATTCTCTGCAAATGCGACACCCTTGCCTTTGATAGTATTGGCTATAATTACGATTGGTTTTCCCTTCAATTCATCTGCCTTGTCCAGTGTTTCAACAATCTGTTTCATGTCATGCCCATCGATCTCCATTGTATACCAGCCAAATGCTTTCCATTTTTCCGGTAGTGGATTGGTATTAAAGCGTTCTACTACAGAACCTGTTGCCTGAATAAGATTCTTGTCTAGAATCACAATCAAATTATCCAGCTTGTAGAAAGCAGCAGACAAGGCTGCTTCCCATATTTGACCTTCTGCAATCTCTCCATCACCTACTACACAATACACCTTACATTCCTTTCTATCTAATTTGAGTCCTGCAGCTATACCACAGGCAATTGAAAGCCCTTGTCCAAGTGAACCTGTATTGGCTTCAATTCCTGGTGTCTTAAGCATATCAGGATGCCCTTGTAGCATTGAGCCCAGCTTTTTTAACCTGCCCAATTCTTCTACAGGAAAATACCCTAAATCAGCCAAAGCAGCATACTGAACTAAAGCTGAATGACCCTTGCTCAGAATGAATCTATCTCTGTCCTCCCACTTTGGATTTTCCGGATCATATTTCATCTTATAAAAATACAGCGCTGTGACTATATCAGCAACGGAACAGGACCCTCCCAAATGCCCAGTTTTCCCATAACCAATCATTTCAACAATGCAAAGCCGTATATGTTGGCTTTTTGCTTCAAGTTGCTCAATGGTTAGTCTCACAGCATTTCCCCTTTTCAAATTTATTTTTATTAACTCAAAAGTAGTTCTAAACCTATCTCTATTATTTCAGCACATTTGCGACAGCCTTTCCATTCTTATCTCTGCAATCAACTTCGATATGTGCCAATTTCTCATAAAACTGTATCACCCCTCCGTGGTCATTACCCGCTTTTCCATCCGCTTTCAAAGCCTGCATTATTTCAAGGATCTGCGCTGTCAACGGAACCGGTACTCCTATTTCGTGAGCAGTATCAAGCGCATTGAGCAAATCTTTTATGTGCAGCTCAATTCTGAAGCCAGGATTATAGTCTCTCTTTAAGATCATCGGAGCTTTCGCGTCAAGAACTACGCTCCCGGCAAGACCTCCTCTTATAGCCTGATAAACCTTCTCGGGATCTACCCCCGCCTTAGCTGCCAGCACCAATGCCTCAGACATGGCTGCAATGTTTAGCGCAACGATCATCTGGTTGGCGAGTTTAGTCACATTTCCGCTTCCTGTATCTCCTACCAAAATTACTGAAGCCC
>Ga0209316_100373_pt1 | contig 14663 bp, 16 predicted proteins | sample 3C3metaG_FD_184150 | JGI IMG/M metagenome (GOLD analysis project Ga0209316, IMG submission 184150) | Freshwater bacterial and archeal communities from Indian Creek, Illinois, USA - 3C3 metaG (SPAdes) (version 3) | ecosystem: Environmental > Aquatic > Freshwater > Unclassified | place: USA: Indian... | reverse complement strand
GGCCCGAGGTGCCGATCCATCTGTCGGTGCAGGCCAACAGCACCAACTGGGCCGCGGTCAAGTTCTGGCACCGGGTGGGCGTGACGCGCATCATCCTGAGCCGCGAACTGAGCCTAGACGAAGTCGAGGCCATCCGCAACGAGTGCCCCGAAGTCGAGCTCGAGGTGTTCGTGCACGGCGCGCTGTGCATCGCCTACTCGGGCCGCTGCCTGCTGAGCGGCTACTTCAACCGCCGCGACCCCAACCAAGGCACCTGTACCAACGCCTGCCGCTGGGAGTACGGCACCCAAGCCGCGCAGCTGGACCCGGTCACGGGCGAGGCGATTGCGCTGGCGCGCATGGGAGCCGATTTCGATTTTGGCCAAGCCCAAGCCGAGGCCGAAACCGCCTTTGCCACCTGCGGCAGCGGGCAGCGGCACCCGGCTGCCGACCAGATCTATCTGCTCGAAGAAAAAGGCCGCCCCGGCGAGCTCATGCCGATCATGGAAGACGAGCACGGCACCTACATCATGAACAGCAAAGACTTGCGCGCCGTCGAGCACGTGCAGCGGCTGTGCCAGATCGGCGTCGATTCGCTCAAGATCGAGGGCCGCACCAAGAGCCTGTACTACGTGGCGCGCACCGCCCAAGTGTATCGGCGCGCCATCGACGACGCCATGGCGGGCCGCCCCTTCGACCCCGATCTGCTGCTGCAACTCGAGGGCCTAGCCAACCGCGGCTACACCGGCGGCCTGCTCGAGCGCCGCCCGGCGCAAGACTACCAAAACTACCTCAGCGGCCACTCGCAGCTGCAGCGCAGCCACTACGTGGGCGAGGTGCTGGGCGTGCGCGCCGACGGCTGGGCCGAAGTCGAGACCAAAAACCGCTTCGCCGTGGGCGACCAGATCGAGGTCATCCATCCCAGCGGCAACCGCATCGTGCAGCTCGAAGCCATGCACAACCCCGACGGCGTGCCGGTGCAGGTGGCCCAAGGCAACCCGGTGCGCGTGTTCGTGCCGCTGGGCGCGCCGGTGCAAGGCGCCTTGCTGGCGCGGCTGCTGGGAGCGCCAGCGTAATTGCATTGCCTCGAGCGTGCGGCTTGCCATTCATTCGCCAGCCGCAAGCCGATGTGCGCGCAGTGCCCAGGCCGCGACCATGCTCGCAGCATTTACCGCCAATACCAGTGCTTGACGGCGTACAGATTTGCGCCTAGCAGGCCGTTGAAAAACTCCCCCACACCCGCCCTGAATGTGTGATCATATGCATCACGGCAGCTTGCAGATATAGGAGATTTGCAATGAGAGGTGTGCAGAGCTTTCAGGGGCCGTGTTCAGCTACATCAGCCTTGAAGACCGGGTATCGGCCCAGCATCCTTTGCGCAAGCTGCGCGCGCTGGTCGATGCCTTGCTCGGCCAGCATGAGCGCCGAGTTCGAAGCCGTGTATGCGCGCATGAAACGGGCCTCGAATGAGGCTGCAAAGGTAGGAAAATGCGCACTGCGGCGGCTCGAGAGCGATGCAGCAGGGGGCGGGGCAGCTTTGGTGTGCACTTTTTCAACGGCCTGTTAGCGCTTTGTGTTGCCGGGGCTGCCCTATTGAGCGGGGGGCGCCAGGGTGGCGCGCACTTGGCCCTGCAACTCGAGCTGGCCAGTGCCTTGGTCGTAGCGCATGCGCTGGGCCTGGAGCAATTGCGTGCCGCGGCGAATCTCGACGGGCTGATCCGACTCGATCCGGTTGGCTTGGGTGTAGAGCGTCAGCGCTTGGCTGCGAAATTCTTGCTCGGGCACGGCGGCTTGCGTGGCGGTGGCAGCGCGCGCCGGTTGAAGCAGCACCACGTTGCCGCTGAAGCGGTGCACGGTGCGGTCGGTGGTGCTCTCCAAACGGTCTGCTTGGGCAAAGCTTAGGTGCCCTTGGGCGTCGCGCTGCTGCAGGCGCACTTGCTCGACCACCAGCCGCGCGGCACCCGGATAGTGGTGCAGCTGCACGCCTTCGATTTTGAGCAGCAGCTGCCCGTCGGGGCCGAAGTCGCGCAGCAAAAAATCCTGCATCACGGCGCCGGGGCCCGGTACCGGCGCGCGCGCTGCGGGCGGCTCGGCTGGCGCGGGGCTCTGGCCGATGATCCAGTAACTGCCCAGCGCCAGCAAGCCCATGAGGATCACGGGCAGGTACAGCGAGGCGTGGTCCCAGGCGCGCTTGAGCAGCCGCGCCGGGTCGCGCCCCAGCGCGCGGGCTGGCACGGTTGCAAGCGCAGGCGCGGGCCCCAAGCGAGGGCGGGGGTTCAAGCACCGGCCTCCTGCAGCAAGCGGGCGTAGTGGCCGCTGGCCACCAGCAGCAGGTCGCAGAGCTCGCGCGCAGCGCCGTGGCCGCCTGCCGCCAGGGTGGTGTGGTGCGCCACCTGCCGCACTTCGGGGTGGGCCTGCGGCGGCGCCACCGCCAGCGCGCAGCGGCGCAACAGGGGCAGGTCGGGCCAGTCGTCGCCCATGGCGGCGGCCTCGTGCCAGCCCAGGCCCAGCGCGCTCAACAGATCTTGGGCGGCGGGCCGCTTGGTTTCGCAGCCCAACCGGGTGTGCCTCACACCCAGCGCCTGCAAGCGGGTGCGCAAGGCGGCCGAGTCGCGGCCGCTCACCACCGCCACCTCGATGCCGGCGCGCTGCAGCAGCTTGATGCCGTGGCCGTCGAGGCTGTGGAAGCGCTTGAGGGTCTCGCCTGCGTCGCTGAAGTACAGGCCGCCGTCGGTGAGCACGCCGTCGATGTCGAAAAACACCACCCGTATGCCTTGGGCGCGCAGCAACACGGCGGGGTCGAACTGCAGGCTGGGGCGCAGCGCGGGCAGAGCGGGCTCGCTCGGGGGGGCCGGCTGCGCGGCGTCTGGGTAGGGTGCAAAGGACATGGGGTGGGCTTGGCGGTGGGCGTGGGAATCAAATCACCTTGGCGCGCATCAGGTCGTGGCTGTTGAGGGCACCACACAGGCGGCCGGCGTCATCGACCACCAGCACGCTGGTGATGCGGTGCGTCTCCATGCGCTCGGCGGCCTCGACCGCCAGCGCCTGCGGGCGCACGGTGTGCGGGGCCGGGTGCATCACGTGCTCGGCGCGCAAAGATTGCAGGTCGGCGCCGCGCTCGATCAGGCGGCGCAAGTCGCCGTCGGTGAAGATGCCCACGGGCACGCCGTCGGCGTCCACCACGGCGGTGGCCCCTAACCCTTTGGCGCTGATCTCGCGCATGATCTCGGGCAGGCGCGCCTGCAGGCCCACGCGCGGGGCTTGCTCGGCCGGGCGCATCACGTCGGCCACTAGGGTGAGCAGCTTGCGCCCGAGCGCGCCGCCGGGGTGCGAGCGGGCAAAGTCTTCGGCCTTGAAGCCGCGCGCGTCCAGCAAGGCCACGGCGAGCGCGTCGCCCATCGCCAGTTGGGCGGTGGTGCTGGCGGTGGGGGCGAGGTTGTGCGGGCAGGCTTCTTTGGCCACGCTGGTGTCGAGCAGCACGTCGGCGTGGCGGCCTAGGTTCGAGTCGGCGCGGCCGGTCATGGCCAGCAGCGGCACCCCCATGCGCTTGATCAGCGGCAAAATAGCGCTGAGCTCCTCGCTCTCGCCGCTGTTGCTGATGGCCAGCAACACGTCGGCGCTGGTGATCATGCCCAAGTCGCCATGGCTGGCTTCGCCGGGGTGCATGAACAGCGCCGGGGTGCCGGTGGAGGCCAGGGTGGCGGCGATCTTGCGCCCTACGTGGCCGCTTTTGCCCATGCCGCTCACCACCACGCGGCCGCGGCAGGCCAGCATGCGCTCCACCGCTTGCACGAAGCGGGTATCGAGCCGCTGGGCCATGTCGTGCAGCGCCTGCGCCTCGATGGCCAGCGTGTCGCGCGCCAGTTGCAGCAGCCGCTGCACGGACGCCGGGGCGCTGGCGTGCACGGGGTGCTCGGCTTGATCAGGCTGGGGCAGCAAAGCGGGGGCGGCGTGGGGTTGCGTTTGGGCCATGTTTGGATTATCAACCAGAGCAAATCAAGAGGCGCGGGCGCGCCGTTTTCGCTGCGGTTTTCGCTTCATAATCGTCGGATGGACACTTCCGCTTACCTCAAGGCCCACATCCGCACCGTGCCCGACTGGCCGGCCCCCGGGGTGCAGTTTCGCGACATCACGCCGTTGCTGCAAAATCCCAAGGTGTTTCGGGTCTTGATCGACGTTTTTGTGCACCGCTACATGGCGCGCGGCCAGCGCCCCGACGTGGTGGCGGGGCTGGACGCACGCGGTTTCATCATCGGCGCGGTGCTGGCCTACGAGCTGGGCGTTGGCTTCGTGCCCATCCGCAAAAAGGGCAAACTGCCCTACACCACCGTGCAGGAAAGCTACGAGCTGGAATACGGCAGCGCCACCGTGGAACTGCACACCGACGCGGTGCAAAAGGGCGAGCGCGTGCTGCTGATCGACGACCTGATCGCCACCGGCGGCACCATGCTGGCGGGCAAGCGCCTGCTGGAAAAGTTCGGCGCGCAGGTGCTCGAGGGCGCGGCGATCGTGGCGCTGCCCGGGTTGGGGGGCGTGCAGCGCTTGCGCGACAGCGGCTTGGCCCTGCACACCTTGGTCGAGTTCGACGACGCCTGAGCCGATTTTCGCAAGCCCGATTGGCGCTCAGTAATTGACAGAAATTTTTGCTATATTTGCACCATTTTATGGAGTTTGCATGAATACCTTTGAGCAATCCCCGTCCCAGGCCAAGCGCGGCGCTGCAGGTGCCGCTGGCGGCAGCGCCGAATACCTGAGTTTTAGGCTCGGTGCCGAGGAATACGGCATCGACATCCTGCGCGTGCAAGAAATCCGCTCGTTCGAAGAGCCCACGCGCATTGCCAACTCGCCGCCGCACCTCAAGGGCGTGGTCAATCTGCGCGGCGTGATTGTGCCGGTGGTCGATCTGCGCATCAAGCTCGGCTGCGAGAAGATCGAATACAACAGCTTTACGGTGGTGATCGTGCTCAACGTCAAGGGCCGGGTGGTGGGCGCGGTGGTCGATTCGGTTTCCGATGTGCTGGAGCTGGCGCACGACCAAATCCGCCCGGCGCCCGAGATGGCCAACGCTGCGGTGGACACCACTTTCATCACCGGCATCGCCAGCGTGGGCGAGCGCATGCTGATTTTGATGGACATCGAAGCCCTGATGGCCAGCGCCGACATGGGGCTGATCGACAGCCGGGCCTGACCATGGACGGCACCGCTCTTATGCGCCTGTTCTCCATCCGCTTGCGCATGATCGGCGCGATCGGGGTCGTTTTTGCTTTGCTCATGCTGCTGGGGGCGGCTGGTTGGTGGGGTATTCAGAGCCTGATCGGCGTGCAAAACGAGCTGCTGCAACTGGCTCAGCAAGGCGCGCAGACCGAGCAGGCACGCGCGGCGCTCGAGCTGCTTGCGGCCGAGGCGGCCAGCAGCGCCAGCTGGGCGCTGTGGTTGTTTTTGGGTGTTTTGTGCTTGGCCGTGCTGGTGGTCATGCCCTCGACCCTGCTCAATATGGTGAGCATCACGCGGCCGCTGGAGCAGGCGCAGGGGCTGGCGGTGGCGATTGCCCGCGGCGACCTGAGCACCACACCCGACCTGAACGGGCGCGACGAAATCGCCGAGCTCATGCGCAACCTCGCCGACATGCAGGCCTCGCTGGCGCGCACGGTGGGCGAGGTGCGCCAGGCGGCCGAGAGCATCCACCAAGCCAGCAGCGAGATCGCCAGCGGCAACCAGGACCTGAGCCAGCGCACCGAGCAGACGGCCAGCAACCTGCAGCAAACCGCCAGCAGCATGGATCAGATCACAGTAGCTGGGCAGCAATCGAGCCAGGCGGCGCAGTCGGCCCTGGGTTTGGCGCAGGACAATGCCAGCGTGGCCGAACGGGGCGGAGAGGTGGTGGGCCAGGTGGTGCGCACCATGGATGCAATCAACCAAAGCAGCCAGAAGATACACGACATCATCGGCGTGATCGACGGCATTGCCTTCCAGACCAACATCTTGGCCCTGAATGCGGCAGTAGAGGCGGCACGCGCTGGCGAGGCTGGCCGTGGTTTTGCCGTGGTGGCCACCGAGGTGCGCTCGCTGGCCGGGCGCAGCGCGGCAGCAGCGCGCGAGATCAAGCAGCTCATAGGAGCCAGCGTCGAAACCGTTGCAGCCGGCTCCAAGCTGGTGCACCAAGCCGGCACCAACATCCGCGAAATCGTGGCCAACGCGCACAAGGTCTCGGCTTTCATCACCGAGATCAGCAGCGCCAGCGGCGAGCAGGCCAGCGGCCTGTCGTCGGTCAACGGCGCAGTGGCCCAGCTCGACCAGATGACACAGCAAAACGCCGCTTTGGTCGAGCAAAGCGCCGCAGCCGCCCAAGCCTTGAGCGACCAGGCGCAGCGCTTGAGCGAGCTGGTGGCGGTATTTCGTTTGCAAGACGCCGCGCACCCCGGCCACCCGCCGCTGCAGCGCACCGCGACCCGCGGGCATGGAAAAGCCTCGGGCTACCAGGGCGCAGAGCGGCGCTTGACCATGCCTGGGCGGTGAGCTAGGGCGGAGTTGCTATCTATTTATAACGTCGAGGATTTTTAGATGTCTCAAAACGCTTACGCAGCCGAGCTGCAATCCCGCGGCCTGTTGGGCACGGTGCAGCGGCGCCTGAATGGTGCTTTTGCTGTTATTTTGCTGCTGTTTGCAGTGGTTTTGGCTGCTACGGTCTGGAAGGCAGAGCAGGTGCGTGACTTGAGCCAGCAAATGCGGGTCGAAGCCAGCAAGGTGGAGCTGGCCAGTGAATGGCTGGCCAACATACGCCAAAATTCAGCGCGATCGCTGGCGGCGGTGGTGGCGCCGGGCACCGAGGTGCTCGAGTTTTTTCGCGCCGCCATGGCCCAAACCCAGCACGACACCACCGCTGTCCAAACGGAATTCTTGGCACTGGCTGAGGGAGACGCCGACTCGCTGCAACGCGCCGGCGTGGTGGGCGAGGTGCGCACGCAGTGGCTGGCTGCCCGCGATGCAGTCCTCCAGCTCAAGGCCGCCGGCGACAATGCCGCCGCACGGGCGCTGATCGAGAGCCAGTTTTTGCCCGTCACCAACCGCTACGTGGAGGTCACGCAGGCGCTGGTCGATGGTGAGTTGGCGTCGATGGCGGCGTTGCAGGCGCAGATTCAGGCCGAATTCCGAGCCCTGTACCTGTTGGTTGGGGTGCTTTTTGTGGCGGCTCTGCTCATTTCTGTGCTGTTGGCGTGGCGCATCGGGCGCTCGATCGGCGCCCCGATTCAACAAGCGGTGGAGTTGGCGCAAGCGGTGGCCCAAGGGGATTTGACGCGCAGCGTAACCAGCAACCGCACCGATGAGCTGGGCGATTTGTTGCGGGCATTGGCAGCCATGAAGGTGTCTTTGCTCGACATCGTTGGCAAAGTGCGCCAGGCCAACGACAGCATTGGAACCGCATCCGAAGAAATCGCCAACGGCAACCAAGACTTGAGCCGGCGCACCGAGCAAGCCGCCAGCAACCTCGAAGAAACCGCCTCCAGCATGGAGCAGCTCACGGCCACGGTCAAGCAGACAGCGGATTCGGCGCGCCAAGCCAACCAGTTGGCAGCCAGCGCGGCGCAAGTGGCACAAAAAGGCGGCGCGGTGGTGGGGCAGGTGGTGCACACCATGAACGACATCAGCTCCAGTAGCCAGAAAATCTCTGACATCATCGGCGTCATCGATGGCATCGCGTTCCAGACCAACATTTTGGCGCTCAATGCCGCAGTGGAAGCGGCGCGGGCGGGCGAGCAAGGGCGCGGCTTTGCCGTGGTGGCCTCTGAAGTGCGCAGCCTGGCTGGACGCAGCGCCGAAGCCGCCAAAGAGATCAAGGCCCTGATTGGTGCCAGCGTCGAAAAGGTGGACAGCGGCAGCCGCCTGGTGCAGGAGGCGGGTGCTACCATGAACGAAATCGTCACCAGCGTGCAGCGCGTGAGCGACATCATCGGCGAAATCACGGCCGCAGCGGCCGAGCAGAGCGAGGGCATCGGTCAAGTGAACGTGGCGGTGAACCAGCTCGACCAGATGACGCAGCAAAACGCCGCGCTGGTCGAGCAAAGCGCAGCCGCCGCCGAGAGCCTGCGCGACCAGGCCGGGCGCTTGGCTGAGGCGATCGGCTCCTTCCGCACCGGCGCCGAGGGCGGCTCTGCGGCGCAGGCCGGCGCGTTAGCGCTGCGCGCGCGCCCAGCCGCCACGGCGACAGCGGTCGAAGGGAGTGCTTTGGCTGCAACATCCGGCCGAGCGCAGCCCCCCGCTAGGCAGTCCGCAGGACGCAGCGCTTTTGCGTCCGGGCCCGCCGCCGCCCCACTGCCCAAGCCGCAAGCGCACCCGAGCGCCTCGGCCAAGGCGCTGCCCGCAGCTGCGCCGGCCGCTGCCAAAGCCCAGGCCTCAGCGCCGGCCCGCAGCCCAGCCCAACCTGCCCCGTTGGCCCCCAAGGCCTTGCCCAACCGCAACAGCGCCAAAGCCAGCCCCAAAGCGGCCAACAACACCGAGGGCGAGTGGGAGAGTTTCTGACAACCCAGATTGTCCATTGGGGTTTGGAGGGCAGGCGGATGCACAAGGCGAGGCAGTTTGGCCCTGAATGAGGCGTCCATAGCTTGGGCTATGGACAACGAAGAAGGGCGAAAATGGCCGCCTTTGCGCCGCATGCACCCAAACAGCACCGAAGGTGCGCCCAATGGACGGTCTGGGTTGACGCCTTGATGGGTTAAAGTCGGGCCATGGTTCCTCATCTAGTCACTGCCCTGACCGGCCCCATCAACGAGCTCGAGCAGCGCGTGCTCGAGTCCACCCCCGTGATCGAGCGCTGGTTCCGGCTCGAGTGGATGGAGCACACGCCGCCGTTTTACAGTTCGGTCGATATCCGCAACGCCGGCTTCAAACTGGCACCGGTGGACACCAACCTGTTCCCGGGCGGCTGGAACAACCTCACGCCCGAGATGCTGCCGCTGGCGGTGCAGGCGGCGATGGCGGCGATCGAAAAAATCTGCCCCGAGGCCAAAAACCTGCTGCTGGTGCCCGAAAACCACACGCGCAACATGTTCTACCTGATGAACGTGGCGCAGCTGCAGAAAATCTTTTATCAGGCCGGCCTCAATGTGCGTCTGGGTTCGCTCAGCCCCGAGCTCAAAGCGCCCGTGACCATCGACCTGCCCAACGGCGAGCAGGTGCGCATCGAGCCGCTGCTGCGCCAGGGCAAGCGTGTCGGGCTCAAGCACTTCGACCCCTGCACGGTGCTGCTCAACAACGACCTGAGCGCCGGCGTGCCCGGCATTTTGGAAGACTTGCACGAGCAGTACCTGTTGCCGCCGCTGCACGCCGGCTGGCATGTGCGCAAAAAAAGCCAGCACTTTGCCGCCTACGAAGCGGTGGCCAAGCGCTTTGGCAAGCTGCTGGGCATGGACCCGTGGCTCATCAACCCGCTCTTCAACCACTGCGGGCAGGTCAATTTTGCCGAAGGCACCGGGATGGAGTGCCTGCAGAGCAACGTCGATGCGCTGCTGGGCAAAATCAAAAAGAAGTTCAAAGAATACGGCATCCGCGAGAAGCCCTTCGTCATCGTCAAGGCCGACAACGGCACCTACGGCATGGGCGTGATGACGGTGCGCGACGCCTCTGATCTGTCCGACCTCAACCGCAAGACCAAGAACAAGATGGCGGTGATCAAAGACGGCCAGCCGGTCTCGGACGTGATCATTCAAGAAGGCGTGCTGACGCACGAGCGCGTCAACGACGCCGTGGCCGAGCCGGTGGTCTATATGATGGACCGCTACGTGGTGGGCGGTTTTTACCGCGTGCACGCCGAGCGCGGCACCGACGAAAACCTCAACGCTCCCGGTTCCAGCTTTGCACCGCTGGCCTTCGAGAAAAGCGCGCAGCAGCCCCAGCCGGGGCAAAAGCCGGGGGCCAGCGTGCCCAATCGCTTCTACCTCTATGGCGTGATCGCCCGGCTGGCGATGCTGGCGGCGAGTTACGAGCTCGAAGCCACCGACCCCATGGCCGAGGAGCTCGACTGATGCGTGCGCAGCCCCGGCGGCTGCTGTGCGTGGCCGACGCGCTGGCCGGCTTCAAGATCGCCAAGGACAGCACCTTTGCCATGCTGCGCGAATGCCAGCGCCGCGGGCACGAGTTGGCGGTGTGCACAGCGGCCGATCTGCACTGGCAAAGCGGCGGCCCGGTGCAGGCGTGGGCGCAAGCCCTCGAGCTCACCGGCCACCCGAGCGACTGGTACCGGGTGGGTGCCCGCAGCGCGCTGGCGCTGCGCGACTTCGACGCCGTGCTGATGCGCGCCGACCCGCCCTTTGACAGCGAGTACTTCTACGCCACGCACCTGCTGCAGCAAGCCGAGCGCGAGGGCGCGCGCGTGTTCAACCGGCCGCAGGCGCTGCGCGAACACCCAGAAAAGCTGGCGCTGCTGGAGTTTGCCCAGTACGCCCCGCCCACATTGGTCACGCGCTCTGCCGCCGCCATCAGCGCTTTTCACGCCGAGCAGCGCGACATCATCCTCAAACCGCTCGACGGCATGGGCGGCATGGGGATTTTCCGCGTCGGCCCCGACGGGCTCAACCTCGGGGTCATCATCGAGACCCTGAACCGCCACGGCCAGTGCACGGTGATGGTGCAGCGCTTTTTGCCCGAAATCGCCCAGGGCGACAAGCGCGTGCTGCTGATCGGCGGCGAGGCGGTGCCCTTTTGTTTGGCGCGCATCCCACAAGGCGGCGAGGTGCGCGGCAACCTGGCCGCCGGCGGCAAAGGCGTGGCGCAGCCCCTGAGCGAGCGCGACTGGGCGCTGGCCCGCGCCATCGGCCCGCAGCTGGCGGCGCGCGGCTTGTTGCTGGTGGGCCTGGATGTGATCGGTGACTGCGTGACCGAAATCAACGTCACCAGCCCGACCTGCTTTCAGGAAATCACCGATCAAACCGGCTTCGACGTGGCGGCGCGCTTTGTCGATGCGCTCGAGCAGGCGCTGGGGTAGGCGCCGGGGTAGGCGCTGGGGTAGGGCGGGTGCTGTGGTGCTGGGCACGCACGGCACTGCGGTTCAGACCCCGTCCAGCGGCAAGCCATCGACGAACACCTTGAGCTCGCCGGCGGCAAACGCGGTCCAGCATTCGTCGCGCGTCAGTGGCGTGGTCACGACCACTGCGGCGCGCTCACCCGGCTGGTTGACTTCGGCAAAATTCACGGTCCAGTCCTCGTCCATCAGGGTGGCGTGGGCAAAGGGGTGCTGGCGCACCAGGTAGTGCAACTGGGTGCTGCAGTGCGCCCACAGCGCTTGGCCGTTGGAGAGCAAAAAGTTGAAGCTGCCGTGGCGCCGCACCTGGGGCAGCAGCTCGCGCAGCGTGAGCGTGAGCTCGGGCACGCTGGGCAGGCTGGCGTGGGATTTGGCCAGCTCTTGCAGCAGCCAGCAAAAAGCGCGCTCGCTGTCGGTATCGCCCACCGGGTGAAAGTGGCTGTGCAGGTGCGGGCGGTAGTCCTTCAGGTCGCCGTTGTGCGCAAACACCCAGTGCCGGCCCCACAGCACGCGGCAAAAAGGGTGCGTGTTTTCCAGCCGCACCGCGCCTTCGGTGGCTTTGCGCACGTGGGCGATGATGTGCGTGCTCTTGAGCGGGTACTGGCGCAAAAAATTGGCCATGGGCGAGTGCGCGGCGCTTTCACAATCCACAAACAGGCGCAACCCCTTGCCCTCGAAAAAGGCGATGCCCCAGCCGTCGGCGTGGTGGTCGGTGGCGCCACCGCGGCGCTGCAGGCCGCTGAAGCTGAATTGGGCGTCGGTCGGGGTGGCGCAGTTGAGTCCGAGCAGTTGGCACATAGGCGTGTAGCGTAGCACGGCGCGTCAGGGTGCACGACGGCAATCGCGCCTGCACGCCAAGCGCCACGCCTACAATCGCAGGCATGAACTTCGTCGAGATGCTGCATGCGGCCGAGCGCCGCCACCAGTCGCTGCTGTGCGTGGGCCTAGACCCAGACCCGGCGCGCTTTCCGCACGCTTGGCGCGGCGACCCAGCGCGCATTTACGACTTTTGCGCCGCCATCGTCGATGCCACCGCCGACTTGGCGCTGGCCTTCAAGCCGCAGATCGCCTACTTTGCCGCGCACCGCGCCGAAGACCAGCTCGAACACTTGCTGGCGCACATCCGCGTGGCGGCGCCGCACGTGCCCATCATCCTCGACGCCAAACGCGGCGACATCGGCAGCACCGCCGAGCAGTACGCGCGCGAAGCCTTCGAGCGCTACGGCGCCGACGCCGTGACGCTGTCGCCCTTCATGGGTTTCGACTCCATTCAGCCCTACCTGCACTACCCCGGCAAGGGCGTGTTTTTGCTCTGCCGCACCAGCAACCACGGCGGCGACGCGCTGCAAAACCAGCGCCTGGCCGATCTGCCCGGGAAGCCGCTGTTGTACGAACACATCGCTAGTTTGGCGCAGGGGCCATGGAACCTCAGCGGCCAGCTCGGGCTGGTGGTGGGCGCCACCTACCCGCAAGAGATCGAGCGCGTGCGTGCCTTGGCGCCGACGCTGCCGCTGCTCATTCCCGGTGTCGGCGCGCAGGGCGGCGACGCCGCCGCCACGGTGCGCGCCGGCTGGCGCGGCGACGCCAGCCGCAGCCAAGGGCTGATCGCCGTCAATTCATCGCGCGCCATTTTGTACGCCAGCGCCGGCGACGATTTTGCCGTGGCCGCGCGGCGCGAGGCCGAACGCACGCGCGCGCTGCTGCACGCGGCCCGGCCGTTGGCGCTGGGTTAGTCCAACACCACTCAATCGAGCAAGAACTCCATCTCGATGCCGGCGATGCACAGGCGGTCGTGGTGCGTCAGCGCCTTGGCCTGCCGCTGGCCCAGCGTGTGGCCGTTGAGCACGGCGGGCGCGCCGTCCACCCAAGTGAGGGCGAAGCTCGAATCGGGCAGACGGATGATGGCGGCCACCGCCAGCCCCGGTTTGCCCAAGGTGGTGGTGGGTTTTTCGAGCGCCATTTCTTTGCCCGCTGCAGGGCCGCTTAGCACGCGCAAGCGCGCCCGCTGGGCTGGTGCGGGCGCCGCCACCAAAACCGCCTCATAGGTCGCAGCCGCAGGCCTCGGCCACATGGGCGTGAAGCTCGCGCACGGCATGGGCGCGGAAGTTACCGTGGTCACGCGCTCGGATGCAAAGTCTGCGGAAGCCCGTTCGCTCGGCGCGGACCACGTGCTGGTCTCGAGCGACACCGAGGCCATGCGCGCATCGACGGGCCGTTTCGACTTCGTGCTCGACACCATCCCGATCGTGCACCCGGTGGACCCCTACCTGCGCCTGGTGCGTCCGGACGGCGCGATGGTGCTGGTGGGCGTCATCGACGCGATCCCGGAGTTCTCGAGCCGGCTGCTGATCGGCGGGCGCAAGTCGCTCTCGGGCTCCATGATCGGCGGCATCGCGGAAACCCAGGAACTGCTCGACCTGTGCGCGGAGAAGGGGATCCTGGCCGATTGCGAGATGACCTCGATCCAGTCGATCAACGAGGCCTTCGAGCGCATGGAGCGCGGCGACGTGCGCTACCGGTTCGTGATCGACATGCGCACGCTGGGGCAGGGGACGACCGCAGGCTGATGCGGGTGGAATACGGATGCCGGCCGGCCGCACCGGTCCACTAGAATCGCCGCCATGGCGAAGATCCTGCTGCTTTACCACGGTATCTACGGACAGACCCGCAAGATCTGCGAACGACTCCAGGCGGAACTGGCAAGCCTCGGTGACCAGGCGGACGTCGTTCCGCTCGTCGGCGGCGGGGCGGACCCCGCGGCGTACGATGCCATCATCGTCGGTGCGAGCATCCGCAACGGCAAGCACAACCCGGCCGTGTTCGACTTCATACGGACGAGGCAGTCTCTGCTCGAGTCGAAACCGAGCGGCTTCTTCTCGGTGAATCTAGTGGCGCGCAAACCGATCAAGAACACGCCGGCCACCAACCCGTACGTCAAGGCGTTCCTGGGGCGCATCGCCTGGAAGCCGAAGCTCGTCGGCGTGTTCGGCGGCGACCTCGACTACCAGCGCTACGGTGCCATGGACCGCAACATCATCCGCTTCATCATGTGGATCACCGGCGGACCCACCGACCCGCAGACCAAGGTCGAGTACACCGACTGGAACGAAGTGCGTCGCTTCGCCGGGCAGATCGCGGCGCTCGCGGCGGGACGCGCCGCCTGACCGCGCCATGGCTGCCACTTTCGAGCGGCTGGCTGCACGCCAGCACCTGGCGGCGGCGCTGCTCTCGGCCTGGCTGATCCTCACCAGCCCATGGATCGCGATGCTCCGCGCCATGCCGCGCGGGGCCGGGCTGCTCGACTACAGCCACGTCGCGCTCGGCTTCGCCGCCCTGTTCATCGCGATCACCTACACGATCTCCTGCACGCGTGCCGGAGGCTGGCGCTTGTATTTTCCGTGGGCCGCGGGACAGTTCCAGTCCGTCGCGCGCGACATCGGCGGACTGCTGCGCGGCCGCATCCCGGCCTCCGAATCCGGTGGCCTGTTCGGCGCGATCGAGGGCGTCGGGGATAGGAAATCCAACCGCATGAGCACAAGTATAGCACACGTTTGGGGCGTCTCAGGCATGCACACAGGGGACTGCTGGGTTGATTTCTCAAAGCCAGTTGCCCGAGATTTTTCGGTATGACCCGTTTTTGGCGGTGACAGGCGCAGCGCTGCCTCGCAAC
>Ga0209316_100372_pt1 | contig 14716 bp, 16 predicted proteins | sample 3C3metaG_FD_184150 | JGI IMG/M metagenome (GOLD analysis project Ga0209316, IMG submission 184150) | Freshwater bacterial and archeal communities from Indian Creek, Illinois, USA - 3C3 metaG (SPAdes) (version 3) | ecosystem: Environmental > Aquatic > Freshwater > Unclassified | place: USA: Indian... | reverse complement strand
CGGTTTGGTTATGAATTTTTTCATGCAAAGTCTCACCGGATACATTATACGCAAGCTCGAGCCATTCCTGAGCCGTGCGGGCACGAATCCCAAGCGCTGAGGCCACAGTCACCCTTTCACGGTCTAATGTTTCTAAAACGCGCGATACGGAAGGGGTTACTCCATCAATGTAGAACTGAAAATCCCCGTGAGTCGCCTCTATCCAGCCTGCGTTGAGTATAGTCAGAGCCGGGTGAAATATAGCGCCCATATTGTTAAGTCCTGTATGCAAAACATTGACCCCGTCGATATACTGCGGATATGCCACGCGAATCTGATTAAGCACGGCAGATGTGCGCTCTGATGGCAAGGCAGCCAAAGGCACTGCTTCCTTTATTCTGAATATCCTTGTTTGGGCAGGTCCGTCGGTACGGCTTGCGTAGATAAACGTTTCGGCTTCCGCAAGATTAATATCCGCGCTGCAGCCATGCTTTCTTATTATAGCGTCAAATTCGACCGCTCCAAGCGTTCTGCCGGGATGCAGGATTATTGTCTGTCCTTCTGTTAAATACGGCGCCATCTTCTGAGCTATTTCGGCATGCGCCGAAGACGGCAGCACAACCATAATCACATCGGCGTCTTTTATAGCCTTCTCGATATTATCAGTGACCAGAGAAAGCTTCGCAAAACCGCGCGGTCCTCCTTCGTAGCTTTCAAGATCTATTCCTCCGCGTTTATCTATTATTTCAACATGAGAATAGGTGCGATTATAAAGAGCAACTTCAAAACCCATGAGCGCAAGATGCGCAGCCATCGCTCTGCCTCCGTGCCCTGCGCCTATAACTGAAAAACGGTAATTACTATTCATTATGACTTCACCTTTCTATGGAAAAGCTTCTCAATACGTACTTCTTCCTTTATCGGAAACCCGTTTGCATTCACAGCAACGCATGCTCCTTCAACAATGGCTGTGCGCGCTTCTCCTTTAGCAAACAGATTGTTCTTTAACTGCGGCGCGTCCATTATGCCCATAGTTACTGATTTTGCAAGCGTTTCCGGATCTGTGAACGGATCTTTCAAATCATGATAAGCCAGCGAACTAATAGCCGCCAAAGTGACTTTAGCCTCAGCAATCAATTCTTCCTTTCGCCTGAGAACCGATTCGTCGCGAGTCATATCGGGCTGCCCCCGCAATGCATTCTCAATTGAGCGCCGTGCCATAAGAGAAGCTTCGATTATTTCATCTGCCGTTGCCGCATGATCCGCTTCCGTATGCCCGACTATGTGGACAATATCGGGTCGAAGCGACATCTGTAGATATATGTTTGAGGATAAATGCGCCCGTGCGGCTGCCGGTTCAAGAGGATAGCTCAAAAGTCCCGTACGAGTCTGCAGCCATATACGGAAATCCGGTCCGCTCAACGGTGAAATCATTTCGAGCACAGCGAGCATTTTACCCAGATCCATAGCGTCAGAGGTTCCAGGCGGGCTATTGAACATAAGCTGTGCAATATAGTCTCGCACACCGAACTTTTTAGCGTTATAAGCTGATAAATAAGCTGAAACCACAAATACGACATCGGAAGCATCACGCATTCCCCAATGATGCGGCTCATTAAGCTCAACAGGGATATTGCGTTCGCCATACCAGGACATCACCTGCTGATGCTCAAGTATCGAACCTGCCAAGTCCCACGGTCCTCTGCCGTCCATTCGGTTGAACCAGAAAAGCGGGATAGCGCACCAGGCATTGTTTATGGTTTCCATAAAAAGCTCCGCTTGCCTGATAAAGTCATCCGTTCCTGAATATGTTCGCATAAGCGGATAATTGCCTGTTCGGGAAGCTTCATAAAGTTGTTTGAAATCATCTGCCGAACGCACAGGCACTCCTCCCGCTCCCTTGCGACGTACATCCTGCCTGTCCGGACGAAAGAAATTCTCCTGAGCGTCTTGATCAGTACCAAGCGATATGACATCAAGCACACGTGCCTCGGCGATTTTTTTAATACCGTAAACGGTCGCCTCCATTGTCGGAAGTCCGAAATGATGCCGCAAAAGCGGGTACGGAGCTTTCCACAGGCGTCTTTCAATCGCAGTCTGAGGATAATGGCTATCATCCTGGCGGCTTTTGTTTTCACCTTTAAGATATGATAAAACATCCTCTGAAAACTCTGAGCCGTCAAAGATCGCTTCAAAAAAATCAAATGCGGCTACTTTTTTTGCAACCGGCGGAGTGCCGCCAAATGCGAATTTCACGCCCTTTAAGCGCAGATCCTTTGCGCAGTTTATGAAATCCGCCAAAAGCTTTTCGCCTGTCTCAGGAGTTAAACGATATGAAACACCCACAAGATCCGCTTTCTCGTGTAAAGCCGCAGAAATTACCTCGCGCACAGAAACAGCGGGCCCAAGAAAAACTGTGCGCCAACCTGCGAGTTCGGCAAGACGCAGAAAATTGCTTACGCCTGCCACATGCACACATTCGCCTAACGCTGCCGCAATAACAGTTTTCATAATTTCCTCCATTTCATGTGACAAAGGGACGGGGTTAGTGTCACAAAAATGTGTGACACTAACCCCGTCCCTCTGTCACGTCCCTTTGTCACACGCCATCTTTGTATGAATGCATAAAACTTAAATAAATTCTATCACACAAGCATGCTCAAGACAAGCACGGTGAGATGTTGTTAAATATTTGTATTAATTCAAACATCAATCAAAGAGCTTTTCGGAAATGTTAAATATGTTTCCAGCCATATATGAGCTTCTTACCAGCGGTGCGGATGCAACATACGCAAAACCCATATTCAAAGCGTCTTGCTTTAGTTTTTCGAACACATCCGGATGCGCATACCGCACTACCGGATGATGATTTTTCGAGGGCGAAAGATACTGTCCGATTGTGAGAATATCACAGCCGACATCTCTTAAATCCCGAAGCACCATAGCAATCTCTTCATCACTTTCGCCTAATCCGAGCATTATGCCGGATTTAGTATAAATTTCGCCTGACATAGATTTTGTTTTTTTTAAGACCTCAAGGGATCTTTTATAGTTTGCCATCGGCCTCACTTCAGAATACAGCGAAGGCACAGTCTCAACATTGTGATTAATGATGTCGGGTTCGGATTTCACAACCCTTTCTAAAGCCTCTGTATTTCCTGCGAAATCAGGTATAAGCGCTTCAATAGTTACTTTGGGATCAATTGATTTTATTGTATTAATAACACTTGCAAAATGTCTCGCACCGCCATCCTCAAGATCATCTCTTGCCACAGACGTTATAACGACATGTTTTAGCCCTAATTCCGAAACCGCTGAAGCTATTCGCTCAGCCTCATTGGGATCCGGCGGGAACGGCTTATGCTTTTCCACATTGCAAAATGTGCAATTACGAGTACAATGCTTCCCCAGAATCAAAAAAGTTGCCGTTTTCCTTCCGTAACACTCGCAACGATTCGGGCAGGCGGCTTCTTCGCAAACGGTATTTAACGATAGTTTGCGCAGAACCGCTTCAGTATAAGCAGAATTTTTATTCTGGCTTGTCCTTGTTTTTATCCAATCAGGTTTTGCGATTTGCATTATAACCCCCGCACACCGAAAATAATGCATATTTACCTATAATCAATTTAAGTAATCACCCATTGATACATTTTGCATTCTAAACAACATTTTAGCATTTTTTATTTCATCTGACATCTAAAAACTACTGGAATTAAAAAGAAAAATCGTGTAAAATTTATATATTAGGAGGTATCGTTACATATGAAAATGACATTTCGTTGGTATGGAGAAAATAATGACTCCGTGAAACTAAGCTACATAAAGCAAATTCCGGGTGTCGAAGGGATTGTCTGGGCGCTTCATGATATGCCCGCAGGAGAGGTTTGGCCTATTGAAAGAATCGAAGCGGAAAAAAAGACAATTGAAGCGGCAGGATTTAATATCGATGTAGTCGAAAGCGTCAATGTTCACGAAAGCATCAAACTTGGACGAAACGACCGTGATAAGTACATTGAAAACTATATCGAAACCTTGCGTAGACTTGGTAAAGCAGGTGTTAAGGTCGTCTGCTACAACTTTATGCCCGTATTTGACTGGGTGCGCACGGAGCTTTTTCATCCGCTTGAAGACGGCTCCACAGCACTTCACTACGACAAGGAAACCATGGAAAGCATAACCCCGCGCGCACTTGTCGAGCTTGTAACCAAAGACAGCAAATATACGGTCGCAGGGTGGGAAATCGAAAGGTTGAAGGAACTTGACAATGTGATTAACGAATATAAAGAAATGACGCAGGAAGATCTTTTCAACAATCTTCAATACTTTCTCAAGGCATTAGGACCCGTTTGCAAAGAATCAGGAATCAAAATGGCAATACATCCCGATGACCCGCCTTGGAGTATATTCGGATTACCTCGCATTGTCACTAATAAGGAAAATCTTGGCAAAATCCTTGAATTAGTTGATGAGCCGTACAATGGGCTGACGCTTTGCACCGGATCACTCGGAGCAAACCCATCGAACGATATGGTAGACATAATTAAAACTTATATGAACAGGATCTATTTTACTCACATAAGAAACGTAAGAATAGATGCGAAGGGCAACTTCACCGAAGTTTCGCACCGCACGCAGGATGGCTCAATAAATATAACAGGCGTGGTCAAAGCATATTTTGATGCAGGTTATAAATACTATATACGCCCTGATCATGGAAGACATATCTGGGACGAGCAATGCAGACCGGGTTATGGGCTTTATGACCGCGCACTGGGAATAATGTATATAAACGGGATAATAGATTGCTTAAAAAAGCAGTAGGGACGGAGTCTGTTGCTTTTCCTTGACAGTATACAAAATATAATTATAATCATATTATAATCGTTATAAGTATGATATGGAGGAGATTGAATGAACAACTTAAAAGGAACAAAAACCGCTGAAAACTTACTCAAGGCATTTGCCGGCGAATCGCAGGCAAGAAACAGATATACTTACTATGCATCAGTTGCCGATAAAGAAGGCTATAAACAAATAAGAAACATTTTTATTGAAACCGCAGATAATGAAAAAGAGCATGCAAAAATGTTTTACAAAGCACTGCTTGAGGGTCTTAAAGAAGAATTACCGACTATGGTTGAAATAACAGCCGCTTACCCTGTCGCACAGGGTAACACGCTTGATAACCTCAAAGCAGCGGCCGCAGGAGAAAACGAGGAATGGTCGGAACTCTACCCTAACTTTGCCAAAGTCGCCAAAGCAGAAGGGTTTCCCGATATTGCAGTGACTTTCAATATGATAGCCTCAGTTGAGAAAAAACACGAGATAAGATACTCAAAATTGGCTGAGAATGTATTAAACGGAAAAGTATTTTTGAAAGATACCGAAGTATTTTGGAAATGCGGTAATTGTGGCTATATCTCGAACGGCGCAGGAGCCCCTGAATTATGTCCGGCTTGCAAGCATCCGAAAGAGCACTTCGAAGTCTTTGTTGAAACATATTGAAATTAAAAAGCAATAGGCTCCGGCCCTAATGTTTTACCAAGCTTAGAACTATTTGATTTTGCCGCAAAGGTTAGGTGTGTCTAGACAACCTTCTTTTGCGGCACTATAAATTTAAGACAAACTAATTTGTTATGATTCGGGATGTGGTTGAAATTTTTGAACATTTTATGGAACAAGCGTTGATTGAAGCACAAGCGGCATACGACAAAGACGAAGTCCCCGTCGGTGCGATAGTTGTGTTAAACGGGATAATAATAGGCAGAGGTCATAATTGCCGCGAAACGACCAATGATCCAACAATGCACGCAGAAATAATCGCTATTAGGGAGGCTTCCCAAAACCTTAAAAGCTGGCGGTTAACAGGTTGTGAGCTCTTTGTCACTCTAGAGCCATGCCCAATGTGTGCGGGGGCTATAATCCAATCCCGGATAGATCGCGTGGTTTTCGGAGCATTTGACCCAAAGGCCGGTTGCGCAGGAACACTCTATAACCTTTTGTCCGACATTCGTTTTAATCACCGTGCCGAAATTGTAGCGGGGGTGCTTGAGAAAGAGTGTGCGGATCTGTTACGCAGGTTTTTTAGGGATAAAAGGAATAAAGCAAGCAGGGAGAACCCACTATGACACAGGCTGGATTTTGGATCACATAATTATGCAGAAAGCTTACAAAAAAGACATTTACAAAAGCGGTGCGCTTCGTATAATGCTGATGTCCGCCGGGATAATCTTCGTGGCGCTGGGTACTGCGGGAATGTTTTTGCCTCTTTTGCCTTCAGTCAAGTTTTTCGCACTCGCCGCATTCTGTTTTGTCCGCAGTTCAGAAAAATTTCATCTTTGGTTGCTCAATAGCAAGTGGTATGGACCTATAATAAGTAATTTTAATGAAGGCAGAGGGATAACAACAAACCAGAAAATCTGCGTCATGTTGATTAAGATATTGATCGCTTTGTATTTAGGCATTTTCGTTTTTGAACATTTTATCTGGAGAATCCTCTTGGCGTTGGCCGTCATCGCTATAGGAATCTATATCCTAAGAATACCAACATTACAACGCACAAAACCGGAAAAATCAATAAACATTTAAATTTTCTTCTTAATTTCTATCAAAAAGGCACTTTTCAGCATATGCCTCTAAAATATACATCCCTATCATAAATCTTATAATATTAAGGCTGAGCAACGACTGAGTTGTCGTCCCCTACCTTTGCGGGAAGAATCATCATTAAACTATTCTAGAATAATTCCAATATCATACTAACTTCAACACAAAATGAAGTCAATTCGATTTTATAAATTCAAAAACAAAAACATCACAGTCCCTTAATCCGCTTCGTTTAGAAGCTTATATAAAAGAGTGTAAAATGTTTGTGCTTCATGCTCGGTAAATGGCAAGCATTTTACTATTTGAAGCGGAATCTCCATTGCCTCACTCTTTAAATCTTCACCGGCTTGTGTGATTGTAATGTTTACGAAGCGTTCATCTTCCTTGGAACGTTCGCGCAAAACAAATCCCTTTGTTTCCAGTCGTTTCAGAAGTGGCGTTAACGTTCCGGAATCAAGATACAGCAGTTTACCGAGTTCCTTAACACCGACAGTTTTGTGTTCCCACAACACCATCATTGCTATGTACTGAGTATAAGTCAGATTTATCCTAGCAAGAAGGAGATTATAGTGGTTTACTAACTGCTTTGTTGCCGCATAAAGCGGAAAGCAGAGCTGCTTTGACAGTTTCAAAATATCATCATTCATTTCAAATCCCTGCAAATCCCCCTCGCAAATTCTTCTGCTTTCTCTAAATCCTTGCTATCAGGGCGTCCGCGATTAAAAAATAAAAACGAACCACTGCAATGAAATATTTTATCATGTACGCTTATGTTTTGCGCTTTAAAAATTGATCTCACTTCAGCAAGCGCAGTCTTTCTTCCTGCCGAAGTACCGAAAAGGACAACAATCTTTACTTGCGAAGGCCTTATGCTGATTAAAAACTCACGCACTTTGCCGTCAATTTTACCTTTATATATGGATGCGCCGACAAAAAGAATGTTTGTATCGTTAAGTTCACTCGCTTGGTCTATCGAAAACGGTGTAACGCCCACTCCCTTCGCTATTGCATCTGCAAGTCTTTTTGTATTGCCGCCTTGCGAAAAATATGCCACTCTATCCATACTTTCCTCCTTGCTGTAGTTTCAAATGTCATGATGTGAATTTTGCTTGCGAATGCCGAGTTCATTAATATTACATATTATGCACGGAATCAACTCAAGAGCTTGGCAATGGTCTTTTCAATGGATGCCGGAGTTTTTGCAGGTGCATAGCGTTTTACTACCTCACCTTCTTTATCGACCAAAAACTTGGTAAAATTCCACTTTATATCGGAGGCAATAAGACCTTCCTTTTGAGATTTCAACCATTTAAATAAAGTGCTCTCGTTTTCGCCGTTAACATCAACCTTGTCAAACTGCATAAATGTTATTCCAAAACGACCTGTGCAAAAACTGGCTATTTCCTCGTTAGTCCCAGGCGCTTGGTTTCCAAATTGATTACAAGGAAAATCTAGAATTTCAAGTCCCTTGTCACTGTATTTACTATACAATTCCTGCAATCCGCTGTACTGATTTGTAAATCCGCATTCCGTGGCCGTGTTGACGATTAGCAATACCTTGCCCTTGTATTCCGACAGGCTAATATCGTTACTTTTTGCATTTTTTACAGTAATGTCATAAAGTTTCATGATGTTCCTCCTTGATAATTATTTTCCACAATTTAATTGTATACAATCTTTCTTCAGATGTCAATAACATAATTAAAAGAACTATTCTTTCGTAGAGTACTACGCTTGAAATAAAGCTCTCATCTAATTTATTTGACATTATTTGATTAAGATTATATCATCAACGCATTAAATCAATAAATTGAAGGAGGTAAATCTGAAAAAAAGGTTTTGTTCAATGGTATAAATTCTAAAACTGTCTAATAAAGTTGTTTTCAAACACACAACTGGAGCTATTAGTATAAAAACCGAAGCGGGGGTGTAAGTTGTACGATTTACCAAGTAATAAGCTGTTGAAGCTGTACGCAGAATACGCTTCACTAATGAAAGCTGTTGCAAAAAAAATCCTTACAGATGATGCCTTGGCGGAAGATGCTGTTTCGGACAGCATTGAAAAGTTAATAAAGAATATTGACAAGGTAGGAGAAATTCAATGTAACAAAACGCGTTCCTTAATCGTTACTATTGTAAGGAACACCGCCTATGATATTCTGCGCAAGCGTAAGCACGTAGTTTTTACTGATGATGATATAGGTGGAATTGACGCAGCCGCAACTACTCCGCCGGACATACTGATTAGCAAAGAGGGATACAGACACATTGTAAATGTTATCGATGGACTTTCTCCCTCATTGCGAGACGTAGCGGTGCTTTCTATATACCAAGGGTTAAACAACTCCGAAATTGCCGAAGTCTTGGAGATTGGTGAAACCGCTGTACGAACAAGACTTCACCGAGCAAAAAAAAACATAAAGAATGCACTGGGAGGTGAAACGCCGTGGAAACTAACCGAAACGAAAAGATTATTGATGCACTGATAGCAGTAGCAGTGGAAGAATCCGTTATGCGAGAAATGGATTCCCTCCCAAGCCATGAAGAATTGAATCGTTACCCTTGTTCCGATGCCCTTAACGCAAAGGTTATGAAGCTAATCGCCAATGCCGACCGCTCTGCAAAAAGACCGCGCAGAGTAAGAATGTTTGTAAGATTTGCCGCTTCATTTGCCGTTTTTTTCACGATTATCTCAATTGCATTAATGAGCGTGGAAGCTTCACGCATCCTCATTTTGAACACTATCCTTGACATACGTGACGAGTTTGTTCTTTTTGAGTTTGCAGAAAACAACAATGGGAATGTTGCGAGCTTTGGTCATGATTCTATTCTCGAAGGATTTGAACTTGCCGCAAGCAATATAAGAGCATTTAGTTCAACATTTGTTTACACAAATGACGATGGTGATGAAATTGTATTCCGCCAAAGAGAGAAAGAAAGTTTAACACTTGCGATAGACAACGAGCAACGTATATTTTCAACGGCGTATATGAACGGTCACGAAATTTTTCTTTTTGAAGCAGATAGGGAAGGATATTCCAACAGTATTTATTGGACATACGGAAACTATGTGTTCTCCGTTTCGTCAACCCGTAGTATGGACGATGTATTGGAAATAGTCGCTAATCTTATACCCCCTCAACCGTAATTTTCCCCCAACCAAACTCCGATAATTTGTCGGGGTTTTTTATGCTTTAAAGCCCGAAAATTTATTTTCAAAATCATGTAGCGTTTCGATATGCTCAAACGTTTATATAAATGGAAAGCGAAATATCGACAAGGAGAGGGGGTGATTATTTTGAGAAAAAATATACTTGACCTAAGCCTCAATTTACAGACGCATAAAACATCAAGTATGATAAAAGAGAAGGATGTGTCGAGAAAGGGGTAAAGTATACATTCAATCATATAAAGTAGAGAGTTGCAAAAGGACGGTAAATGCTGGAGAATCGGTTTCAAAATCTTTATTCCGCTACGCTTCATTCCGATCAGAAAGGCACGAAAGAGGTGTAAAGTTTCTGAATTCACGTGAACTTAGTTCCACACATATTTTCATCAAAGCGTGTTCTTAAACAATCAAAAACGAAGGAGAGAAAACAAAATGTTCAAAAAATTAATCAGTATAATGCTTTGTATCGTCATACTGGTTTCAACAAGCATTTCTGCGTTGGCATCCGGCAATAGTTTGGCTAGACACTCTGTGTATGATGGCATTACCATCATACACGAAAATAGTTTTGTTGTTGATAGGTACCTAGTCGAAACTGTAACAGATCGCATGGGCAACCTGCATTCAGTAACAATTTCACGCAATGGTACTATGCTTGAAAGAGCGACCATAACATCCGGTGTGATTGTACAAAAGGATTTTCGTACTATGGGCGCTAACAGGAGAATGTCAAATGCGCCAGTCGTGCAAGAGTTTCGCATTGCGGATATTGTCTCTTACTCTGACTCTGCCTCTAACGTAGTTCCGATTACTCCTCATACCACAGGCAATATTGGTTCTGTGCGATATCAAGTTATAGCGGGACAGCGCAGGCTAAACTTTAACTCAGTTCGTACCAGTAGCGTTAATTTGGCTGGACGTACAGTAAACGTTAGTAATGGTATGCTGTGGGGGACGCTATTAGCTGCGGTAGCGGCTGCGGTTGGTGCTGTGGTTACTGTACCACTTGTGGCTGCGATAATAGGAGGACTGGGGTTCTTTATTGGACAAAATATTACTGCCACTCAACTGGTTTGGATAAGCGGTTCAAATAACAATTACCTTGTTACAGCAACGGACCCGATTTCGCACAGACGTGTAGAAAAACCGGGAAGTATATATCAAGGGAGGGTGCGCAACACGACCACTGGGCGATATGATAATCGAACCTCATTTTCGGGGCATGATCCTAACTTCATAGCTCGAAGAGGCATGGATGTTGCTGTTTCCTGGTTTAATTACTTCTGGTTTGAAACGTTTAGTGTCATCTGGTAGGACAAGAAACGATTGCAGGATGGAAAGCACACGCTTACACCCTGCAGCCATATTTCATAGTAGGAGTTGAAAGTCTTGTTTTTCTCAAACACTACACTAACCGTGATGTTATGGATCATCTCTGTGATAACTCTTGTAATTCTGCTTCACAAAAAGAAAAGAATAGTGGCTGAAAATATGACATTTTGGCTATTCTGTCCACTTTTATTTGTGATAATTGTTGGTGTGTCAGATACTTTTTTTCACGAAAATACATATATACTTCGCCAAGACTCTGTTTCTGAAAAAATGCCTGCCATTATTTCTGATGTTATTAACCACCAACATCCATATTCAGAGGCTTTTGATAGCTCTATTATGGCAATTTATGAAACTGAGATGTTAGATTCACATTGGAAAAGTTTTATTAACCAACACAATTATTTGGAGCCATCACGCTTTCACCCGCAGACAATAGTCGTTCGGGGCTCTGTTATAGTAGACGATATTGATTATGATTTTTTTTCGCTTTTGCAAAGGGTACCATTAACGAGCATTTATGTTGTTAGAGACACTCAATTACTTGAGGCAGACGACACTAATCGTTACGTGTGGTTTTCGGCACACAACTTCAATGTGTTTTGGACGTATAGCATCAGGTTTAATAGAGTTGAGGCAAGTGCTTCTGGTATTTTTTTTCTTAACGAACATCAAATGCTTCTATTTGGAATATACACACCCCTATGGATTTGGACTTGGCATAGAATATTAAAAAAACGAAAAGAGAATGATGTGTCGAGAAAGGGGTTTTGAAAACGCAAGCAGTCCAATTATCGGGGTTTTTTATGCTTTAAAACCTGAAAATTTATTTTCAAAATCATGTAACGTTTCGATATGCTCAAACGTTTATATAAATGGAAAGCGAAATATCGACAAGGAGAGGGGGTGATTATTTTGAGAAAAAATATACTTACCGTGTTGTGCTTGTGTTAGTCTTTGCTTCTTGCCGGATGCAGTGGCGAGCAAGCTGCTGATATAGCGATAGAAATCTTATTGGGTTGTGGGCGTAACCCGCTTTGGCTTCTATGGTAAGAGGCGTAGTCAATAATATCGTGGATTTTAGGTGCTTTGGATTTTTGCACCAGCCAAAAGAGCCAAGTGATTTAGTAAAAAGGCTACAAGCGATGCAAGCAGGTAATTTATCCAAAAATTAAACACGAGGAGGAAAAAGAAAATGGCGAAAAGAATCATGTCATTGTTGCTAGCGGTGGTTTTTCTTGCAGGGAGTTATTCAATAGTGGTTCGGGCAGACGAAAGTGTCTCTGACGACGTTGCGGCTTTTAGCTATATTTCAATTAGTGCTGACGAGATTCAGCGCACATTAAGCACCTTGACGTTGCCGAGGACTGCAAGAAGCCTTACCCTTATTGAAATTAGGGATGTAAGACTAAATGGCGATTTCATAGAGGTTATCGGCAATTTCGAAGCCCGAAATTTCCATCTGAGGGGTACTATGTTTGCAAGTGGGTTAGATGAATATATCTACGTTGCTGTAATGGAAGATACTCAAAATGTTTTGGATGTACTCTATTTCGAGATATCAACTCGCAACAATTCAAGAACTCTGTTCAACGAAGCCATTAATCATTCCCCACTATTCAAACTTTACGCATTATCCAGCAATGGGGATCTTATCGTAATAGAGCAATCTTTATCAGAAATAGATGTAGATGTGTCCTCGCTAGATCGTCTTACACCGGATATAGCGCCCGGTATCAATGATGCACTCTGGTTTACAGGAATAATAGAACCGACTGAATCTTTTGTTATTCCTAGTGAAGGTGTAATGAGTATGGTCAAAAATGATGGGTCAGCGAGAGGTTTTACTGAGTTTGACGATATTATTGAAGAATTAAGGGTTTTGCGCGCAACGAATACCTACCTTTGGGCGGGAAACCTCTATATTGTCAACTTTAACATAGGGTCAGATCTCTTTTCGGCGCGTGCAACACCTTCTTTTGATGGCTCAATAGTTGACATTAACTCTAGGGGTGGCACCTCAAATTGGACATCCTCGTTAAGAGTTGTTGGTAGTGTGACCATGAACGGGCAAATAGTTAATCTGCAAAATATTTTTCAAATCATGAATGCGAGAGTGAATATTGTAGCGGATAACAATACTGTATTTACTTCCGCAACGGCTGATGGACGATATATCAGACCAACTGGAGGATCGGTTCAAATTAGTGTAGCTGGGTTGCTTAGTTCTTTGCCAGGTGCAACAGGAACTGTTGCCACAATTCTATCAAGCATCTCTGCTACACGACCAGGGACTAATCTTGTACAAGGATCGAATCTAGGTCTTGCACCTAATACAAGAGCATTTGGCTTTACTTTCGATAGGTCCAAACTAGATAGTCCAGACCATCATCTTTCTCTAAACGCTTTTGCTAGTTTTGCTCTAGGGGGGACTGGTAATAGACAAGCAGGAGTAAATTGGAGTTTTGATTTTTTTGAAAATCTAGTTCTTCGCAGATCCTATTCTCAACCAACGACCAATAGATTTGTTTCATACAGAATAAACTAACAGTCATTGTACGGCTAATCTTATTTTTATAAGCGAGGAGTGGTGGGATGATTAAATCAATACTTTCTAACAAAAAAATCAAGCAATCTATTATCGCCGTATTGCTTTTAGCTTTGATTTTTTTCATATTTTACTGCCGATGGCAACATTCTAACACAACTGATCATTTTTTTCGTCACAACCTTCAAGTCTTTGAAGCACAAAGAACTTCTGTAGATTTAATTATTGCGAGACTTGATCACTCAATTAATCATATACTAGATAGCGATAGGAAAGTTACGCAAGAAGAACATTTATATGTGCTTAGACAAATTGAATTGCTAAATTATTTCGTGCAACAGATGTTGTGGGGAATGTCTCAATTTTTTATTAACTTAGAGCCTGTAAGAAATTTAAATTTGGATGTATATGTCGGTAGCAAAACAGCTATAAATCTCCGAATCATTGTTGACTACAACGAAATTAATGACATCCAATTTTACAACGGCTTGAAAGCTCTAATTTCAAGCATACAAGAAATTCATGAAAGGCATCCTATATATAGTATGCTTATAGAAAATCAATCTACCATGATTCAGCTCGACAAATGGTTAGGTTTTTATAATGAATATATTTCCAACATTCAAATATGGGAAAATATGATTATGGATATTTTGAATCTATAACACGGGAACAGACCATGCTTTTCTATACACATATTTGTGCCAAGCATGCTTTTTAACCGCTATAGATTGCTTACACAAAACGAATATGCCAACCATTTTGTTACTGCAGCTCCAGCTAGATTTACATATTATTTGTTGGAAGTGGATAGCACTTTTGTCGAATTTATTAGCTCGAATACTATGCGGATACAGTCAAATCATGTAATAGGCTTTTTGATATTTTTAGTGGCAACAACAAACATGAGCTGTCTTGTGTTGCGTCTCCGTTTTGGTAAGTCGGAAAAAGAACGTTTTATAGTAGGAGTTGAAAGTCTTGTTTTTCTCAAACACTACACTAACCGTGATGTTATGGATCATCTCTGTGATAGCTCTTGTAATTCTGCTTCACAAAAAGAAAAGAATAATGGCTGAAAATAT
>Ga0209316_100370_pt1 | contig 14815 bp, 12 predicted proteins | sample 3C3metaG_FD_184150 | JGI IMG/M metagenome (GOLD analysis project Ga0209316, IMG submission 184150) | Freshwater bacterial and archeal communities from Indian Creek, Illinois, USA - 3C3 metaG (SPAdes) (version 3) | ecosystem: Environmental > Aquatic > Freshwater > Unclassified | place: USA: Indian... | reverse complement strand
GTTTATTATTGAGCATAAATTTGCCGTTCTGAATCGATACTTTTCTCAAGCCGAAATAAGAATTAACATTATCCATCACGAAATCAGCTTTAAAAAGTTTCAAGTTAATATCAAACAGCACCGGGTTCTCAGGAGACCAAACGATATCATCATACCAAACAATATCATCATAATGCAGATAACGATTATCGAGAGAAATTAAGAACTTACCTCGATTACCAAGAACGTTAATTCGGTTTTTTGATACAGTACGATCCGCCAACCGTACATTTGACTCCAAAATTATATCGTTACACTGACCTTTAATCTCATACTCAACAGTTACACACTTTTGATCAAGATCGGGCGTGATCCATATTTTTTCTATATAAGTATCGCTTAGTGCTTCAAGCCATACAGTTTGCCAAATTCCTGTTGTGCCGGTGTAAAATATGCTTTCTGAATTCGGTTTCCAGTATTGCTTACCTCTGGGAATTGATAAATCTTTAGAATAATCCTGAACACGAACTACGATTAAATTAACATTGCGGTCTAAAAGCTGAGTAATTTCAGTTGAAAAAGGAACGTGACCGCCTTCATGAGTTGTGCAATGTCTACCGTTAACCCATACTTCTGCAGCATAATCGACAGCTCCGAAGTGCAAGATTATTCTTTTGTCCTTCATCTCCTCAGGCAACATAAATTCCTTTGAATACCAAACTATGTCATGAAATTCGCGCTTGTTTATTCCCGACATTTTTGACTGAAAGGCATAAGGCACTATGATTTTCTCATCAAATTGCGGGTTTTGGAACCATTCCAATTTTCGCCCGACATCAGAGTCATCAAATGAAAAATTCCACTCTCCGTTTAGATTGAGCCAACTGTCTCTTTGAAACTGGGGCCTTGGATACTCAGGTCTTGGTATACTCATCTTACCTCCTTAAAAATAAAACAATCAACAACAAATCAACTTTAACCAGAGGTGAATTTCGTCCCTCCGGTTAATTTGATATTCATATCGTAATTTATGATAAATCAAAAAACTTTTGAAAATGCGATATCATAAATTATTAATAATCATATAAAATAATACTATACTTTACTTAAATTGACAATCAAAACTGCTCTACACCAGCGTGTTGGGAGGGTTAATCGAAAAATACGGTCTTAAGCCGATATGAATCTCAAGTCAATCCTTTGCTGATTTTGTCACTTATTTTGCAATGACTTTAACATAATGACCATTCTTCACACATTAAAGCATTTTACAAAAAAGGACGGATTCGCATTTATACGCATCCGTCCTAATATCATTTAATCCCGATTAATTGAGCTCAACTTTTCTGCCGCGTCTTACTTCCTTGGCTTTCGGCAAGATTACTTTAAGTATCCCATTTTTGTGTTCTGCACTCACTTTATCGTTATCGATCCCTTGTAGCAAAAACGATCTTGAGAACTGTCCTACTCGCCTTTCTCTGCAGATATAGTTTTTCCTCTCATCCGATGCGGACTCTTCGCACTTAGCCAAAATAGTCAGCCTATCGTCAGAAATGTTAATTTCTATGTCTTCTTTTTTGACTCCCGGCAATTCAGCCTCAACAACATAGTCATTTTCAGTTTCCCGAATATCAGCCCTCATAACTGCCGCACTTGCGAACTCCGAAAGCTCATTATTAAAAAACTCATCAAGCAAATCCCTACCGAAAATATTCTTGAACAATTCACCCGGTACAAGACCACCGCGCCTTCTTCCGAACGGTACTATCTCTCTCATTAAATGACAACTCCCTTCATTTATAATAAATACTTGTTCCCTGAAAGAACTGTCTTAATTATAAATCGAAGGTTAAAGATAGTCAAAGGTTGTTAAAGGCAGGGAAGGTCTATTTAAAGTTATGTGCTGCAAAATTTGGGACAACATACATTTATAGCTTTGAAAATCACTATTTTTCTCATTTTTTCGCTCTTATGTTTTCTCTAATAATGGGGACGGTTCCATCGATGGGACAGTTCTTTTGAGGGGACAGATCTACTAATGGCATTTAAATGATGAGAATTGAAATCATGATCACGCATCTGTTTTGTTCATCTGCCAAACAAAACGTCCCACTGGTTGGTCACCAGTCTGTGTGGAAAAACCCGGGCTTGTCGACCCTTTCAAATGTATGAGCTCCAAAATAGTCTCTTTGGGCTTGAATGAGATTTGCAGGCAGAATCTCGCGCCTATAGGAATCATAATGCGCAAGCGCCGAATAAAACGCGGGTATAGGCAACCCCGCTTTTGCCGCTAGCGCTGTCACTTTTCTTAAGCTTTCATGCGAATTGTCCAAAGAATCAATAAAATAATGATCGAGCAAAAGATTTAGCAGCTTTTTATCCCGATTGTACGCTTCATTAATCCTATCTAAAAACTTTGCTCTGATTATGCAGCCTGAACGCCACAATAGGGCTATCTCACCCAAATCGAACCCCCAGGAATATTTGACTGAGCCTTTTTTCAAGATATCGAAGCCTTGAGCATACGAAATTATCTTCGAGACAAAAAGCGCCTTTCTGATTTCATCTTTTACCATCGTGTCGTCCTTACACATGCGCAACTCCGGCTTTGGCAGAAGTCTTGATGCTTTCACCCGCTCATCCTTCAAAGACGACATATATCTTGCAAATACCGCTTCGGATATCGTTGAAGAAGCCGAACCTAACTCCAAAGCCTCTCTTGAAGTCCACATTCCTGTGCCTTTTTGTCCAGCTTTATCGAGTATTACATCGACCATGGGCTTGCCTGTCTCGGAATCGGCTTTGGCTAGTATATCCGCAGTAATTTCAATCAAATAGGAGTTTAGCTCGCCTTCGTTCCATAATCTAAATACTTCGCTGATTTCCAAAGGCTCAATTCCTACCAATTCGCGCAAAAGAAAATATGCTTCGCTAATAAGCTGCATATCGGCATATTCGATACCATTATGCACCATTTTTACAAAGTGCCCCGCTCCGTCCATACCCAGATAACTGCAGCAGGGTAATCCATCAGAAGCTCTAGCCGATATAGCAATTAGTAAATCCGAAACACGCTCCCATGCTCTTACGGAACCGCCGGGCATGATGCTTGGGCCTTTTAACGCCCCTTCCTCGCCGCCTGATATACCAACTCCCATAAAGTCTATGCCCTTCAAGTGCAAATCATGAGTTCTGCGGATAGTATCCTTAAAAAAGGAGTTTCCTCCGTCTATAAGTATATCTTCTTTACCAAGCATCGGAGCAAGTGTGTTTATCAATTCATCGACCGCTTCGCCTGCTTTGACCATTGCAATAATGATCCTTGGTTTTTTTAGAGAAGATACAAATTCAGCAAGTGTATATGCCGCACTCAAACCCTTTTTCTCTTTTGCCGCACTTTGCATAAATTCAGTAGTTTTTGAACCGGTTCGGTTATAAACGCAAATTTTAAAGCCCTTACTTTCAATGTTGAGCGCAAGATTTTGCCCCATCACCGCAAGGCCAATTAAACCGACATCAGCTTTTGACATACAGGTATCCCCCGTTCGTCTTGAAGTGTTATACACATTTTAACACAAACATTCATTAAGTGAAATGAAAGCCATTAGCAGCTTCTTCATCCGGGAATTCTAAATCTCTCCTCACATGCCCATAGTCCAAGCGCAGGGTTAGAAATATAGTAAACTTCTTCGCCATCTTCAGTTGTATTGAAGCCCTCACTCAATTTTTCAGGGTTATATTTGGTAATCGCTTCCTCATATGGCATATAGATAAAATTAGCCTTCTCAATTTCTTCCTTCGTCAAATGCTTAACAGCGTACGTTATCTTGAATCGTCCGTCTGAAGAGCCATGTATGAGGTGTGCAGCGACAGAACGGTTTTCCTGTAGATCAGAGTTTTCGTTGTAAAGCTTTAAAATTCTGTCTCTTCCAACGTATCCATACTTTCGTATAAGTGCGTCATTGCCCATATCTTCGCCAAACTGCCTTACACCGGGTGCTAAAATAATCAGCTCACCATCATCCGCTACTGCCATCCTGCTTCTATACACAGCTTTGTTGCCAATCCATGTGCTTTTGAATTCGTGAGGATCAAGCCATGCAATAACCTTTTTTATTGGTTTTTTTAGAAAGTTTATGTTTTTCTCCTGACTCAAGGCAACAGCGTTCTCAAACACCGCGCGCTCCCTACCAATAAAAAGTCCCTGAATTGCAACTCCATTGTCATCGCACGTTGTCACAGTAAAAAGATACATTAGGGGTACATCTGCCATAAATTTATCTTCGGCATAGTCAAGTACCTTTCTTACAGGCGAATGATCTTTGCCCATCATCCTCTCCATGCCATATACAGCTCCCAACATATGAGTTTTGTCAATCATATTCTTACCGCCGCAACCGACGAAAATGTTTTTGCTGTAATTAGCCATGCCCACTACCTCGTGAGGCACGACTTGACCTATGGAAATAATCAAATCGTAGCAACCGCTTACAATGAGTTTACTTACCTCAACTTCAATTGGTTCATCGATTAAAGCATCGGACACATCACGCACAAATGAAGCTGGAATCTCACCAATCTTTACAACATCAGTTCTCCAGTTGTGAGCTATGAAGCGTTCAAAGGGAATGGTTTCCCCGAAAAACATAATCTTCTCTTCTTCAGTAACAGCCATATGTGTGCCAAGAGCGGGAAGAACGTCGACTTCGCAGGTATCTTTGAGCAAATTATAATACATCGCTGTGATTTTACCCCCACCAGAATGCATTCTTGAAAGATCGGGAGGTATAAGTAAAACTTTTCTTAAATCTTTCTTCTGATCATCAAGAGATTCCTTGATGGCGTTATATATATCTACATCGTTAATTCCAGCACTATCGGAAGATTTTAATATCATGGGAATCAAAATTCTCACTCCTTGTTTTATGATATTAATATAGCAAAACTCTGTTGTCAAAATTATCTGAGCGCTTACATTTCAGTAAAATAGAGTCTTAAGCTACAAAAGATCGTATTGTTTTCATAGAAGAATCAACTCATACATCTTAATTATTAAAAATGCTTATAAATCCTTGCACCGCAAGGCTATTTTTCTCATCCACAGTAATTATTGTAATCTCACAATGCGGCATTATTTCTCTTAAAAGAATTTCATATATATTGGTGAGACTTTTTCTCCCGGCAAGTGCAATTCTTGTAACGCCTCTCCATTTTTGCGCGGCCATTTGCTTAAACCCGAAAATTATTCCACCAACTATTACTCCCTCAAGATAAGATCTTCTTTGCAGATTATCAGCGGCATCAAAAATTTTCATGGCATGACATATGTAAAGTGCTCTGTTGAAACCATACTTATTAAGGTTTTTTAACCCAAGCAGTGCTAACTTCGGGTCAATTGCTGTTCCTGTCATAGAAACCGAATTTGACAATATTGTTTCGTTTGTTACAGCATGAAAAAGTTCGCCTGAAAAAGTAGACCAAATATCAACAAGCTCACTATTCTTTATGAGTGCGACATGAGTGTGAGAACCAGGAAGAAAAACGGCTATGTCTTCATTTTTCCATTGCGGGTTGAGATTTGGTATTATTCCGAATACTTCTATCTCCTCGCCTCTCATATTATTCACTTCGGCAATTGAGTCAATATCAGCTTTGAAATCAGAGTCAACAGTCTTAACGCCTCTTATAAGTTTTATTTCTCTATTAAAAAAGAGTGCTTCATGATGAATATAAATACTGTCAAAAATCTTTTTCTGCGAAACAGGAGTTGATATATGAGGGACTTCCTTTATCCCAAACGGACTTGTCACCATACCGGAAGCATATATGTCCGCAATCCGGCTCTCATCCATGCTATTTCTGTGAAGCAACTCGTCATATAACTTCTTTAATCCTTCAAGAAGCACTAAATTACTGCCTGCGATCGAAGAATCCTTAGAGCCTATACCGCTTTTTACCATATCAAGCATCATGCCGCCTTTGACAAGGTAAGCTCTTGTATTAGTAGTCCCTGAGTCAAAATACACAAAATACATGTTTTTTATACCTTGATTTTCGATAAGTACTCTTTTGCCGTACTTGTTATTTTCTCATAGTCGCCTTCATACACCGCTTTTACGTCAACGAGACTTCCGCCGATTCCTACAGCAATTGCTCCTGCTCTTATGAATTCAACCGCATTGTCTGCATCAATTCCACCAACCGCAATAACAGGAATATGGCTCAGCGGCGCTAATACCGCCTTTATGTACTTTGTTCCCAATACACCTGCGGGGAATAGCTTGACGATATCCGCTCCCGCATAATATGCCAAAACCATTTCAGAAGGCGTAAAAGCTCCGGGTATTGATATTTTTCCTAACTCTTTTGTTTTTTTAATAACCGAAACATCGGTATTCGGTGAGATAATGTACTGGGCGCCGGAATCAACTGCATCCTCAGCCTGTTTTGATGTGAGCACTGTACCGACTCCCAAACTGACATCATTACTAAATTCTTTAGCAATTAGTTTAAGCGATTTTAACGTGTCACTTACAGAAGCTGCGCTTTCATGATTGTACGTAACTTCAAGAAGGCTAATCCCTCCTTTAAGCAACGCTTCGACTGTCGGTAAAATTCTATCCGAGCCTACTCCTCTTATGATCGCTATTATTTTGTTTTCGTATATTCTTTTTAAAATATCCTCGTACATTAGGTTTCTCCTCTCGCTTAAGTTAATCCGAAAAGGAAACTAAAGCTTAAAAATCAATATTAAAATTTCGGCGAGCCAGGCATAGCCTTCTCACCGAAATTTTAATCAACAAATGTAAACCATGTTTCTGCTGCAAAACTATTTATTGCAGCATAGTCAAGCTTTGTTTATCTAATTATCTTCCAACAGCTTCTAGAACAGCATCAAGAAGCTCGCCGCCAATTCTGTCTCTGAATTGATCATATAACGGTGCAGTGGCGTTAACGAATTCTTCTCTCGCTTCGGGAGTTAGTCTTGTAACCGTTACGCCTGCAGCCGCTATGCTTTCAAGAAGCTTTTCGTTATCCGCGCGAGTAATTTCCCTTTGATGTGCAAGCGCTTCTTTGGCTGCTTCCCTGAAGAGTTGTTGTTCTTCAGGATTCGAATTCTCCCAGAAAATCTCGCTCATTAACATGACCAAAGGCGCATACACATGTCCCGTATCGGTCAAGTAGTTTTGTACCTCATGGAATCTATTAAGATATATCGCAGACGCAGCATTTTCCTGTCCGTCGAAAACTCCGGTCTGAAGAGCTGAAAATACTTCCGAAAATGGAAGCGGTGAAGGCATTGCTCCAAGCTTATTGAACATAGCTAAGTGTATTTCATTCTCCATAGTTCTTATTTTCAATCCTGATATGTCGGCAACGCTTTTAACTTCTCTTGCGTTATTTGTCAAATGCCTAAAGCCATTTTCTCCAAAACCTAAGCCGATCATGTTATGCTCGGCAAGTCTGCCCAGCAAGTCCTCGCCGACAGCTCCACCAAGGATTGAGTCGATAAGCTCAAAATCAGGAGGCAATATAAAGGGAAGATCAAACACAAACATACCTGGAACAAAGCGTGAAACTGCCCCGGTTGAAGGAAAAGTGACTTCCTGTGTTCCAGCCTGGAGAGCACCTATCATAGCAGCATCGTCTCCCAACTGACCGCTGTGAAAAGTCTGTACATCAATTCTTCCGCCCGTTTCTCTCTCAACTATTTCCTCGAATTTCACGAAAGCCTGAAACGAACCATGCATATCCGAAAAGCCCTGTCCCATCCTTATTACCTCAGGTTCTCCGTCTTTAAGTGGATCCGGTTGAGGTTCTTCCACTGGTTCTTCTACCGGTTCCTGTGCTACAGGCTCAGGTTGTTCCGGAGCAACTTCACCTGCAGGCCTTATTGCCATAATTACAATCGCCGCTACTACAACTAAAGCTACGATAATCCCTATGATTTTGAATTTACCAGTATCTTTTGCCATGATATTAAAACCTCCTTAAAATTTTTAAAACTTCATACATCGCTTGAAAAAAATATAAAACTAGATATATATTCCATCACCCCCTCAAAAACAGTATGGTTGTACCCCGTAATTCCTCCCTTCAGTTATATTTAGGTTAAGACCGCATAAGTGCTTTATCGCACTTTATCTACCCAGTCTTGGCAAGAACAGGAATACGTCAGGCAATAGTATAACTGCTACCAAAACAGCTATCATAAAAAGTATATATGGCAACATATGCTTCGACAGCTCAAGCATATTAAGCCCGCTTAGCCTGCTGCCTACAAAAAGAACTGTTCCTACTGGCGGAGTTAAGAGTCCTATGACCAAGTTTATTATTATTATCAATCCAAAATGTACGGGGTCAAATCCAAATGTGTTGCCAAGAGGCGCTAAAATAGGCCCTAAAAGCAGTATGGCAGGTGTTATATCCAATACCATTCCTACGAGCAACAAGGCAATATTCAAGATAAGCATAAATTCCCAAGGTGTATCGGCAATGGTCATCAACGTTTCGGTAAGTATATGCGGGATACGCGCTATCGTCACGTAATGAGCCACTACTCTGCTCATTCCCGCGATGAGTATCACAACCGAAGTTCCTACGGCGGTACGAGACAGAATTCCGAATAGTTCACCCCATTTTAGTTCCCTGTATATAAAGCCTGTGACGATAAACGCATACACGACGGCAACCGCTCCCGCCTCTGTCGGAGTGAATACGCCAAACCGTATCCCTACAAGTATTATGATCGGGAAAATAAGCGCAAAAATCGAGTTTTTCGTTTCAACCAACGCTTTTTTGATTGAGAATGAACCTTCGCCGACATAGTTCTCTTTCTTTGCTACAAAAGCCCATATGACCATTGTACCGACAGCTATTATTATACCAGGTAGAAGACCGGCGATGAACAAATCGATTATCGACACACCAACCGCTATGCCGTAAAATATCATGGGTAGCCCAGGCGGTATCAGCGGTCCTGAAGCTATGGCAGCAGATAATACAAGAGCTGTGCTTTTGCCTTTATGATAGCCTGCTTTCTCCATCAAGGGAAGCATGATGCTGCCCATAGCCGTAGCATCCGCCACAGCCGCACCGGATACACCTCCTAGAGCCTGGGAGCCCAAAGCGGCCACATGACCCATTCCACCCTTTATATGTCCTGTAAAAGCGGAAGCAAAACTGAGAATTCTTTTTGACATGCCACCCGCAGACATAATTTCACCGGCTAGAATAAAGAAAGGTACAGCAAGAAGTGGAAAACTGTTTAGTCCCACCATAAGGTAATTGGCTAGCGGCGAAAAAGCTATTTGTCCATCCTTAATCATCATGCCAACAGCAGTTAGCAACAATGAAAAAGCAACAGGAACGCCTAAAATAAGAAATCCGAATAGTGATATAAAAAATATTGCAAGCATGGCTTACTTTTCTCCTTTCAACAAATTAAGCAATTTAAAGATAGCAATTGCAAGCATAGCAGCCATGCTGACAACGACGACCAAAGTAACATAACCAAGCGGTATTCCTGTCACAGGAGCAGGATGTCCCATTCCAAGTTGTACTAGCTGAATTCCGCCAAGTACCAGAACGCCCAGAGCTATAGCGACAAAAATCAACGAAATACTTTTAAAAATGCGGGTAAGCTTAGGGGAATTGAAGTATGTAAAAAAATCAACACTCAAATGCTCATCTTTTGCCATAGCGATTACCGCACCAATAGCAACCACAAACACAAACAAAAATCTTGCTATCTCTTCACTCCAAGCAATCGATATATGAAACACATATCTAGTCAACACATTGGCAAAAACCAATAAAACCATAGCAGCAACCAAAACCGCAAGTACCTTTTCCAATATCACCATCGCCGATTGAATGATTTTCAATAATATAACTCCTCTCCAAATTAGAAAATTATAAACAAATTTTCTAGAATTTGTTTATAAAATAAGTGAAATATTCCTCCTGACCATATAAATTTAGAAATTTTATTTACTATTGGCTACTTAAAATGTGCGAATCAAGCTTAAAAACACTCACTATACTATATATTAAGACCTGTGACTCAGAATTTTTAGAAGTTAAATATAGCAAAAACATTTTCTTTTGTCAAACTTTTTTTCTTTAACTATTTTTCTTAATAATGCAGGAAGTGTTAAAATATTATCGAATTATAAAACATTATTTCGAAAAGGAGGATTGTACTATAATGTCACTTAAAGAGGACAATTCAAACAAAAATACGCAAACAACAGCTAAAGGCGTTCTGGCAAGAATCAGAAGCCTTATGCCTTCGCTTAAAGCCGCAGAGTCACGCGCTGCGCAATGTATATTAGAAAACAGCAGCGATATGATTCACATGACAATAAATGATCTCGCAGATAAATGCAAGGTAGCCGAAGCAACTATAATACGTCTTTGTAAGAAACTAGGTTTTAATGGCTTCCATGCCCTTAAAATCTCTCTTGCTTTGGAACTCGTAGAGTCTATAAAAAGTATCCACGAAAAAATCAGCCCTGATGACAATCTTGGCACTGTAGCGCAAAAGCTAGTTGAGTCCGCTATAAATGGGTTAAAGGATACATTGCTGATACTTGATTATACTCAGCTTGAAAAAGCTGTGGAAGCCATATCTTCAGCCAAAAAAGTCGAGTTTTATGGAAGCGGTTCATCCGGCTTTATCGCAAGCGAAGCGCATCACAAGATGTTTCGCTCAGGAATTCCAAGCACAGCCTACAGTGACCCTCACCTTCAGGTCATTTCAGCGGCATTTCTAACTCCTCAAGACGTAGTTATAGGAATATCCCATTCCGGCAGCAATAAGGACTTGATCGAGTCGTTCAAAGTGGCGAAAAAATCAGGAGCTACCACAATATGCATAACAAGCTTCATAAAATCTCCAATAACCAAAGTATCAGACATTAAGCTTGTAGTAGCAGCCCGGGAAGCAGACTACAGTTTTGAAGCAATAGCCGCTCGTATTGCCCAAATTTGCCTTATCGATATTTTAATAGCATGCATATCCTTGAGAAAACAGGAGCAAAGCCTCGATGCCATAAATAAAATACGCGAGGTCATCGCCCTCAAAAGGCATTGAACCTTTAAGCTTATAGTTTGGAAAGCGCCTCGTAAACTCCCGTCAAAGCATTATAGCTTTGTTCAAATATAGGCATAATCTTTCTGTAAATCTCATGATGCTGCTTAATCGGCACAGTTTCTCTGTTCGTTTTAACGAAATCGTGTATCACGTCAAAGTTTTTAAAGACCCCCGCGCCTACACCGCCCGTCACGGCGGCTCCCATCGAAGTAGCCTCTTCTATATAGTTTGGCACAATGATTCTGGTATTGAAAACATCTGCCATTATTTGCGTCCATACCTCGCCCTTCGCGCCTCCGCCTATTACGGTCATATTGTCTATACCAACGTGCTCTTTGAAAATATCAAGTATAATGTTTAAATTAAGCACAACTCCCTCAAGTACTGATCTTAATACATCTTTTCTCTTATGCTCCATTTTAAGTCCTATAAATGCACCTCTCGCTTCAGGATTCCACCAGGGACTTCTCTCTCCTAAAAGATAAGGCAAAAACAAAAGACCATTTGAGCCTATAGGAGATTTTTCCACTTCAGCGTCTATTAACTTATATGGGCTTACTCCGGATTTCGCTGCTTCATACGATTCCATTGTGCAAATCTCATTTTTAAGCCAATTATATGATCCTCCTGCGCTCTGCATTGTGCCGCACGGAGTTATAAGACCAGGAACTATATGCGCCCAATTAAATGTGCGCATACCTTTATCAAGTATGGGCTTATCGGTAGCAAGAGATATCCATGATGAAGAACCTATATATAGAAATGCATCACCTCGTTTTACACATCCTGCTCCTACCGCAGCACAAACTCCGTCACCACCGCCGCAAACGACCGGAGTGCCGGGACGAAGCCCCGTTTCTTTCGCCGCACGAATCGTAACTTCGCCTACCACTTCTGTTGAAGCCACTATATCCGGAAGCTTTTCTCCGTCTATGTCTGCAGCTGAAACTATCTCAGGCGACCATACAAGCTTATTCAAATCCATCGCGCATGTACCGGTAGCATCGGAAAAATCCGTAACAAAACGGCCTGTAAGTTTATAAATTATGTAATCTTTAGCATTTAGAATCTTATATGTATTGTTATAAACATCTGGCTGGTTACTTTTAATCCACATGAATTTCTCCAGCCCGTATGACGGGCTTATGCGGTGACCTGTGATATTGTAAAAACGCTCGTCGCCCATTTTATCGCGAATAAAATCCGCTTCAGCAGTAGATCTTTGATCTGCCCAAATAATTGACTCCTTAAGCGGAGTTCCGCTTTTGTCAACGCACAGGCAGCCCATCATTTGCCCGCTGAAGCTTATTGCAGCTACATCATGAGGATCAATACCTTTAACTATTTCCTTTGTAGTGGCACAAACCGCTTTCCACCAGTCATCGGGGTTCTGCTCAGCCCAATTTCCGTTAAAATAGTTTGTATCATAGCTGTATACTTTACTTTCGACCATTTCACCGTCAGTTGTAAAAAGTGTCGCCTTGTTGCCCGAAGTGCCAAGATCATGCGCCAATAAATACTTGCTCATATAGTATAAACTCCCTCCATGATTTTGATTATGCACAATGACATTATCATATTCATTGAAGGAGCTGTCAATAGTTCTTCTTTATTCTTAATTTTACCAAATGTGTTATTGCATCAGCGTCCTAACTTTTCTATTTTCTTTTATAAGTCCTGCAACAAGCCCCATAGGGCATATCTTGCACCAGCTTCTTGGCATGAATACTATCCCTATGATCATTCCTATAAGCGATGATCGAATCATCATATTAAGAACAGCGGAAGCTACGTTTTCAACACCAATCCCCATTTGATAAAAACAAAACCCGAATGATGTGAACATAGTGACGAAAAGTGTATACTTAAACCATTTTGTGGTCATAAAAGACGGCAACGAATTTTTCATAGAGACAAATGAAAGAAATTTACCGAAAAACGAACCCCTCGGACAATAATGCGAGCAATGAATTTTCCCTTTTCCTGATATAGCGAGGGCGATTGGTGCGATCATGCAAAGGAACCCGAGATAGGCAAATCGTATGTCTATAAAAGATAATCCGAAAAAGAGCAGAATTAAAATCCAACTCCATTCCATGAATGATTTTGCTTTTTTCTTTTTGTTTGTCTGGGTTTGTGTCAGTTTTAATTCCATGTACTCTCCTTAAAATTAACAAAATTTATTCTTTATATTTGTATATTACGATATTTGCATGTTTATGTCAAGCATCTACTTATCTCGCTAAAAAACCACGCCCCTATAGATGAAGCGTGGTCTTAATTAGTTATTCAAATTTCATTTAAACACATGCTTAAAATTGCTTATCTTTGGACCCTTCCCGATGCGTCGCCCCCCATGAGCTTCTCTACCTCATCGACGGACACCCTGTTAAAATCTCCGCCTATAGAGTGCTTAAGGCAGCTTGCGGCAACAGCGAACTCGAGCGCTTTATCTTTGCCTTCGTAATTTAAAAGCCCGTAAATCAACCCCCCCGCAAAAGCATCTCCGCCGCCGACACGGTCTGTTATATCGGTTATTTCATATTTGCGGCTCAAGTAAAAATCTTTGCCGTCATTTAAGCATGCTGACCAACCGTTATGATCAGCGCTTTTGCTCTCTCGGAGCGTTATGGCTATAAGCTTCATATCCGGGAAAGTATCAAGAACCTTTTGGCTCAAAGCCTTGTATTGATCTATTTCAAGATGACCCTTCTCAACCTGCACATCGACCTTGATGCCTAAGGACTTCTGGCAATCTTCCTCGTTAGCTATCCCCACATCAACATACTTAACAAGTTCCGTCATCACTTCAGGAGCTTTCTTGCCGTATTTCCAAAGATTCGCCCTGAAATTAAAGTCGCACGATACGGTAAGTCCCTTGCTCTGTGCGACTTTTGCCGATTCGATTGATAGTTCCGCAGCCGATTGACTAATTGCAGGCGTTATCCCGGTTATGTGAAACCAATTGGCATTTTCAAATACCTTGTCCCACTCTATATCACCCGGTTTAGCCAGAGCAATCGAAGATTCCGCCCTGTCATATATAACTTTAGATGGGCGCTGATTAGCTCCGTTTTCAAGAAAATAAATACCCATCCTTCCAGAGCTTCGCTTTATAAGGCTAGTATCGACATTGAATCTGCGAAGTTCAGACACGCAGGCATTGGCAATATCATTTGAAGGAAGCACTGTGACAAAAGCAGCGTCCAACTCGAAATTAGCCAAAGAAACGGCTACGTTAGCTTCTCCGCCGCCGAATGTAGCCTCAAGCAAAGGCGATTGAAAGAAACGCTCAAACCCCGGCGGTTTTAATCTAAGCATAATTTCTCCAAAAGTAACTATCCTATGTTTCATATCAAATACCCTTTCATGAAATATTGCTGATTCTACTGCAAAACTAAATCAGCCGAAAGCGTAGGGCAGCTCGTTTACAGCAAAACCCTTATAATTTTGTAATTATTTAGCTTGCAAAAGATGCACGGCAAATCCAGCTATATGCTCTTTAAGATATACAGCGATCATAGGTCCTCCAACAGGGCCTTTGGCGGTAGACATATCGACTTCAACGCCGCTTCTGGTAAGATAGGCTATTGCTCTGTTGATATTTTTCGTCTTAATTGCTATGTGCCCATTTGCTCCAAGTCCGACGCTCTTGTTTACCTCGATTATCGCACCTGCGAAATTCGAGCTTGCGCCTTCCTTTAAAGGCAGATTGAATATTGAGCAAAATCTCTTCGT
>Ga0209316_100367_pt1 | contig 14862 bp, 15 predicted proteins | sample 3C3metaG_FD_184150 | JGI IMG/M metagenome (GOLD analysis project Ga0209316, IMG submission 184150) | Freshwater bacterial and archeal communities from Indian Creek, Illinois, USA - 3C3 metaG (SPAdes) (version 3) | ecosystem: Environmental > Aquatic > Freshwater > Unclassified | place: USA: Indian... | reverse complement strand
GAGCACGACTCGGCGCTTGACTCTGCGTCTGATTTAGGGACGGATTCGGCAGATCGGGCGCCATGTGATCGTCCATGGGGTTGTCTTCCACGGAAAAATCATCGAAATCTGTCGGCGGGAAGGTCTTCACAGTGTAACTTTCTTGGTTGATTGCAATGATACCAGCATCGCTTGCAACTCGCAAATCGGGCGCAAGAAGGAGAGGCGGGTCAGGGCCGAAACGGGGTTTGTGGCCTGTTTTGCGGGCTGATCTGGGTGAGGCCGAGGTTTTCTTGCAGTTTTCTTGCGGGTGGATGCAAGCTTAGATTTGCGGCTTGCAAGTTTTTTGATTATCATACAGCCCATGCAGCCAATTTCCTCCTTGCCCCTTTCTGTTGCAGAAATCGACCAGATGGTCGCATTCTCAAGCGCTGAGCCTCAAACGGTGCGTGCGCTGCTCTACCTGCTGGACGCAGCGTGGCGCAGCGACGTCCCTGGAACCCTGTCAGCCAACCTGGACGGCTTGGCCCGGGTGTCACGACTGAGCGAGGAGCAGCTCCAGTCCAGATGGGACACCCTTTTTGACGGGTGGGTGCTGCGCGAGGACGGTCGGCTCGCCTATCCAAAGTTGTGCGAGGTGTGGGAGCGCATGACGCAGCACTACGGGGACGCACTGAGGCGGTTGGAGTTGGCGGTGCTGGTGATGCAGGCCGACGCACGCAGCGCCAACCCCGAGGCGTTCGATCTGATCAGCCCGGCACCCGAGGTAAAACCCTCCCCAACCAAGGGCAAGCGGCTTTACCCCAACGACTTTCAGCCCAACGAGACGTCACGCGAAGCCATGGCGCGAGCCGGCTACCACACGCCCGAAGAGGCGCAGTGGCTGCTAGGGCGCTTTGCCGATTATGGCAAGGCGCAGCGTCGCATGTATGCGGATTGGCAGGCGACGTTCAGGAACTTCTTGGGTGGGTCCATAACCATAAATGATTTTCGTGCTCAATTTGGCTATTCGCCTGGCGCACAGGCCCGGGCCGCACCAAGCAACGCTCTGCAGCGCTTGCGCCAAAGCGCGTCGACCGCACCGGGCTCCGCGCATGCTGCGCGACCGGTTTTTGCGGACACGTTTGCGCAGCGCCAGCTTGGCAACGCCAGAACGATGTTTACGGCGGCAGCGGCCCAGCGGGGCATGGTGCAGACGGGTGACGTGAGCGAAGTCGAAATGCCCATGGGTTGAGTGGATGGGTTGCAGGTCAAACAATTTCAAAGGGGTAGGATTGTGAGTTCTCGTTCATCCGCCGCGTGTCGGTGGCCCAATAATCAGGTCGAAATGGCGCTTGACGCCATCAGCCAATCGTTCGCTCAGGTTAAGGCGGAGCCCACACCAGCCGAGGCGGCTCTGTGGGCGCAAGAAATCGACAGCCTGGGGCCGCAGCCGATCATGGTATTTGTGCGGTTCTGGGTCTCCGGTGGTGGTCAGCGCGGCTTTTTGCGCGCACCGCGCATCGAGGATGCAAGGCGATTTTTGGATCCTGACTGGATGGATGCAGACACGGCTTTGCAGCGGCTCTATGCCCTGGTGGAGCAGGTCGGTCCCTACCAAGCGCCGACGGCGCAGCAAGGGATGACAGATCGTCTGGCGCACGTCGTCGCTGGCTTGGGCGGATGGGCAAGGGTGTGCGAAACCTTGCCCGGACAAAGCCAAGAGTTCCCTTGGCGCGAGTTTGCCAAGCGGTTCGAGTCCGTATGGAATCAGGCGCAAGCCAAGACCCTGTTGTCTCACCAGCCAGCCCCGCCGCTGGTGGCCATAGGGCAAGCCAAGGCCATGCAGTCGCCGCCATCTTCGCTGGGCGCCCGCGTCGAGCGTGTTGCGCAGGGAGTGTCTTAAAATGGCCTTGCATACTGGAAGACAGACATTTATGGCGCTGGAAGCCTTGTCGCACACCGTTGAGCGCAAGACCAGGAGGGTGCTGCGCGCCGCAATCTTTGCCGCGCTTGCGTTTGCAATGTTTTTTGCTATGCTCACACCATTGGTTTGGACGCCTCTGACCAAGCCACACGTGTACGCTGCATCGCCTGATGGAGAGGTGTTGCGTCTCCAGATTGTGCCCATGCCGTAAGCCTCATGGCTCGCCCGTCAGCGATGATGGGCGTGGATTGAGACAAACAAACAACCCGATGACCAAGCCACCTCAAAAACCTCCTCGACCGTCTGACGCCACAGGTGTTTCGGGTGTACCACCCAAGCGCTTGGTACCCGCTGAGCTGGGCATGACTGCGATTTTGGTCGCGTCCATTTTTGGACTGGCGATTGCGACACTGATTTTGGTGAGCTTTTTGGCAACAAAGCGAGCGGTTCCCGTTGCCGTCGACGCAACCGGTCGTATCATTCCCGTCATTTCGCTGGATCAGGCCCACTTGCCGGACAATCGCATCCTTGGGTTTGTCGACGAATGCCTGCGGCGCTCCTTCTCACACGATTTTGAGAATTTCCGCATAACCATCAATGAGGCCAAGCGCTGCTACACACCCACGGGTGCGCAGGAGTTTGTGGCCGCCATTTCTCCGCTGATTCAAGAGATGCGCGGCATGAACGCAGTGCTTGCCGTCTCCCTTGAGGCGAGTTGGGTTCACAGACGTTTTTTGCGCGACGGTATTCGTGTTTGGGAAATTCAAACACCAATGACGCTTCACCGGCGTGGTACTCGCGAAGCGATTGCTCCCACGACCTTCATCGTTAGTACGCTGGTCATTCGCGTACCACTGGAGCACGATGTACGTGGCATCGCGATCAGGACGATCAATCTAAGGCCGGCTGGCCGACAATGAGTGGAGAGTAATAAATGGGAAACGAGATTCATTTGCTTGAGTCAGCGCCGCTTGACTCTGCGTCCGCCGCAAGGGGCGCTGCTGTCAGCGCGACATCACACTGGACACCCGCTCAAAAAAATCAAGACCGGGGTCGGCCTACGGACGAAGGGCTTGTGCGGCGCGAGGATCGATTGGTTCAGTCCTGCGCGGCGCGGATGGAGCAGGCCATGCAAACCAGCCCAGACTGGTTTGCATATTTCGAGGATGTGCAGGCGATGAGCGCGAACCGTGCGGATGTGCTTGAGTTGCTGCGCTGCGCCCCGGACGAGTTTACGCGTGGGCTGATGTATGGGATTTATCTCATGCGCAGCGAGCTGGCCTTGGTCACTGGTCGAGAGTTCGATTGAAGGAGTTTTGGTTTATGGGCTTTACAAGCATCGCGCCGCGTTGCCTTACCGTGCTCAGCCTGCTGATGATGGCAGGGCACGCGCATGCGCAATACATTCCACCAAGCTTGCAGGGGGCTCAGCAGGGCGGTCCCCGCTCTGGTCAGCAAACGGCACCCCAGGGCGGGCCGCAACTTGCTCAGGGCGCTCAGCGACCGCAGCAACCCGCCGCACCCATTCCGCCGCCGCCGCCCGACTTGGTGCAGATCGGTCTCGAAATGGCCGCTCCAATGAACGTGGAGCAAATTCGAGAGTTGATGCAGGAGTTGCATCGGCGCAACACCGCCACACGCGAGAATTTCTCCAATCGTCCGCCGGCCCGTCCGGTGACATCGTTGCAAACCTTGGACTTGTCTCCCGGCTCGACACCCCCAGTTGTGCGCGTGGCCGTGGGCCAAGGGTCCATCTTGAGCTTTGCTGACGCAGCGGGCCGCCCGTGGGAGATCATTGACAACGTCAACTTCAATGCCACGGCTTTCGATGTGCGTCTGATTGGGCCGCACCTTTATGCGATCTCGCTCAGGGAGCCGTCTGCGGCAAGCATCAGCGTTGTTCTGAGGGACTTGCCGCGACCCATTGTGGTTACCGTGGTGCCCGCACAAAATGAGGTGGACAGCTTGGTGGAGTTCACCGTCCCTCGTTTCCTAGGCGGCAGACCTCCAGCCAACGCACTGGCTACCGCAGCAGACCCGTCCGCACCGGTGTTCAATGCGCAGACCCTGTTGGGATTTTTGTACCGGACGCCTCCGCGTGACGCCGTTGCCTTGCGTGTAGAGGGGCTTCATGGCGTTCAAGCCTGGCAGTCTGGCCCCAACACGATGGTCGTTCGCACCGATGGATTGATGATGTTGCCCGCATGGTTGAGGCGGCATGTCGCATCCGACGGCATGGCCGTCTTCGAGGTGCCGCTTTCACCGGTTGTGGCCATCAGTCAAAACGGCCAAGTCCACCGTGGTGCCATCAGCGGGTTTGTTGTGGGCACAGCCACCGCGCAGCAAACCGGTCAAACCGGTCAAGCCGGTCAAACGGGTGTTGCCGCCTTGGCATCGAACCACGCACCAAACAATGTATCGAGCGGCGCGCCCAGGGGCGCTGCAGGGGGTCAGCCATGAGTGAACGCATCGAGCCGCAAGGGCCGCAGGACGAAGGGCTTGAAACGAGTGGGTTGACACCCGCGCCACCTCCGAAGCAGAAAAAAAGCTTGGACCCTGGAGCGAAAAAAAACCTCATGATCATTGGTGGCGCGGTCGGCGCTGCAACCTTGGTCATGGGGGGCATGTTCGTGATGATGAGCGCGCCTCCACAGGTTGCCGAGGGGAATTTGCCCGGCACCGTCATTCAGACCGGCGTGGGCGGCGCACAAAGAGAGCAAGTTACCGCTCTATCACCCGAGGAAATGGCTCGGCTTGATCGGGTGACGGGTAGGGAGGCGGACGCGGCTGCTGAGCAAGGGCGGACTTTCGTGCCGGGCGAGATCCCGATTGTGATCGACCAGACCGCAGCGTTTCAGCAGCAGCAGATGCTGCAGATGCCGCCCCCTCCGGGAGTCAACTACCACCCCGGAATGGGCACGCAGACACAAGGCCCCTCGCAGCAAGAGATCGATCGCATGCAGCGCATCATGCAGGGTTTTGAGGGCCAGTTGAGCCGCATTGCGAGCATGAATGCGGTTCCTCAAATGGGCAGCGCCCCAAGATACGAGATGCCAGAAGATCGTACACAGCGAACAGCCGCTGGCGCTGGCGCGTCCACGTCGCAGCCGCCTGCACCCTCGGCCACGGCGACCAACGCACAAGCCCAGACATTGGTGAGCGCCTTGAGCATTTCGGCGGCAGAGACGCTGACTGTGATCAACACCGAACGCACGTCGTTTGTCTCGGCGCGCATCGTTGCTGGGCCAGCCGCAGGAGCGACGCTGTATGGCACATCGGAAATGGTGGCCGATCAGGGTGTGCGGGTCATTTTTAACCGCATGCTGCTAGACGGCCGCAGCCATACCATCAACGCGATTGCCCTGGACCCAACGGAGTCCCATGACTTGCTCAACGCGAATGTGGATCGCAAGCTTTTCGAGCGCTACGTGCTACCGATTCTGGGCTCTATCGGCGGCGCATACTTCACCGCGCGTGGCCAGCAGGCACAACGTGTGGTGATGGGTTCAGGCGGGGATGTGGTTGCGGTTGAGCAAACCGCGCCAAGCTCCAGAGAAGCGGTGGCTCAAGCGCTGGCCGCGGGCATGGCAACCACGGTGCAGCAGATTGCTGCGCAGCCGACGCAGCCAAGCGCAACCCTGCCTGCAGGCGCCTCGGTGGGGGTCTTGTTCTTGGATCCGGTCGTGGCAAGTGGCTCCCAAGCGGTGCCTGCGCCGCTAAGGTCCGCGCCAGGAGTTTCGTTCGGAGCACCGACCGGAATCATGCAAGCGGTTTCTCAGCGATAACGCTGGTCAGCAAAGGGGTTTGTGATGACATATCAATCTGAAGATGCGGGTCGCAGCGACCGAGCGCGCGATCCGTTTGCCGACGTGGACTTTTCTGGCAACGAGCGTCCCACAGAAGATCGCTTTGCGTCTAGGCGGGAGGCCGATCCATCTGCGGAGTTTGATGGAGCGCGTGGCCGTGAACCGGATCCTGATCGCGACCTATGGGGTCAGGAGTCGGCATTTGAGCAGCGACCCATCGAGGTCATCAATTCCGATGACGAGCGCGACGAACGGGCGTTCGATGGGTTTTCTTCTGGCGACAGCAGCGACGGCGCCGACGAGCAAACCTTGGGCGAGGCAGCGGAAGCAGACGCGCATGACAGCAAGCCGGCTGCCTCTCCAAAAAAGAACAAGCCCAACGTGGGCATCCTGGTTGGCGCGGGTGTTGCAGGCTTGATGGTCTTGGGTGGAGCGGGCTGGATGGGCATGAATATGCTCGGGCTGTGGCCAAGCACGCAGGCGACGGCCCCGGCAATTGCACCCATGCAGGAGGAATCCTCAATGGTGTTTAGCGGACTCGAGACCCCGAGTTCGACGGGCGTATTGAGCGAGCCGGCAGCGCCGGCCAGCCCGAGTGCGCTTGACGCGACTTCCACGATGGCCGAGGTGGATGCCTTGGTTGCTCAGACTGCTGCCACTGCTACTGCTACTGCGGCTACTGCTACTGCGGCTACTGCTACTGCGGCTGCGGCTGCCGCTACTGCGGCTACTGCGGCTGCGGCTGCCGCTACTGCTGCCACTGCTGCACGTCCGCAACCGACGCCAGTCGCCCGCCCCGCCCAAGCAGCGACCCCGACGCCGGCCCCGGTACGCACAGCGACAGCCGCAGCCCCGGCGCGGCCAGCAGCGCGCGCAGCACCCAGGCCACCCCGTACAGCGAGCCGTGCTGTCGCACGCGTCACACCTCCTGCTCCGCGTGAGAGCGTGCGTGACAACACGGTTCATGTGGTTGCGGTGTATCCGCAGTCGGGGCGCATGGCAAAAGCCTGGATCAGAAATCAGGACGGGCACTTAACCGTCGTTCGCGAAGGCGACATTTACCATGGCGTGCAGATCCGGTCTGTGCAGGCCGAACGCATGGAGGTTGAAACTTCAGACGGTCGACTCTGGGGGCCAAATCGTGTAGCGGTGGGCGCTCGATCATGAGTGGCTCGCGCCCATAAGATTCTGCGCCCATCCATATTCCTGATGCCAACACAAGCGAGCACCCATTGGACTACATCGCCATAGCAAATAGCCTTGCCGATTTCTCGCAAAGCGGGATTGGCTTCATGTACATACTGGCGGTGGCCGTTGGTGTGTTTTTTATCCTGTCTGCCATTGCCAAGTTGATCAAAAAAGGGATGCCGCGCAGCGGCGAAGAATCGTCCAACGGCGAGATTTTGGGCCAATTTTTGGTCGGCGCGCTTCTGACCGTCATGGGCTGGTCTATGGGGTTGGTAACCGGTATGACGACGGGAGAGGCCGCCGCTGCGCAGTCGGCCTTGTCATATGTGGTAGATGGGCACGCAGGGAACCCGGTGTTCGCCGCCATTTGGCGCGCCATCATCATTTGGTGTGCGTTTTTGGGTACCATCGCTTTTTTCCGTGGATTTTTGATACTCAACAAGGCAACCCAAGGTGGACGCGAGGCTGGAGATGATGTGTGGCGCGCATTTTGGCACATCCTCGGTGGCGCTTTGACGGTGCAGATTTTTATGATTTGGATGTAGGGAGGAATGTATGCTCAAAGACCTTGTACGATAGTTTGCGCTCCAGTGGCGCAAAGGCGCATTCATCGTTTTCAACAACCTCTGTTTTTTCAACCCTCAAGGAGTTTTATCATGTGGAATTCACTCAAGGCCCGCATCGTCTCGTTCATGGAGTCAGTTAAGTCGGCCCACACCAGGGCGACAACCTTTGTTCTGGCATCTACTCTCATGCCCACATTGGTGATGGCGGCGCAGGCTACCGGAGTCTCTGGGCTGTTCATTAATTTGGGTACAACTGCCAGAAACTTCATCAGCCTTATCTCCATCATCGCGGTGGCGCTGGGTGTCGCCGCCGTGCTTTACGGCATCGTCATGATGATCAAGAAGGGCACGGGCCAAGGCGATCAAATCGAGTGGCGCGAAATTCTTTGGCCGCTGATTGGTGGAGCAATGGCCACGGTGTTGATGTTCATGGTTTTCTCTCTCGTGGCTGAGGTTGGCGCGGGTACAGGTGATATGGGTGAAGGTTGGGGTGGCCCGGCTGCCGCACCGCAATGAGGGGAGCACCCCTGTCCTCATCGGCGCAGGCAGAACAGGATGTGCATCCGCCAAAAGCGGGTGTGCCACCTGGCGATACGCTGCGTATTGGGATCAAGCGCAAGACGCACCGCCGTGACGATGTGCGGGCGGCCCAAGCCGACGCAGAGTTCACGGCGGTGCGTCAACGCGCCTTGGAGCGCAGCGGCTATCTTTGCGTGGACTGCGGATACAAGAGCCTGCCAACCAGCAACAAGGGCGCGGGCGCAGGCACGGGCAAGGTTGGCAGCAGTTTGCAGGTGCACCACGTCAATGACGATCATGCGGACAACCGCGAAGAAAACCTCGCAGCCAAGTCCGCCCTGTGTCATGCTTACCACCACGTGGGTTGTGATGCGGCCGGGCCGGACGGATGCGGGGGTTGGTCTAGCCGCATGCGCGTTGCCTATGCCCCAGAGCTATCGGCGGCCGATCTAAACTTGTTGCAGTTGGCCGTGGGAGTGGCAATGGACGCAGGTGGCGCGCAAAAAGCTGCGGCGCAGGCCATCTATACGCACCTGATGCACCTGACGCGGCCTGTCTCAGAGGCATGGGGAACCAGCGAGGCAAAAAACTTTGCAGCAGCGCTGGAGCGCTTGACTGCGACGCAGTACGAGCACCGTCGCGTGGGTGATCTGCGCTTGGTGTTTCACCCGGATTTGCTCAAGTCTCAGGCAGAGAACTGGCACAAGGATTACTCCATGCTGACTCCGCCTGCTTGGCCGTCTTTGACCAAATAAACACCAAATCGGATCGGGATATTTATGGGCTTGGGCACCTCGAGGCCGGCGTTAAACGGTGGCGGCAACGCAGCGGGTGCGCCACCGGCGCCTGCGTCAACCAAATCGCTGGCTCAAGCGTCTAGGCAAAAGTTCGGCTTGGCTTTGTTCCACAACGACTCCAACCCCACCAATGGCGTGGCCCTGTTGCATGGCGATCGCATCAGGACGTTTGAGAGCCGCACCGCACTTCCATCACATGGGATTTGGATTTCAACAGCGGTGAACGGTGCAGTGGCGCAAAATTTTAGGCCCAAGGACTACCTTCGGTCTACGCTCGATGCCCTGTCCGACGACGTGGGTGTCATGCTGCGGGATGTGGTCGTGGGTGTTCCGTGCATGGCCAAGCTGCTTGATGAAATATCACACATCTTGGCGGCGTGTCACAAGTGGGATGACCCCCAGGTGGCTTGGTCCAAGCCCACGTTGGCCGAGGTGCTGCGCGACTCGTATCCGCGCACGCCAGACCCCAAGCCCGGCATCGTGGCGCCGCTCAGGGACGCCTTTCAGTCGTATTCGGCGGTTCCGGATCGGGTGGTGATCAAGGAAGGGGCTGGCCCGCAGCGACAATACACCTTGAGGCACAACAGACTCGAGTATGCGCAGTTTTTGCTTTCCCAACCTGTGCCAGATCCCACTGCCGAATGGTATGCGGCCGACTTTCAGAATGTTGAAGAGATTCTGTCTTGCGGGCTTCCCACTTTGGTTGAGGTGGCCCTAGAATTTGACCCGCCGACAGCGGCCAACCCCCTGGACTACAGCCGTCTGTGTGCTTTTGGCTCAACGATGTCCGGTCGGCGCTCGCCTGGTGTGGTGCGCAGATGGGTCAGCACACCAGAGATGGTCTGGCTATCCAAGCATGCGCATGTGCATGTGCAGCAAGTTCTGGCTTGCAGCGTGGCAGCCAGACCCATAGAGCCCGCCTGGAAGCTGCCGCCCGCACTGATGAGCGATCCGCTGTTGTGCATGAGCATTGCCGCGGGGGTGGTCGCCGAGGCGCACTGGGTGGGCCTGACGATGAAGCGGCTGCGCAAACGAGAGCACAGCGGTGCCAGCAGCAAGTTTGAAGAGTTCTACAGCCCTATGGCCGTATGGCTGAAGGCGTATGACCGTGCCTACGGGTTCTTCATGGCCAAGCAAGCAGCCCTGATGGGCTACGAAGTGGTGGGCTACGGGTATGGCGCCATAACGATCCAGGCGGACAAGAACGAGCCGTCGCGGCTGCTGGACTTGGCCGACAGACTGGGTGTTTGCCATCCCAACTTGGCATCCCTACAAAACCGCATCGACCTGGGTGGCGCGGAGAGCGAAGTCCAGCCTTGAGCACGCGGCCTTCGGCTTTTGACGGCGAGGCGCAATCAGTGTAATATCGCGGCAAAGCGTTGTTTGCAAAATGTTGCGAGGTGGCCGGCACGGATATTGGGCCAGTGGGTCAAGGTGGGTGTGTTTGGGCGAACGGCTGCTGCACCTGCTGCCGCACATTGGGCGGACAAAAAATCGAGTGGCGGATTTTAGGGGTTGGTTGTGGTTGAATCTGAAATGAATCTGGATGCGCTGCGGCGCTGGCGCTCGATGCATTGGGCGCAATACCCAATGGTGGAGCGGTTTGAAGAGATCCAAGGGCTGCTGACACACGCCCCGAGAGCGGGCATGAGTCTGATGGAGGTGCACGGAAAGCCGGCCAAGGAGCGCATCGATGGTGTGATCGCGGCTTGCACGCAGGCCCTTCGCGACCGTCCTGATCTGGGGCGCCGACTCAGGCAAGTGGTGCCACTGTTGGCGCAGGAAAAGTTGACGCGGGCAGGATATGACCCTCGTCAAATTGAGGTATACACTGCCGCCGTCCGCGCACAATCAAGCGCGGCCAGATCGCAGGCTGCCAATCAGGAGATGTGATGCTAAGGTTTTTAGAGCAGTTTGTTTACTGGTACGCATCTTACAGTCGAAACAGCGACATCGATGCGATTTGTTCTCTGGAAGCGCCCGTTATCGGGGAGATGCAAAACGAGGATGGGCGCCCATTTGTGCTGTCTGAAAAAAACGGCGACTTGATCTCGGTGATTGAGATCAAAGGGGCTCGGCGATTTATTGGTCGGGTGGATCAAGAGCGCATGTCAGAGGCGTTCTCCAAGGCGTTGCAGGCACGCTTGACGGCGGGGTCTGGGGGGCAGCACTCCTTTGCCATGGGCTTTCGCAGCGACCCCGCCGGGGCAAATTCGTTGATCGCGCAGATCCTGGAGCCGCAGCGACAAACGGCGCGCGCCATGGGCATCAAGAACATGCGCATGCTCGACGAAAGGCAAAAGACACTGGCGGCGAACTGCGTTGACGAGTCGGTGTACTTGGTGCTGCGCACCCACGCGATGGATTTGCAGCCGCACGAAAAAAAAATTCAGGCCCAAGAGCGCGCCAAACGAGCCGCGACGGTGCGCCAACAAGGCGAACTGCCGCCTGATCGATGGAACGGGCAGACGGTGCCCTGTCCGCTTGGGGCGCTGGTTCCTCGACATCATGCGGCGGTCAAATCGACGCAAGAGTCGTTGTCGATGGACTTGAACGCGGGCGGCGCGCAACTGCTGGTGCGTGTGCTCGACATGCACGAGGCATTGGTTGCCATTCGTCAGCATGTGCAGGCTGCCATGGTGCCCGACGGCTGGAAACCCCTGTTGATGGGTGATCGCCGCGCAGCGGTGGGGGCCTTGGCTAACGAGGCACCTACGAATGCCGCGCGCGCAGACGTTGCGCGCGCCTTGCCCATGCGGTTGTCGCGCCAACTGGTCTCATCTTCCATCCGAGAGCACTTTGTAGCCAGAGAAATCGCCGAACACGAAGGCGTGTGGTACGCCTCCGTGGTGCTGGAGTTGTGCCCCGAAGAGGGGTCGGAAATCTTTGCTCGTCTGGCGCAGCGCATCGGGCGCAGCATCCCGTGGCGGGTTTCCTTTGAAATCTTGCCCAAGGGGCAAAATCTGAGGGCGCTAGACAAGGCACTGGTGGCGATTTTGGCGGCTTTTGGGGATTACAACAAGTCCATCAGGCAAGCGCACGACCATGTTCGTCAGCTTGCCAACGAAGGCACCTACATCGCTGGCTTCAGGATGGTTTTGACAACCTGGGCCAAAACCGAGTCTGAGTCGGTCAACGCCTTGAGCAACCTGTCTACCGCGGTGGAGTCATGGGGTGCGGCCCGCTGCACCAACGAGACGGGGCAGCCGGCCATGGCCATGTTGGCCTCGGCAGCCGGCTTTTCTGGTGTTTCTCCTGCGCCGTTTTTGCCCGCGCCGATGGACGAGGTGGCGCGCATGCTTCCGATCGGGCGGCCTGCATCTATATGGAGCCGCGGTCAGATTTTGCTGACAACCTTGGAGGGTAGACCGTACCCGATCGAGTTCGGCTCCAACCAGCAGGCCTACTGGTCAACCATCGGGTTCGCACCCACGGGATCTGGTAAATCCTTTGCTCTCAACGTGCTCAACTCGGGTCTGCTGTTGGCACCCAGCGTGCGCGAGGTGCCACCGATCACGCTGGTCGATGTAGGCAAGTCTGGGGCGCTGGTGATGCAGTGGTTCAAGTCGATCCTGCCCTTTGACATGAAGGCCCAAGCCCAGGCGTTCACCTTGCGCAACCACATCGACTACGCCATCAATCCGTTTGACACCCAACATGGTTTTGATCGCCCGCTGCCAGAGGATGTGGATTTCATGATTGCCGTCCTAGGCACCATGGCGCCCGGGTGCGGGCCCGAGGCATCCAAGTTTTTTGAAAAGGTGATTCGGGTTGCTTATGAGAAATACCAGCGCGGCTCACCCGACGCCCGCAGGTGGCAAGACGGTCTAGACGAGCAGGTTGCCAAAGACCTGCGCCACGTGCTGTCACAGACAGGTCAGGAGCCGGCGCTGCAGGGGGCGCTGCAGAAATTTCAGATGGATGAGCACACCACCGTATGGGAGGTGGTGGACATCCTGTTTGCGGCCGGGCGCATCGAGTCATCGATCTCTGCGCAGCGCTTTGCAATGCCCACCATGCAAGACATGTCCAAGGTCGCACAGGACGTAAAGGTGGTGAACCTGTACGGGAACGCATCCTTCAATGGCGAGCGCATCATCGATGTTTTTGTGCGCAACATCAACGCCTCGCTGACTTCATACGAAATCTTGACTGGGCACACTCGCTTCAACCTAGGGGCCGCCAAAGCGGTGGCCATCGATCTACAGGAGGTGGTTGGCACCATGTCGTCTGAAGAAGGGCGTCGCCGCTCAGGCCTGATGTTCTTGCTGGCGCGCCGAATCGGTGCCAGGCACTACTTTCTCAAATGGGACGATGTTGAAAAATACTGCCCGCCGATGTATGCCACGTACCAGAGGCAGCGCATCACCAAGCTCTGGGGGATGCTGAAATTTCTGCAGTACGACGAGGCCCACTACTTTTCTGGTGTCGAATCGGTGGTCAAGCTGGTTGAGTCGGATCTGAGGACTGGACGAAAATTCAACTTGGTGACGGCGATGTTTTCGCAGTTGCTGTCGGACTTTAGCCCCAGCCTGATCGAGAACACATACATCTTTTTGGTCATGGGCATGGGGGACTCATCTCCTCGGCACGTACAAGAGGTGTTTGCGTTAACGGAGGATGAGGTCAACGCCATCCAAAGCCACTGCGTTCGCCCGGGCACGCTCTTTGCGCGCTTCAAGACCAATGTCGGCGTCCTCTCCCAGATACTGAAGCTGCACGCCAGCTCCTACGAAAAATGGTGCTTTACCACACAGGGGCGTGACCAGACCCTGCGCGATTCGTTATCGCGCCTAATGCCGTTTGATGAGGCCATAGACCTCTTGGTCGATCGATTCCCCGATGGCTCAGCGGGCTTGTATTTGCGATCCTTGGCCGATGAGATGGTGGAGAATCGACTGGAGGACGACGCCTTGGCCGATGTTGCCGCCAAGCGTCTGGCGCGCGAGCGTGCGCAAAACGGCGCCAAGCTGCCCACACCTCAGCGCCCTTGACCGCTGTGGTGCGCATGTTGATGCCTCCTGTGAGGGTGTTGATTGGTTGACCAAAAATAGCCGCGCAAGCCCCTCGCTTTAGCCATGGGGAGGTTTAGGGGTTTTTTGAAGGCGCGTTCTGCTCAGGCCTGCGGGGCGGGGCTGCGCCGGAGCCGGTGGTTGCCCTCTGAAAAAATCACCGCATCCCGATGGATGTGGTGCATCAGATCACCCCACCAGGGCGCTCGTTTGCTGGCGCACAGGCGGTGCTGATCGTGGGTGCCATCATTGGCCGAGACGTGAACCTCTAGGCAGCGCTCACTGGCGAGCATCTCGGCGACGAGGGTGCGCTCTTGAGATCCCGTCCACCGGGCCAAGATGTTGAGGTGCGAAAGATCGAGGGCATAGGGCACGCCGCTCTCCAAAAGCGCTTGGTACTCATCCCAAGAGTTCACCAGCATCTCGCCTTCTTTGGTTGGATACTGACCTTCGACGGCAACCGGGCAGCCAAACCAATCGGTCAGCGTGCGTGCGTTGTCCAGCATTTCACTCAGGCTGGCGCGGCTGCGCAGCCCGGAGTGGGCGCTGTAGACGGGAGCCTGCAACCACTGACTGACACGGGCCGCATCCTGGAACCAATCCTTGGCTTGTGGATGGCTTTGCAGATCGGCCAAATCGATGATCCGGTGCACTATCTGGACGCGCGCATTGGCATGCAGCCGAAACCGGGTGTGCGGATACCGGTCTTTGATGGTTTGCACCAACTGCTCATCCAGCAGCCCCCGCGACTGGGGCACCAACTGGACGTGCTGCGCTTGCAGGTTGCCCCATAGAGGCTCATGCAGAGGACTGGTGCCGTCCGGGTTCAGGCAAGCAAGCAGGGCATCGATTTGATGGGCCGACGGCCAGCAAGCCAGGGAAACCTGGACGGCAGCGGTCAAGGCGGGGCACCCTCTCGACTGTGCTCGCCACCCGCGCTCATCGCGCTCAGTCTGGCGGTCGTGCTCAGCCACGAGGGTGCTCGTCTGAGGCGTCCTCTGCCTGCTTGGGTTGAATGGATTGCAGCAGGGCCTCCATGCCGTTTTCATGAATTTGGTGATAAAGCCGCATCTGGGCATCATTGAGCGG
>Ga0209316_100362_pt1 | contig 14966 bp, 16 predicted proteins | sample 3C3metaG_FD_184150 | JGI IMG/M metagenome (GOLD analysis project Ga0209316, IMG submission 184150) | Freshwater bacterial and archeal communities from Indian Creek, Illinois, USA - 3C3 metaG (SPAdes) (version 3) | ecosystem: Environmental > Aquatic > Freshwater > Unclassified | place: USA: Indian... | reverse complement strand
CACTTAAAGTTAAAGATCCTCTTAAACGAAATAAGCAAAATATACATTTGAGATTGTAGTGACCATTTAAATTTCAAAAATGCTCATTCAGATGGGTTTTTGGAACTACAAGACGAAAGTTGGGCTAAGTTTTCCCACCAGGCAACTTTATCAGCAAAACGAGCCGTTCCCAAAACATCAAGATCTCCGTCTAAATCAATATCCGCTGCGTGAACAGATCTAGCACCGACAAAACTGTCTCCGATTACTAAGCACGAACTAAATGTTCCATCTCCTAAATTTCTCCACCAAGCGATTTGATCCACGGCTTCACCTGCAGCTAATATATCCATATAACCGTCACTATCTATATCAGCGCTGTAAACATATATCGCACCATCAAAATAGTTATCGATAATTTTTTTGTCACTGAAAGTCCCGTCCTGATTGTTTTTCCACCAAGCAATTTGCTCATCATAAAGCGAAGCACCAATTATGTCTTTGAAATTATCATTATCAACATCAACTCCATGAACCGAAAAAGCACCTTTAAAATCACTGTCAATGGTAAACTCAGTAAAACTTATTTTTCCGGTATCATGGTTAAAACCATTGTTTTTCCACCATGCGATTTTGTGAGAATATCTTGCCGCGCCTAAGATGTCGATTTTCCCATCTCTGTCAATATCCACAGCATGTACAGAGCGCGCACTCAAGAAATTGTCGGCGACAATATTCTTTTCAAAATCCAGTTTTGCCATTTCGAGCTTTAGCTCTTTTTCACCTTCTTGATTGCTAAGCGCTAAATTCTCAAGTGTACCTTCATTAAAATCGGAGAAAATCTGAATCAATTCAAGGGTTTTTGGAATATCTCGGTTGTTTTCGAAGGATTTGTCGGTAGGAATAGCTGCAGGTAAAGGCTCGGAATCACTTGCTGTTTCGGTATTTGGCAGGACGGAACCAGAATTTTTGTCAGCGCTATCAGAATTGAGCATAACGATTGCACCTGCGAAGATTAAGACTACAGTAAATAATCCCAGTATGCCAAATAACAACTTGCGTTTAGTGAATTGTTTTGGCTGCTTGATTTCATAAATAGCTATCGGCGGCTGATTTTTTTTACAAATAAGGCAAAAGCTTTCTTCGCTATTTATCTCTGAGCCGCAATCTTTACAATAGTGCATAACTCAAATCTCCTTTGATGATTCAATCTATCCAAAAAGGATTAGGCATTGGGGGCAATCGGTCTAGTGGTAAACGTTCGAGCGCCCTTTTAAGACAAGGGTCAAAAAATACGGAATCGTGCGTACCCGGGCTTTCCTCGTAGCAATGGGGAATATTGAGATCATTCAAAAAAATGCTGAATTTTCTGCTTGCCAATACCAGAATATCGTTTTTGCCGCAAGCGAAATAGATGTCGGGCACAGTTTTTCCCGAAGACTTAAGTTTCTTTGCTAAAACTTCCGGATTCGCATCGGTTTCAGTGACGATGTTAAGATCGCCGAAAACTCTCTCGAAATATCCTCTGGTAACCCCAATCATATTAGGCTCATCGCCGGTTGATGCGAGCTGATCTATAATTAAAGCCGGACTAATACCTATTATATGCCCAAAAGTGTCACTGTATTTAAGACCGTTACGTATAGCGCCGTATCCGCCCATGGAGATACCGGCAATAATTGTGTCTTCACTCTTTTTTGAGAGAGGGAATATATTCCTTGTGAAATCAACAATTTCTTTTCCTATGTATTCGCCGTACATGATATTACTTTTAAGATCATCAACATAAAAATGGTTTTCGCCGCTTGGCAATATGATCGCGAGGTTGTTTTTGAATGAGAGTTCGCTTAAGTTTAGCTCTGTAAGCCAGGAATTGCAGCTGCCTGTGTAGCCGTGCAAAAGATACATGGTTTTAAGGGGTTTTACTTCTGAAATAGGGAAGAACATGGGGTCAACCGGAAGTATTGCGTTGAAGCTGATATTGCGTTTTAGGGATGCGGAGAACATATTTGTCTGAATTAGAGCCATTTGGATCATTCCTTTCTGAATATTTATATTTGCTCAATCATATGAGTTTATTAAGCTTCACTATCTCTTATAGAGTCTGCATGGAAAGCCATTCAAAAAGTGAGACAGGTTTCCCGTTTTCGATGACCGGAGTTCCGTCATAGTCAAGAGAACATTCGTTGTTTAGCGTGTATATCCATGAAAAATGGCCGTGATATTCATATGGTTCGCCGTTTTCATCTTTATACTTGCCGCTTTTATCTATAACATTATCAAAGTATGAAAGATGAGCGTTACTTGCTCCTGCTTTTAACAAACGTTCAAAAGTAGGCAAAACAGTTACTTCCGGCTTAACGACAGGATCGTTTTTCGTATGAGTGAACCATACCGGAATATGCTTTATTGCAGCTATATTACTATCTGTTATAAATTCATCGAAAAATGCTTCGCATACCGGATAGGCTGCCGCAAAAAAGTCAGGATAGTTAAAAAGCATTCGCATTGTCATAAAACCGCCGTTTGAACAACCACCTAAATAAATCCGATTTTTGTCAATATTTTTGTTCAAAATCAAAAACTCGTCTATGAGGTATTTTAAAGCGGTAGTATATTTTGAAATGCCATTTTTGGTATATTGACCGCTTCCGTCGTCCATCCACATCGTGGGCGATTGAGGTGCGAGAACATAAGCGCCGCCGAAAAACTTCTGTATTTCTTCGCTTGCGAGATTGACCACTTTATTGCCGGTATATGCCAATGTCGGATCCGAACCACCTTCTCCGGCTCCATGCAGCCATATGATGAGCGGATGTTTCTCTTCCTGCTGTTCAGGTTGGTAAAAACCGTAATGCAACGGTAATTCCGGATGAGAAGTGATTTTATTATTCCAGCCTTGGGTTTGTGTGCGGATAGCAGTGTCTAGTTTTGTGTATTGAAGACCGGTTAGTGAGGCTCTAGAAGCTTGGATAGCTTTTGTTTGAGTTATGCAAAAATCGTTTCGAACATAGCGGTTCAGTGGATGAATATAGGCTAGTTCCGAGCTTAACGGATTCATAGGATTAATTTCCAGTTCCAATGCAATAAATTCTCCAACTTGCTTTCTGTTACCTGACTCATCGGAAGGGTAAGCATTCAAAACCCTGCGATAACCTTTTTGAGGCACTAATTCTGTGCTTTCATGGCTTTTATTGAGATTTATGATTTCACCGGTTTTAATATCCCTTTTCTCCAAATAAACGCCAAAAGTGTCTTGTGATAGCGCTTGCGCATCGACTTTGTCGGGTAAGGGGAGTATGATTTTAGTCACACATGGGCCGAAATCCGTGATTTCAGATATTGTCACGTATTTGAGAGCCAAAGACAACGCCTCCTTAGGATTGTTTATAGTGATATAATTATAATTATATCACTTCAAGTTGTACTCGTGTCAAGAAGTATTGACAGCGTTTACGCAATTGTCTACTACTTCCTGATGAGAGAGCAAGTAAAATCGCAATATTACAAAAACAGTTGCGGCCGATAATTATATTGAAAGTGAAAGAGATTTTACCAACCGGCTCTTTCTCGATAATAGAAAAGAGGAAGCTTTTCGTGAAGATCATAAACCCTCATAATAGAGTAAACGCTGCCGAATCTTTAAAAGAAGCCGGAATTAGGCAGGAAGGGAAGGGGAGTGAAACTTCTTCACAAAGAAAATATGTGACGGAAGAAGGTTTTATTAAAGCGCTTAATTTTGATGTTGACGAAATTCTGATAGCCGGATTACTGAAAAACAAAGCTTTAAGCCGTGACAGGCTGTTGTATGAGCTTTTAAAGCTTGAACAAAATGCTCAGCTTAAAGCCGCTATTTCCGACCGGCAGCATTTCGAAGATAGATTGCTTCTAACCTCAAATGCTAAAGATAGTATGCCGCAAAAAAACGAGGCGCAGCTGAAAGCCTTTCTACATTCAATACCGGAACACATTAAAGAGAGCATAATGGCAGCATGGGAGAATCTTGATAAAAAGAAGATAGTATCGGATGGGACAGTGGCGGGCAAGGAGGAAAAGGGAAATACAAGTATGGAAAAGCACTTCGTATTTTTGAGTGATAGCAGGCGAAATGAGAAGGATAAAGTTGAGGGAGCCGAAGGAAAGCGAATAGAAAATATACTGTTGATGGTCGCTGTTTTGCTTGCCTTTGGTCTGCTGATTTTGGGGTTGATACGATAGGTTGCGTTATTTGAAACGTTTTATGTTTATGGTACACCATACTCTTTTTATCGCTATTCCGCTATTTATGAAAGGGTTGGGAAGTGCCAACTAAATTAGTGGCATTCGGTATTGTTAGTAGGGTTAAGCTATCAAATTCTTATCAATTTTTACACTTTCCGTATAGACGCTGTCAGGACAAATATCAATACAGTTATAAGGATCTCTTTTTCTTGTAATATCCCAGGCCAAAGTGCCATTCATGATCGTGCATAATTCCATAAAAACGTTTACACCTTTTATCTGCTCAAATATACCGCTTTTATTTAAAATCCAGGCGCAATCATATAACTTAATTTCGCCGTTATCGTAATAAACAAACACCCTATAATCTCTTGTTGGCACTACTAGATAAATTTTCGGCCTAAGCATATTTTCACTCATTTGATGAAACTTCGTTCTAAATGCAATAAGTTTTATTGAAGTGTTTCATAGCATCATCACTTATTTCTTCAATAGACATCCCTTCGAACAAGTTTCTTTGCCAATTCGTATAGTCAAATGGTTCGCGAATTATTAGCGAAATAAATCTTTCAGCATTAACATTCCCGAGTTTTTCTATTAAGATTTTCATACCTGTATGCATTAAAACAGTGTTAGACATTTTTTGCTCCCTCCCATATTTTTATAAAATCTATTGGATCAATGACTTTTATTTTATCATCTGTATATTTTAATATTCTATCGTCGGTAGAAATAAAATAATCACATTCAGCATAAATTGCACATGCTATATGCAACGTATCTTTTTCTTTTAATCCTGTAGCCTTAATCTCACTTGCTTTATGCAAAACCTTTTGATTCGCACTTATGATATCGATTGCGTGCTTCGAAAAATCAAGTATTGCTTCCCGCCTAGCTTCAAAAGGATTATTATCATTCTCATACAATAAAATATATGACCAAACAAAATCTATCTGTTTATCGGAAATTAAGAATTGAATAAACAACTTAGCTTCTGTTTAAAGACTTATTCTTATTTGCGTCTGAATATCGAAAGGTCGATTAAAACAACAATTATCCAGATATACTTTAATTTTTTTCAATAAGCACACCTCTCTTCAGTGATATTATACCATTCTACCTTTTACATAATCAATATCTTTACTACCACAGGTGATATTATCATATATTAATCACACAAGCGGCTGGTTGCGATATGTTCCTGTCAGAGCTTGCATTTTTTTGCGACACGTCGGTGTTTCCGACGGGCGAATTGACAGCACCACCGGAAACATAGATGTTTCCTATGCGGGTAAAGTATAAAACTTTACATGCTGGAGATTCCTATTTTACGCAACCATGTGGATATTTTGGTTTGTGTATCTCCTGTACCGCTGCCATATACTACAAAACCATCCAATAAAGTTGCTCCAGGGCACATTTTGGAAATATCCTTCATGATTCGTCCTTCACCGCCGCCTTCATGTGTACAAAACGATACGATGATTTTTTCTGAAAAATCACTTTCAGATATAAAGGAAGGTTTTGATGTTGATCAGTTTGACCCTAACAAGGGTATGGAGGGCATGATGACTCCATATGCTGCTGTTACTGACAAGTATGATCTCATTGTGTATCTATGCAATATGGCTACAAAGAGTAACCAGACGACAGTACGCATAGAATGGGCGCAGCCTATGGGAGCAAACGTTCCGATTTACATGACGAAGGTGCCGACCATATTCATTTCCGTAGAAAATCCGTATCATCTGCTGGATGTCCCAAGAGTGAGGACTTTTATCAATACATACAATTCAACAGATGTGGTCCTTGACGCCCTTTTAGACAAGCTGACCGGCAGGTCGGAATTCAAAGGTAAAAGCCCGGTTGACGCTTTCTGCGGCATGTGGGATACAAAGCTTAGTTAGAATGGAAAAGATAAAATGTATTTGAAAGCAGTTATTTTTGATCTTGACGGCGTAATAGTTTCAACGGATGAGTATCACTATCAGGCTTGGAAAAGGATGGCTGATGAGGAAGGGATATATTTTGACCGGAATATAAACGAGGACTTAAGAGGCGTTAGCAGAATGGAAAGCCTTAGAATAGTGCTAAAGCAAGCTCGCAAAGATTATAGCGATGAAGAAAAGATGATCATGGCGGACAGGAAGAACAGATATTATGTTCAATTGCTTGAGAATCTGACGCCAAAAGACATCTTGCCCGGTGCAATGAATGTATTGAATGAACTTAAAGCGAGAAAAATTAAAACCGCGATAGCCTCATCGAGCAAAATTCTCCTATTATTCTTGAACGTATTGGATTGTCAGGCTTTTTTGACGCTGTAGCGGATGGAAACGACATAATAAACAGCAAACCTGATCCTGAGGTGTTTTTACTTGCCGCAAAGAGACTCGATCTTGAGCCTGGCGATTGCGTTGGTGTTGAGGACGCCGAAGCCGGAATTGACTCGATTCTCGCGGCAAATATGAAAGCGGTGGGAGTAGGGTATGCAGCGGCATATCCTACAGCCCACTACAAAGTCAAAGATTTGACAAGTATTGATATTGAATGGCTTTTAATGAGACAACGTAAAGTCGATTGAAAGCAGCTGGGCAAAAGAACCGCTTTGGACAAAGAACTACATTTTGATCAAATTCTAAAGAAAGTTAGTACAATGTTTTTAACATTATGATTGGAGGATAATTATGGAGATTCGTTTTCTTGGCAGAACAGGTCTAAGAGTAACAAGCTTGTGCCTGGGTACTATGACATTTGGCAACCAGGCCGATAAAAGCATTTCGTTTGAGATTCTCGATAAAGCATTTGATGCCGGTGTGAATTTTATCGACACTGCAGATGTATATCCAATACGATGGAACATCGTGTAAACACACTTAAGAATCTTGGTATCGAAACAGAATATCACTTGTATGAAAATGTCGGACACGGGTTTGGTTTGGGAATCGGCACAAGCGCCGAGGGTTGGTTTGAAGATGCCGTTAGGTTTCGGTAAAATCAAAAGCTGTTGTTTATTGAACAACAGCTCTGATTATCACTACTTCTTCTATCGGAATATCGCGGGGACCGGTTTGCACAGAGTTTATCTTTTCGACGACATCCATACCGGAGACTACTTTGCCGAATACTGTATGACCGCGGTTCAGCCAGTCATTATTGCCTGCGTTAATGAAAAACTGACTTCCGTTTGTGTTAGGGCCTGCGTTGGCCATTGAAATCGTTCCCTTGACATTGAAATTCTCATTATGTATCTCACAGTCGAATTTGTATCCCGGATCACCCATTCCCCACAGATTTGTTAAGGCAAGGTCTTTTGAATTAGGGCATCCGCCTTGGTTCATAAAACCTTTAATAACCCTGTGAAATCTGGTGCCGTCATAGAACCCGTCTTGAGCTAAAGTGATGAAATTATTCACCGTATTGGGCGCTTTATCGCTGAAAAGCTCGATCTCGATGTTGCCGTGATTTGTTTCTAGAATAACTTTTTGTCCGCTTGAATTGTTCATTAAAATAACTCCTCCAACCAATATAATTATGAGCAACAACGCAGCTATAGCATAAACAGGTTTGAATTTTACTTTGGACATCTTGTTCCTCCTTATTTGCTTATTTTCCTGCAAAGTTTTTCCCAGTCGCAATCCCTACAGAAAACGGATAATCCGGAATCCGGAATTGCCATTGTCAGCTCTTTCATCTGATCCCATTTGACACTTTGGCAAGGCTCAACACCAAGCAGCCCAAGCGCCATTTTGTCAAGAAGTCTTATAGTATTCTCTGAATCAGGCTTGTGGGCGCACCGGCCATCGTTAATATGAGGACATGCGGCACAAACATCATCTGCGCCTTCCGCAACAGCTATTTGAGCGCCGGACGAGACTTTCTGCATAATTCTACTGAGATTATCGACAAATTCGGGACTATAACCTTCACCCTGAAAGAAATGAAGGCATATAAGATGGTGTCCTCTAAGCCTAATCATAGTATCTTTGGTCCTCTTCCTGATCTGTTACACATTTCTGCGTTACTCCATGCAATTATACACAAGATGAAAGCAAGTCGCAAGCATCAACGCATGCGCATGACACGAACAAACTTGCTTTGAACCAGCTTTTGTAATTTAAAACTTTCTTACTAATCACTCCTTGAATATTCTTTAGTAAAAACTACTGCTTTGTAGCATATCTGACTTCAAAAGAGATATGCCTCTTAATGTTAAAGCAGAACACCTCCCTTTACGAGTATCATATCACTTAGAGTTAACTCTAAGTCAATATGTTTTAAGAATATTTTCGAAGAATGTTAACACAAATTAATTAATACAAAATTCTTGCTTTCTGCAAAAGAAAGTATAAAATAGTTATGAAACGCTACATATTTTTTTGAAAGAATTTAGATATGAAGGCGGTTGCTGTAGGGTATGCATCTGTATACCCTACAGCCCACTACAGAGTCACGGATTTGACAGGCATCAATATTGAACTGCTGCTCAGGAGGATATCCATGGAAACAAATAACAAGACACAAAAAGAAAAGCTCTGGACAAAAGAATTTATAGCGATGACAGCACTTGCTTTTTTTCTGAGCCTATCGTTAAATATTACAGGCATTGTCACGCCACTTTTCGCTAAGCATTTAGGTGGGGATTTCTCTACTTTGGGGCTGGTAATGGCTTTCTTCACTGCATCAGCATTGATTTTCCGGCCATACTTTGGCAATATGCTCGACAAAAAAGGCAGAAAACTCACGATTATATTGGGTGGTGTTATATTTTCCGTAGTAACCCTTGCTTATGGAATAGCATTTTCCGTCATAGGTTTGCTTGCATTGAGATTTTTGCACGGCTTAGGTTTCAGCGCTCACAGTACCGCAGCAGGTACAATTGTAGCTGATATAGTACCGAAATCGAGATTAACCGAGGGTGTAGGTTTTTTCGGCTTATCCCACACACTATCCATGGCATTAGGCCCTTTTATTGGGCTGAATTTACTGGAACACAGGGGATTTGACGAGGTTTTTATTCTGGCCGCTGTTTTAGGGATTATAAGCGTCGTTATAGCTTTGCCATTGAAATTAGTTAACGACTCAAAAAAAGAACAAGTTGATGAGAATGATGAAAATATAATATTAACCGTCAATCCATCTATTCAGAGTTCCATAATAGAGAAATCAGCCATTCCGGCTTCATTGGTCCTTTTATTTATAGCTTTAACTTTGGGCGCAATTATAACATTTTTACCTGTTTTCGCGCTTAGCAGAGGAATAGATGACATTGGAATTTTCTTTACCGTTTTTGCGCTTGTTCAATTGGTTGCTCGTCCGCTTACCGGAAAGCTTGCTGACAAATTCGGGTTTTCGGCTGTAATGCTGCCGGGTTTGGTTTTTATGATGATTTCTATGTTGCTTTTGGCATTCGCCTCAACTTTAGGCATGTTTATTGCAGCCGGGGCAGCATATGGATTAGGCTTCGGAAGTGCTCAACCTACGCTTAATGCTATAATGATAAAGCTTTGTCCCCCTGAGCGAAGGGGAGTAGGCAACGCGACGTTTTTTTCGGCAATGGACATTGGCATAGGTATAGGCGCGATATTATGGGGAATGATATCGCAGGTTGCAGGTTTTACATATGTTTTCATCGGAGCGGCTTTATGTATCGTTGCAGCATTGGCTATGTACATATTTAAATTAAACAGGCAGCTTATTTTAAGCAATCATAAGACTGCTGAATCTGCAAGTAATTTTTAATATGGGGTTATTGCAACTATAAAAATATTGCATCGAAATCAGCTATTGCAGTAGAATTAAATAATAGCTCGCAGCTACAGAAAGGGGTTTTTTGAATGGTAGAAGACGTAAGAAAAATTGTATCCCAAATGACTTTGGAGGAGAAAGCAAGCCTTTGCTCAGGCTTAGACGTTTGGCATACCAAACCGGTTGAAAGACTTGGCATACCTTCGATACTGATGACAGACGGGCCCCATGGTCTGAGAAAACAATCCGGACAGGCTGAGAATCTCAATATTTTGAAAAGTGAGCCTGCAACCTGCTTTCCATCGGGAGTAGGTCTGGCTTCTTCGTGGGATAGAAACCTTATAAAAAGGGTAGGGGAGTTACTGGGTACTGAATGTCAGGCTGAAGGAGTATCAATTGTATTGGGTCCTGCGGTAAACATCAAGCGTTCGCCGCTTTGCGGAAGAAATTTTGAGTATCTGTCTGAGGATCCTTACCTTGTTTCAGAACTTGCTACAAGTTACATACAGGGAGTACAGTCGCAGGGAGTGGGAACGTCACTTAAACATTTTGCCGCCAATAATCAGGAACATCGACGCATGACATCCGATTCGGTAGTAGATGAGCGTACACTAAGGGAAATATACCTTACCAACTTTGAGGGACCTGTTAAAAATGCACAGCCATGGACTGTAATGTGCTCTTACAATAAGCTTAACGGCACTTACGCTTCTCAGAACAAACGCCTTTTAACTGAAATTCTTAGGGATGAATGGGGTTTTGAAGGTTTTGTTGTTTCGGATTGGGGAGCTGTTGACGATCGTGTCATGGGTATTGAAGCTGGCTTGGAACTTGAGATGCCATCAAGCAGAGGCTTGACAGATAAAGAGATTGTCGAAGCCGTAAAAGCAGGAGAACTTAAAGAGAGTGTTCTCGATACAGCTGTTGAAAGGCTGCTTAAGATAATATTTAAAGCTGTTGAAAACAAGAAAGCAAACGCAACGGCGGATCTTGAGGCGCATCATCTTGAAGCGAGAAAAATAGCATCCCAATGCATGGTTTTGTTAAAAAATGAAAATCTGCTCCCGCTATCACTTGATGCATCGTTGGCGGTGATAGGTGCTTTTGCCAAAGCTCCCAGATATCAGGGCGGAGGAAGCTCGCACATCAATCCGAGTAAAATGGAAATCCCATTTGACGAAATAGTGAAATTATCTGAGAATAAGACGGAGGTCTTATATGCCGAAGGTTTTGAGATGAATTCCGATGATACAGTACAAAGTAGAATTGACGAAGCTAAAGAAATAGCAGCTAAAAGCGATATAGCGATTATTTTTGCCGGATTGCCCGACAGATACGAATCCGAGGGCTATGACAGAAAGCATATAGCGATACCTGAAAACCAAAAGAAATTGATTGATGAGGTAGCATCAGTTCAGGCAAACACAGTCGTAGTTTTCAGCAACGGCTCTCCTGTTGAAATGCCATGGCTAGGAAAAGTCAAAGCTGTGCTTGAGGCTTATTTAGGCGGACAGGCAATGGGAGGTGCGGTAGCCGATATACTCTATGGCGTTGTTAATCCTTCCGGAAAATTGGCTGAAACATTCCCTGTTAAGCTTTCTCATAATCCGTCACATCTTAATTTCCCGGGTGAAGGTGACAGAGTTGAGTACAAGGAAGGAGTATTTGTCGGATACAGGTACTATGACGCTAAGCAGATCGAGCCGCTGTTTACGTTTGGACATGGCTTGAGCTATACGACTTTTGAATACACGGATATGACTGTCGACAAAAAGGAGATGATCGACAGTGAAATCTTAACCGTCACAGTGAAAATCAAGAATACCGGTGACAGGGCGGGCAGCGAAGTGGTGCAGCTCTATGTCGGAGACGGCGATAGCAGCGTTGTAAGGCCAATAAAGGAACTTAAAGGATTTGAAAAGGTTGAGCTTCAGTCGGGAGAAATAAAGACGGTTTCCTTTAAGCTTGGAAATAGGGCGTTTGCTTATTACAACGAGCAAATAAAGGATTGGCATGTCGAAACAGGAGATTTTGTGATTTCTGTAGGTAGTTCATCAAAAGAAATTCTGCTAAGTGAAACAGTAAAAGTAAATTCGACTTCAGTTATTCCTAAGACATTTACCTATCATTCGACTATGGGAGATATAGCTCAAAATCCTGTTGGAGCTTATATTGTTCAAAACATACTTGAGGAATTTAAAAAGGGTATGGAAGCTTCGGGACAAAAACCACCCGAAGGATTGAAGGACATGATGACGGCGATTATGAAGGAACTTCCACTCAAAAAGCTTTATATGTTCTCAAGAGGTGCGATGACAAAAGAGAAAATAGATGAAATACTTGCTCGAGTGAATATGGAACAAGGGTGATTACAATAGATTATTGCTTTGCATTATGGCAAAATTATCGCCCGCCTATAAAGCGGGCGATAATTTTAATGTCTACATTATGCTAACAAAAAGCTCAACCAAAGCCGGATCAAACTGGCTTCCTGCACATCTTTTTATTTCAGCCAGTGCTTCGGCATGTGTTCTTGCTTTGCTGTAGGGTCTATCGTTTGTCATGGCATCGTAGGCATCTACTATCGATAGAATTCGGCACTCAATAGGGATTTCAACGCCTTTCAACTTCAGGGGATATCCGTTTCCATCCCAGTGTTCATGATGTTTTAAAATTAACGGTGCTATGGCGGCAAGCTCGATTGAAGCGGAAGCAATGCGAAAGCCTTTTTCAGGATGTAAACGCATGATTTCCCATTCTTCCCGGTCGAGCTTTGCCGGTTTATGCAAAATTCTATCAGGAATGCCGACTTTTCCTAAATCATGAACTCTTGACAAAAGCGCTATATCTGAGAGTTGATGAGAAGAAACACCTGCTTTTTCCCCTAGCTTCAAACAGAGCCCTTGAACTCGGTCGGCGTGGCCGTCGGTAATATAATCGCGTTCAGCTAAAGCCGCGATCAATCCCTGGACGACGCGATTGCTTCTGCTGTTCAGTCGTGGAATTTTATTTCGGTACATAGATTCTTCAGCTTTATTTAAAAGTTCAAGCGGAGTTTCGTTACTAAGGGAAAAAGCAGTAGCTAGTCCTAAAGAAAGGCTTAAAGGCGGATTAATAGGATTATCGTTGTAGTTAGAAACGCCTTCTAGAATTATGTCACAGATAGTGTCAGCCGTTTTATAGTCGGTAAGCGGTAAAATAGCGGCATATTCATCGCCGTCTATTCGGGCTATGATATCTTTTTGTCTCAGGGAATCCTTTATAATTTCTCTTAAAGCCAATAAGACCTCATTTCCTTTATTCTGCCCCATAGTGTCGTTTATCAGCTTTAGACCGTCGATATCAGCCGTAATAACTGAGATGGGATAATTTCCTTTGTCATGTAGACGTGTTAGTGTTTTTTCAAAATAAGACCTATTGAAAAGACCGGTTAGATTATCATGAATACTGTAGTATTCCAATTTGCTCTCGTAAAGCTTGCGGTCCGTAATGTCACGAATGAATGCAACGACTTCATTATCACCGCTTTTTACAATCCGTGCTTCAAAATCAAAAAGACCAGCGTTGGTAAACAACGAATACTCCATAGTTTGAAGACTTCCGTCATAAAGAGTTGTTTGAATGTGAGAAAGAGTTCTCGATGCCAATTCTTCCGATAAAAAATCAGGCAACTTTTTACCGATGAGTTCAGCTCGAGGTTTAACTAAATGGCTCTCATTGTTTGTCAAAATATCAAGATATGTTCCTTGGCCGTCAAAAATTAGCAATATATCAGGTATTGCGTTTACAACACTTTCATTAAGCATTTCACTTTTTTTCAAAGCCTTTCTGGCGGTATTGCGCTCAGTAATATCCTGCGCCATACCTAAAAGACGAAGATTTTTACCTTCATTATCTTTAATACATTCAAATCTTTGGTATACATGACATTCGCCTTGTATGTCATTATGTACGATTCTATGTTCAATCTCAGCGCCTATAGGGGCATTTCCCGTAGGCGTTTTAAATAATTGTTTTATTGAAAACACATCGTCCGGATGAACAATTTGATAAAATTTTGTTAGCTCAATTTCATTATCATTTGAATCAAGGCCAAAAATCTTACAAACCTCCGGCGATAATGACATATTTTCTGTTTCAAGGTCGATTTCCCAACTTCCGATTTTGGCTATTTCCTGAGTTTTGGCAAGACGCGATTCGCTGATGCGCAGTGATTTTTGGGCACTATATTCAGTTTCCTGCTTAATAATCAAAGTGGCGATGATTAAAGTTGTCAAGGGATATAGGATAATAATCGGAACCGCCAGTTGCGTTAATACAATCTGCAAGTTCAAGTTTGGTACGGTTGTAAACAAAAGGATCATGATTAGATTTGTAATAAAACTTAGAATAATTAAATTTTTCGCGTTTATAGCGATCCTTTTTCGGTGATGCAGGTAATAAAACATAACACCGAAAAAAGATGACTGGATTATAGTCGCTATGCCTACAAAATATCCGATTCCGCCAAGATAGTAACGATATACTGAAGAAATAATTGCAGCGACAAGAGCTACAAGCGGACCGCCAAACAATCCGGCTATGTTGTGAATAACTGTTCGGCCATCGAAAATAACTCCTGGGATAAATGTGTATGGCATAGTCATACCAATTACTGCTGTGATTCCAAAAAGCATACCGGATACAAGAACATAAGAAATACTATCTTTCTTCCAATGTTTTAATATTAAGTTATATATGGTTATAAGTGCAATCGGTAAAGTTGCATTTTGAATCAGAGCTATGAATACTTCCATCTACACCTCTCAAACAATAAAGTTCATGGCGAACAATATTATATTGCGACACAATGTAACAAATTTAGCATAAAATCAAGCAATACACAATAGAAACAGTGCTGACGCACCAATTTTTTTGTAACAAGTGCTCAACCCTTTTTTGACTACCAAAAACATGGTATAGAGATAAAATACCTGTTTTACATAAATTCATTAGTGATCTGGTTATTTATGAAATTG